>Ga0209376_1002511_pt1 | contig 17335 bp, 14 predicted proteins | sample GraSoiAngelo_134_FD_185891 | JGI IMG/M metagenome (GOLD analysis project Ga0209376, IMG submission 185891) | Grasslands soil microbial communities from the Angelo Coastal Reserve, California, USA - 14_0929_05_30cm (SPAdes) (version 2) | ecosystem: Environmental > Terrestrial > Soil > Grasslands ... | reverse complement strand
GCAAAGCTTGAGGAAATCTCCGAGCCACGAGCGACCGGAGAGCCCTTTCAATCGAGGGCAGTGGGATAAGAACGAGTCAGACGCCGTGCATATGAAATGTATCTCGAACGTGGCGGAGAGCCGGGAGGCGAGCTAGACGATTGGCTGCGGGCCGAACGCGAATCGAATAAAACACTTTCTTTGAGCATGTAGCGGTGCCGGGGTGGCGGGTGTGTCACGGGCACTGACAACGGCCGCTGTCCGCGTCAAAATCGCGGTCACCGTGCGTTACGAGTAGCTCGAACTCACCCCTCCAAGCCTGGCAGTTGCCTGTTCAGGTCTTTTCCTCATGAATTTTGGGGTCTTCTCCTTGACAACCAGTAGAAGAAGCGTATGTTCCTCCTGATAGCCAAGGGGGAAGAAGGTTTATGCCAGACAAGCCGAGTGATCTCGTCCAGGGCACGCTCGATATGCTCATCCTAAACTGGCCACTTCGGGCCTCATTTTTGCGCAGGAAAGTAGCTAGATACCCGACGCCGAACTGCATGACCTAAAGAACGAGCACTTCGGAGGCTCGTGAACGAAGTGCTCGGTCAAAAGTGACAAGCTTCAAACCTGCCACGGTTGCAAATGCCAGAAGATAGGAATCTGCCCACACTTTAGGTGAAGAAGTACCGAGTCTAGACTGCCGGCGGAATTCAGGCTCTATTGCCTCGGGTTCGGAGAGATATGCGACCCTATCGTCCGCGCAAACCTTGTCCCATAGATCCCAGGCCTCCACCATTTTTCTCACGTCGCTTCCCATCACTGTTGCTGATGTGAGAAGGCGAAGTACTGTCAACTGCGTGAATCGACAGAAGAAGAACTTCTCTTCTGGCGACTTCTCAAGCCAGTCCCGCGCCCTTTCGGAGTGAATATGTCGACCCCACACCAGAGCCAGCCAAACATTGGCATCAAGGAAATTCAACGTGTTCATAGATCTGTTCGTTGGTCAAATCGACTTTCGGCCCATCTGACGCGATGAGCGGAAACTTGACCCTCTTGGCACGAGGACGCTTGCCCTCGATGAGGGTGACCCGTACGCCCAAGAGGATCAATTCGCGGATGGACCGACCCTGTGCGGCAGCTTGCTCCTTGAGCTTGCGGTAAAGGGAAGCGGGAATATCGACCGTCGTCCGAATCGCTTGCTCTTTCATACAAGCATTCTCCCACGAATGCCATAAATATGGAACGCCTCTTTTAAACGGTCTTTCGCGCCGGCCATTGGCGCTGAGCACAACGCCCGTTGACGATCTCTTCATAATATGGCATAAAATGAAGGCATGCCGATGACCTCTCTGAATATCTCGCTTCCCGAAGTTCTTAAGGCTTATGTTGAGGGCCAAGTTGCATCCGGAGATTGGGGCACGCCAAGCGAATACATCCGGGAATTAATTCGCCAAGACAAAGAGCGTCGGATGGCCAATCTCGAGCAAGAGTTGCTCGCTGCTGCAAAGGGACCGAAGATTGAAGTTTCGATCAGGGAGATCCGCAAGAAGGGGCTGGTTACTGCGCTGCGCGAACGAGTTCGCCGCGCGTGAAAAAGCTTCGGGTTGCGTTGAGCGACGCCGCGATTGCGGATATTTTGGAGCAATCTGATTGGTACGAAACTCAAGCTGGCGGGAATCTGGCGAAACGTTGGGAAGAGGCTGTGACCGGCACGCTGGTGCGGATTGTCCGAAACCCAGGAGCTGGGGCACCTTGTAGATTCACGGCAGCCGAACTTCGTGGCACTCGCCGTATGCCAGTCACAGGGTTTGCCAAATACTTGATCTTCTATCGGTCGAGCGAGAGTGAAATTCTGGTTTTGCGCGTGGTTCACGGTGCTCGTGATCTGGAAAGTTTGTTCTTTGAGTGATCGCCTCGGCACGAATCACTCTCCGTCAGGCTCGCACAGCCTCTCAACGCGCTTGCATGGACTGGTTCGCGATTTCGCGCTTTTTTTTGCTACTACTCTGCTACTAGTTTTCGGCGATTTGCCCCCTTCTGGAAGCCGATTAAACATTGGTGATTCGTTCAAATCGACCGGCCCTGTTGAAAACAAGAGACATACCAACACTCACCAACCACTCACCTCTCCGTCAACAACGGAGGCTTGAATCCCCCCTCTCCGCCAGACATCAAAGTACAGTCCACCTAAGGGCTTGCAGACCCATCGCTCTATAATATTTACTCTAATAATAGAATAGACTGCAATTCTGCTTAGGGCGAAGTTCGCGGCGTAGCACTTCGAATTGCACGACGTTTTCATCGAATGAAAAGACCCGAATCGATGAACCAAAAAGTTTGTTAGACCTCCAGGAACCTCGGGGAGAGATCGAAAGTCGTTCTAAGATAAGGGACTCAAAGCACTTGCTCAGGCCGTTGCGAAAGTTTCCGTTAACGTTAACAATTTTTGCTTGACAAGGCCGGGGCATCTAGTATTTAAGTACTACCCAACAGATTTTCTTCTCGCAAAAATTCGTCCAGCAGGAAAGGGGTGGGTCGTGGTTAAGCGTATCATTTCCTCTTTGGTTGTCCTGGGCTTCTTGATTCTACCCGCCGGGGGCGTGCTGCAGGCGCAGTCCATCTACGGCACGATCACCGGAACGGTCTACGATCCGTCCGGAGCGGTCGTTGCAAATGGCAACGTGATTCTTAAGAACGTTGCCTCTGGAGACGTTCGGAGAGGCGCGACGAACTCCGACGGATATTATTCCTTTTCTTCCGTGCCGACGGGTGCGTACACGCTAACGGTGGAAGCTGCCGGCTTTCAGAAGACAGTGACCGAAGGAATCGAAGTTACCGGCGCGGCAAGCCTGAGTTTCCCGATTAAACTTACAATCGGTGCCACCACCACTGAGGTCAAGGTAGAAGGCGTCGCCGACCAGATTATTCCAACGGACTCGGGCGAAAAGTCAATTACGCTCACCGAGAAGCAGTTGCAGGACTTCAGCGTGGTGAGTCGCAACGCTGCGGAGTTCATTAAAATCTTGCCAGGATTTGCTCCTCGCAACAACGGCGACGGGCTCAAGAGCGGCACTGACTATTCGGGGGAAGTCATCGGTATCAACGGCAACGGTGATGGAGGCAGCCAGAGCCCACTGAACGGCGCCTACGTGTCCAACGGAACTGGCACAGGCAGCATCGACATCACGGCGGATGGCGCCCACGTCTCTGACCCAGGCTGCAACTGCGCGACGCCGGTTAATCCCAACACCGATATGATCCAGGAATTTAAGGTTCTCACCTCGAACTTCAGCGCGGAAAATTCGAAGGGTCCCATCGTCATCAATTCAGTCGCCAAAGCAGGCGGGCACGATTTTCATGGCGAAGCTTACTTCAGCGCGCGCGACTATGCGTTGAACGCGAACCGCTGGGTCAACAACTACACAGGTACACCCAAGCCAGAAAACAAGTTTTTCTTTCCAGGGGGTAATATCAGTGGGCCAGTACTCCTTCCCAAGTCTGGTTTCAACCGGAACCGCGACAAAATGTTTTTCTTTAGCGGCTTCGAATATTACTTCCAGACACTCGACACTGGGCTTCTCGGAGCGACGGTGCCGACGCAGGGTATGCGAAACGGTGATTTTAGCGCAGCGGAACTGGCGAAGCTGGGCACAAAGACGGCCAGCGGCGGAGCGCCGACGACGATCAGCAATTGCCTAACAGTCAGTCCAACGCCGTCAGGCTGCGGCACAGCTGCCAGCCCGAACCATTACTTTGGTGGGGCTGCAAATGGTGGAATCGACACTTTTTCTGGTAATACCGCGCCGGCTCCGATTCCCGGGGGCGTCTTTCCGGCAGGCCTGGTCAATACTGCAGGTCAGAACCTGATGGGTGTTCTGCCGATGCCAAACGCCGATCCGAACGCTACGGGCGGGTACAACTACGTCAAGGAAATCGCATTCGACCAAAACTCTTGGCAGTGGCTTTCTCGAGTCGACTACAGCATCAGCGACAACACCAAGCTGTACGTTCGCTACAACCTGCAGAAAGAGACGCAGCAGTTTCCGATTGGCCTGTGGTGGAGGAACTCCCAGCAGGTGCCGTACCCCACGCCTATTCTTGGAAAGAACAGGTCTGATTCCGTTTCGGCAAGCTTGACGCATGTGTTCAACCCCACACTCTCGAACGAATTCGTGTTTGGATACACGTACATCGACTTTCCGAATGTGTTTGGGAATGAGAGCAAGGTGAGCCGGAAGGCCCTGAACATTCCGTTCACGGGGATCTTTAACAACGGCGTCGACCAGATCCCCTCTCTAACCGGGTGGGGAGGCGAATTCGCCACGATGTTTAACCCAGGGGGATTCGAGGCCGGTGGGAGTGGAGGTTTGTTCGCCAAGAAAGATCTTCCGTCCGTAAGTGATACTGTTTCCAAGGTCTGGGGTACACACACGGTGAAGTTTGGCGCCTACTACGAATTCGTGATTAACAACCAGCCCAACAACACGTATTCAAACGGCCTAGTCTCGGAAGCGAACTGGGCCGGCGGCAGCAGTGGCGAACCTTATGCAGACCTGCTCGCGGGTTTTGCCGGCCAATACCAGGAGTCGAACTTCAGCAACCTGCACAATGAGGGGTATAACACAGCGGAGTTCTTCGCCATGGACAGCTGGAGGTTCAATAGACGTTTGACCCTGGACTATGGTCTCCGCGCTTCTCATCTCGGGGCGTGGTACGACCGGGAAGGATTCGGGTTCGCCGTTTGGAATCCCGCCTTGTATGTGCCAGGCTCCCCAGAATCCTCCGGGACAGGGTTTGATTGGCACAAAAAGGACAGCAGCGTGCCGCTCTCCGGGTTCCCGAATCGCACTCTGTTCTATGCTCCTCGCTTCGGCGTGGCCTATGACCTGTTCGGCACGGGTAAGACTGTGCTGCGTGGCGGCTGGGGCCAGTTCTATTATCACAACGCACAGTTTACGCAAGGACTTGACCAGCCTGTCGGGGTTGAAACACCGGTCGTCAACAGCCTGAACTTTGGGCAAATTCAGAAGGTTAATCCGGGTGTGCAGCCATTTGGCACTGGCGCGGTTAGTCCCACCGATGACCATAGCCCGCTCACCACAAGCTATAGCTTCACAATATCGCAGAGACTACCGTTCTTCTCTTCGCTTCTAGAAGCATCTTACGTGGGCAACCAGAGTAAGTATGGTCTAAACCAAAACGGCGTTGGAACCAATGCCAACGTTATTCCCTACGGAACGCTTTTCACTATCGGCGGAGACCCGAACGTCGGAGCTAACGAGTACCTATACGGGAAATACCCAATCTATCAGACCATCAGCGTTGCTAATCACAACCTGTCGTCCAACTACAATTCCTTGCAGGTAAGCTGGGTGCGCCAGAAAGGCAATTTCGACATCGCCGTGAATTATACGTACAGCAAGTCGCTAGGAACCGTGGGCCATGACCAGCTAAATCTAACCAACGATTATGGCGCGGAACCTTTCGATCGGCGTCACCTCTTCAACGCAGCATATTCGATCGAACTGCCAAAGATGGTTCGCGACAACAAGGCGCTGGAAGGCGTCGTCGACGGCTGGCAGATTTCGGGTATCACTTCAGTGCAAAGCGGGGTCAACCTGACAGCCAACTCCAACGGTGGGGGAGGTGATTTCAACGTCGGCGGCGTAGCCGGCTCGCTGAAAACGGCGGCCGGGTACGCAGTTTCCGCACAGTCTATCAACGGTACCGACCAAATCCCCTTGATGCCTTATTTGACTTGCGACCCCCGACAGAACATCGGACCGCATCAATTCTTGAACGGCAACTGTTTCGCGGTCCCCACAGTGCCCGGTAAGAACGGGCCGATCGTGCTGCCTGAGTTCTTTGGGCCCTGGAACTGGACAAGCGACCTGTCGCTCTTCAAGAACTTCCAAATGAGCGAACGGAAGAAGTTGCAGTTTCGCTTCTCCGCCTATAACTTCATGAACCATCCGCTTTGGACATTTTCTGGGACGGGCGTTGGTTCTAACAGCCTGTATCTTGCCAATACAACAAGTTTCGGTGTGACGCCGATCAAGCAGGGGAATCGCATACTCCAGCTCGCTTTGAAGTACTACTTCTAGTTTTCCCGCGGAGCGCCCGGCTACTCTTGGTCTGGACGCTCCGCTATACTGTTGTAGGGCCAAGACATGGGAAGCCGTTCAGCTTCGCGTTTAGTGGTGTGTGTGACGCGGCGAGTGCTGTACGGCTTTACTTTTTTTGCGTTGTTCACAAGCATCCTGATCGGCCAAACACAACGGGCTCCCGGAGAGATCTTAAGGGAAGCGGCTTCGCTTCACAGGGCCGGCCAGTTCGAGCAGGCGATTGAAGACTACCGTTTATTCCTGGAAAAGTATCCGGATGTAGCGCCCGTTCGGTCGGATCTGGGAGCGGCGTTAGCAGGCGCAGGGCGTTACGAAGAGGCTATCGGCGAGTATAAGCGCGCGCTACAACTGAAATCACTCCCGCAGGTCCGGCTGAACCTGGCTCTGGCCTATTACAAGACCGCCAAGCTTTCTCTTGCCGTTGCAGAGCTCAAGAAAGTGCGCGAAGAGATGCCGGGCAACCTTCGACCTGAGATGCTTGAGGCGGACTGCTATCTGCGGCTAGGGGAAAACAAGAAAGTGATCGAGCTATTGACTCCAGAGCTCCAAACGAACGGGGACGATTTGGCGATCGTGTACATGCTTGGCACTGCGCTGGTTCGGGACGGACAATCGGACAAAGGGCAGGTTTTGATCGACAGAATCCTGAAGAACGGCGATTCGGCAGAGGCACGGCTATTGCTAGGAACAACCAAGCTAATGGTAAATGACTACTCCGGAGCGCTCGTGGATCTGCAAAAGGCGGTAGAGCTGAATCGCAATGTTCCAGAGGTGTACGCTTACTACGGCACGGCGTTGCTCTCGACGGGGGATCAGGCTGGCGCGCAAGAGGCTTTCGAACACGCCCTGCGAGACGACCCCAATAACTTCGATGCGAATTTGAGAATGGGACTCCTGCTTCGCAAGGACGAAAAATACGACGAGGCGCTAAAGTATATCCGCCATGCCTTGGAGATACGCCCTGGTGATCCGGGAGTTCGGTACCAGATTGCCTCTATTGAACTGTCCGTGGGTCAGGTGGAAGCAGCGCGCAGTCACCTCGAGTCGCTAGTTGCGGAAGCGCCGAATTTTACGGAAGCGCACGTGTCCCTGGCGACGGCCTACTATCGCGAAAAGAGGAAAGCCGACGGCGACCGGGAACGTGCCATCGTGGAGAAACTGAACGCCGAGAAACAGGCGAACGAAAAAGGGGTAAAGAACACGCAATGAAGCGGCTGACGTTGGGCCTTACCTTCCTTGCCCTTTTTGCGGCTTGCGATGCCGTGGCGCAAACGAAGAGCGCTTCCCCAGGGAGGGCAGCGGGGACGACGAATGCTTCCAGCTTCGACGCGCTGGTTAAGAAGGCGGATGCTGCCCGGGCGGCTGATCAAACCGACGAAGCCATGCGGCTATACAAGCAAGTGGTTCGCATGAGGCCAGGATTTGCGGAGGGCTGGTGGTATCTGGGAATGCTTTACTACGAGGCGGATCAATACCCCGATGGGCGAGCTGCCTTCCGCCATCTGACGGGCCTGAAGCCCGAAATGGCCTTGGGATGGGCGATGCTGGGCTTATGTGAATTCGAGATTAAAGATTTTGATAGCGCGTTGGCCCATCTGGAGAAGGCCGATCAGCTTAAGATTCCGAGCGAGCAAGGTTTTTATGATGTTTCCAAATACCATTTTGCTCTTTTGCTGATACGCTCGGGGCGATTCGAATCCGCCGTAAAAATCATTGGTGATTTTGCGAGGCAGGGCAAGGATTCCCAGCAATTCGCCGAAGCGATGGGGCTGGCCGCGCTTCGTAAGCCGCTGCTGCCCAACGAACTCCCGCCGCTTGAGCGTGAGATGGTTTTGGATGTCGGACATGCGATGTGCGACTCCGCCGCTAGACGCGCAGCGGGAGCGGAGCGGGATCGATTGGAGTTGCTACGCAAATATCCGACCGCGCCACAAATCCACTACATTTCTGGCACGATGGTGCTGGCGAACGACTCCGACAAAGCATTGGAAGAATGGAACGCTGAACTGGCGATTTCGCCCGAGCACCCGCAAGCGCTGGTAAGTATTGCGGCGGAGTACTTGAAACGCGGTGAATACCAAAGGGCACTGCCCTACGCCGAGAGAGCTGTCGAGGCAAGCCCCAACTACTTTGCGGCTCACGCCATCCTGGGGCAAGTACTGGCGGAAGGAGACTTGGATGTACCGCGGGGGACGCATGAGCTGGAGACGGCCGTGCGGTTGGCCCCCTGGCAACCCCAGGTTCATTTTGCCTTGGGCACCGCTTACGCCAAGGCGGGCCGCAAGACGGATGCCGCGAAAGAACGGGAGGAGTTTTTGCGGCTGAGAGGCCAGAGCGAAGTCGCTGTTTCCAAACCGTGATGAGATGGCGCCGGCAACTTCTGTGTTTAGTTATTCCTGCAGCCGCCGTGGCGCAAACCGATTCGCGCGGTGTGTCTGCGTGCGCCCCGTGTCACGCACAGGCGAAGTCTCAGCCGGCCACTTCGATGGCGCATGCGCTCGAAACGGTTGGAGAGTGCAAGATTCTTATAGATCATCCCGTTCTGACCACGAAGGTTGGCAGATACTCCTACAAGATTGAGCGCAAGGGAGTACAGAGCAGTTATTCGGTTTCCGATGGAATCAAGACGATGACCATGCCCATCCGGTGGGCGATGGGAGCCAGTTCTGCAATTGGCCAGACTTACGTCCTAGAGAAAGACGGTGAATTCTATGAGAGCCGCGTCAGCTATTTCAGCGAGCTGAATGGTCTCGCTCCAACTCTAGGTTCGGAGGGGTCTAACCCATCGGACATTAACGAAGCTGCCGGGCGCCTCATGGGCCGCGACGATAAACTGCGCTGCTTCGGGTGCCACGCGACGAACGCGACTTTTGGAAGGCAACTCACGTTGGACAAAATGACTCCCGGTGTGCGGTGCGAGCGCTGTCATGAGTCCGCCGAAACCCACCTGGCGGCGAGGCTGCTTGACAGTTTCGAACTAGAGGCGCAAAAGGATTTGTCCAAATTACGCGGACTATCCGCAGAACAAGTGTCTAACTTCTGCGGACAGTGCCACCGGACGTGGGAAGAAATTGCGCTGCAGGGTAACCTGAGCATTGCGAACATTCGCTTCCAGCCTTACCGGTTGACTGGGAGCAGGTGCTACGACGCCGATGATCCGCGAATTAGCTGCCTCGCCTGCCATGATCCGCACCACGAAGTGAGCAGCAAACCAGCCGATTACGACGCGAAATGCCAGTCCTGTCATGGCGGCGGGAAACCAGGCGCGAGGGCTTGCAAGGTGTCCGCAGAAAAATGCGTGACTTGCCATATGCCAAAACTCGAGCTGCCCGGCGCGCACCACAAGTTTTCGGATCATCGAATTCGAATCGTGAAGCCAAATGAACAGTATCCAGGTTAGCGCGCGAGTGTCACTTGAAATTCGGGCTGTGGCCTGGCTGGTGTGCCTAGCGGAGTTTGAATTTCATACTCCTGGTACAGAGATGGAGATCTCCGAGGGCGGAGATTCAGCATAGGGTTCTTAGGAAAAGGAAACGAACAATGAACAATTCCTCCCGAGTCATGTGCTTTTGTATCGCAGCGATCGCATTGTCTTTTTCACCCGCTTGCTACGGGCAGCAAAACTCAACTGCACCGCCGCAAGGCCCCGCTGTACGTACAACCAGCGAAGAAGTCCTGCTGGATGTTGTGGTCCGCGATAAGAAGGGGCATCCCGTTAACAACCTCAAACCTGAGGATTTCCAGGTATTTGACAACGGTGAGCTGAAGAAAATTATTGCATTTCGACTCGTCCAAGGCGGTGAAGCTGTGGCCGCAGGCGGCTCACGGATGCCGCTCGATCCGCTCCGCCAGGTTCGACTGGTGACGATGATCTTTCAATGCTGGAACAACGACGCCCGGCGGCTCGCCCATGATGCGGCTGTGGGCCTCCTGAAGGGCGAACTCCCGCAAAACGTTTATATGGCTGTCATGACCATCGATCGCAAGCTCGAAGTTCTTCAGTCATTCACCAATGATCCAGTTCTATTGCGTAAAGCTATAGACCGCGCCACTCGAAGTGAGAATACCGATTTCTCCTCGGACACTGCAATGGTTCAAAAACAACTAGAGCAAATGGTCGGTCCGGACACAAACGGAGCGCAGTCCATCCAAGGGCAAATCGACAACCAGAATGCCACCATTGTCGCGCAGGCGCAGGGACGAGCGCCGGACGCCGCGGAGATGGCCAACATAGCCATGGCTCAAATGGTTCTGCAAATGCTTGAGAGTCAGCAAAGCAGCGGGCTGAAAGAAGCCGGCCGGGTGAACATATACGCCTTGCTCGACGCCGTGAAGGAGCAGTACCGCCTGCCGGGACGGAAAACCATACTCTATTTTAGAGAGGGTGGTTTCGTAATACCCCAGGGAATGGAAGAGCCATTCAAGAGCGTTATCAGCGTGGCCAACCGTTCGAACGTCAGTTTCTACGCTGTCGACGCACGTGGATTGACAACGGGTAGCGCCAATTCGGGCGCCATGAACACGCTGAACAGAGCAGCGCGAGCTTCTCAAGACCAAATGGCTAATGACGGTAGCCAAGCCGTCAGACCCGACGAAGCTAAGCTCTTTGACACCAGCATTGAGAGTACGCGTGCGAACACGCAAAACACATTGGCGAATCTCGCAGAATCTACTGGAGGAATGCTGATCGCCAACACGAATGACGTAGGGACGCCGCTTCATAAACTCGCAGAAGATATCCAGACCTATTACGAGATCGGGTATGTGCCGGAGATTAAAAGCTACGACGGCTCGTTCCGCAAAATCGCCATAAAAATGAATTCGGGCGATTTGCGCGTGCAATCGCGATCTGGATACATCGCTCTGCCTCCCGGGCTCGCCGGTCAGGGCAGCGTGCTGCGCGCCTTCGAGGTCCCTCTTCTGACCGCTTTGAGTTCAGCGGAGCTGCCAAAGACATTTGGATATCAGTCTATGGCCTTACACTTCCGCGGTGCGCAGAACCAATCCGTGTGCGATCTGGTTCTGGATGTGCCACTTGCCAATTTGACGTTTCAGAAGAAGGGTGGTGATCAGTTGGAAGGTCGGCTGTCCTATGTCGCATTGGTGAAAAAAGGAAATGGGGAAGTCGTTAAGAAGTTTGGGAACGACATCCCCTTCCACGTGCCAAGCGCAGAGCGAGATGCCCTTACGGCAGGACACTTTATTTACACGGAACACTTCGATTTGCCAGCGGGACACTACACGCTCGAAACCGCGGTGCTCGACGGCGAAGGAAACCGAATTAGCACTCGAAAAAACAGTCTGATGATGCCACCGCCCTCTACAGCCCTGTCCGTTAGCAGCGTCAGTGTTGTCCGCAATTTGAAGGACAAAGACGCTTCTACGGACCAATCTGACCCGCTCCTGATTGGGAGCCGCGTGGTTTCGCCGACGCTCAATCCGACCATCAGCAAGGCAAGCAATTCCAGTGTGTCATTTTATGTGGTGGTCTATCCTGACAAGAACTCTTCTCAGCCTCCCCACTTATCCATGGAGTTCAGCAGGAACGGCCAGGTATTGGGAAGCGGCTCACCAGAGCTTGGGCAGCCAGACAAAGACGGCCGGATTCAGTACGTGGCCACTGTACCGGTCGCGTCGCTCGAACCCGGTGAATATACGATACGTTTCAACGCCACACAGGCCGCTGAGACGGCTGAGGAAGTGACCACGTTTATTTTGCAATAGGATCCTCTGAATGAATTTCTCCCGACGCGGGTTTCTGCGAATAGGTATGGCTCTTGGTGCTGCGAAGGTTCTGCCAATGCCTGCTCTGGTTCCACAAGCATCCGGAGAGTCGTTGTTTTTCGAAATTGCGTCCTCATCGTGTGGCATCGCGTGGGTCCACGAAAATGCCATGTCGGACAATCGCTACCTTCCTGAGACTCTGGGGCCCGGTTGTGCCTTCCTCGACTTCGACAACGACGGATGGATGGATATTTACCTGGTGAACAGCGGGCCATGCGATTTCTGGACGCCGGCCAAGCCGCTCCGCAATGCGCTTTACAAGAACAATCGCGATGGCACATTCACCGATGTGACCGAGAAAGCGGGCGTGGCGGGCGGAACCTTCGGAATGGGTGTTGCCGTCGGCGACTACGACAACGACGGGTGGCCGGATATTTTCGTCACATCCTACGGACGCTGCATTCTTTACAAGAACAATCGTAACGGTACATTCACCGACGTCACCGAGAAAGCTGGCCTTGCTGCCCCCGGTTGGACCACCAGCGCGGTATGGTTCGACTTCGACAATGATGGCCTTCTTGACCTATTTGTCTGCAGTTTTGTTGACTATGGCGCGAAGCAGAAGCTTGCCTGCGGCGATAACCAGATCGGAAACCACTATTATTGCATTCCTAGAGTCTTTCGCGGGACCTCAAGCTTTCTCTACCACAACAATGGCGATGGCACGTTCTCTGAAGTAAGCAAGGGCACGGATATAGCGCGAGCGATAGGCAAGGGGCTTGGAGTGGTGGCGACCGACATCAACAACGATGGACGCATGGATCTGTTCGTCGCTAACGACACTGTGCAAAATTTTTTATTCGTCAATCGCGGTCCGGATGCCTCCGGAAAAACCCGCTGGGAAGAAATCGCGCTGCAGGCCGAGGTAGCATTTAGCGACAATGGCCAGCCTCGCTCCGGTATGGGCGTCGACGCCGGCGATTTGGACAACGACGGATGGCAGGATCTCTTTGTGGCTAACGTCGATCAGGAAATGTTTTCGCTTTACCACAACAATAAAAACGAGACCTTCAACGATATCGCACACTCGCACGGCGTTGCGCAAGCGACCAGGCTTCTGAGTGGCTGGGGACTCAAGTATTTCGACTATGACAACGACGGCGCGGTCGATCTGATCCTGGCCAACGGCCATCCAGACGACATGATCGGGCGTTACTCGCGCCAGGTTCGGTACAAGGAGCCCCTCCTGCTCTTTCATCAGGGCCCGGACGGCAAGCTGAAAAATGTAAGCACAGAAGGGGGGACGGCGTTTGAGAAGAGCTTCGCTGCGCGAGGTCTGGCCGTGGGGGACTATGACAATGACGGAGCCCTTGATGTGCTCGTTGCAACTAACGGCGGCGCTCCTGTGCTCCTGAAAAACAACGCCGCCAAGGGAAACAATTGGCTGGGACTCAGGCTGGAAGGCGCGACGTGCAATCGCGATGCTATCGGCGCGCGCATCCTTTGGAAAGCGGGCGGCAAACTGCGCCAGAGTTTGAAGAACAATGGTGGCAGCTATCTCTCCTCGCATGACCTCCGGGAAGTTCTAGGGATCGGCGCCGCAGCTCAACTCGACGAACTTGAGATCCATTGGCCCGCGCCAAGTAAGCGTGTCGACAAATTCACCAGTGTCGCCCCAAACCGCTACATCCACATAATCGAGGGAAAAGGCATAGTGTGAAATTTGCCTTGCGGCAAATCGACGATCGCCCGCCTCGGGGGAAAGACGATCGACGACGTACGCGGCATGGTCCAGGCTGCGGCCTCCATCCTGTATCCAGCGTTCAAGGAGAATGTTGGGGCTGTTCTCCACCGGCGTTGAAGAATCAATCTCCGGTGACCGAGCAGGGGAACATTGTGGGCACATTTCAGTACATGTCTCCCGAGCAGATTGAAGGGAAAGAACTGGACGGGCGAAGCGATATTTTCTTGTTGGGGGCAGTGCTGTACGAGATGGTGACGGGGAAGAGGGCATTCGAGGGAAACTCCTTTCTCTCCATACCGCTGGCGGATTCACACCTCACTGACTAAGCCAACGGGTGAGTACTAGGGCATACCCCGTAGTCATGAATCAGGTTGCGACCCGATTGTGGAAACATGCCCTATCGATTACCAAATTATCCGGCCAGCAGCTTTCGAGTCTTCCTTGGGGTGTGAGTCAGTCAAGCGGTCAAATACTTGAGCGGAGGATTGCTCATGAGAGGAATTCGCTTCTGTTTGTGGATTTCATTCGTCGTCTTGCTTTTCGCTTCGGCCGCAGTGTTGCTCGTCACTGACCCGCCCCGAGCGTGGGCGCAACTCGGAACGCCTCCCAGCAGCACGATCAGTAGTAGTTCGGGGCCTCTGGCATGGGACTTCGGTCCGGTGGGCGGCGGAACGGTGATAAACGTGGGGATACAGGATATCTGCCCGCCCGGCCTGTGCGATGACCACGACTTGACCGTGGTGCTCCCCGCCCCCGCGGCCACGTTCTATCAGACGATGACGGCCAAGCTCACCTTTCAATACACGTGGACGAGCACGCTGCCCACGGATCTGGACATCTTCGCCATCAGCCCCAGCGGAGCGGACCACGGCCCAGGCTCGCCTGACAACACTTCCACCGGACCCGGCCAGGAGAATCTCACGGTCACCGATCCTATTGACGGACTCTGGCACATTCGCTCTGTAGCCTCGCTGGCCCCGATGCCCACCGCGGCTCACGTGGCGGTTACGTTGATGATCGCACCTAGGCCCACGGCGCCGATGCCTCCTCCAGCAGCTCCTGGAGCCCCAACTTTCATCAATTATCCTGCTCCCGACGATTGCACGGGAACGCAACAACCCCCGAGTTGCATACAGCCGTCGACGGGCTCGACAACTGCCGGAGAGCACGGCGCGGGGGAGCCATCCATTGGAGTCGACTGGAACACGGGCAAAGCGTTCATCGAGGCGGGAAACCATACTCTTCGCGTGACTTTCGACGACAGCGTCAATCCGGCTACGGCGTTCTGGGAGGACCAGCGTTCGCTCTTCGCGCGAGTGAGCTTGGACCCGATCATGTTCGTTGACGACGGCCACTTTGGGGGCCCAAATCGCCTGTTTTCTTCTCAGCTCATCCTTGTCACCAGCGAGCTTTCCTTCAGCGACGACGATGGCAACACCTGGCTTCCAACGCAGGGGTCCGGCCAGCCTGCGGGCGTCGACCATCAGACAGTGGGCGGAGGTCCTTACGCCTTTCCAGCGCCGCTGACGCCAACGGGGTACCCGCATGGGATTTATTACTGTTCGCAGGACATTGTGACAGCGTTCTGCTCGCGCAGCGATGACGGCGGGACGACCTTCGGGCCCGGCGTTCCCATTTATACCTTCGCCCATGTCAACGGCGCAGATGTTCCCATTGCGCCGGGCACTTGCGGCGGTTTGCACGGCCACGTGCGTGTTTCGCCTGACGGCACCGTCTACGTTCCCAACGAAAACTGCTTCGACGCCAACAGCGTTAGTCGGCCGGGCGTGGCCGTTTCTACGGACAGTGGTTTGAGCTGGGTGGTTCGCACTGTGCCGGACGGCAAGAGCATCAGTCCCGGCACGGACCCGTCGGTCGCAGAAGGAGCGAACAACACCATATACCTCGGGTATGTGAACTCCGACGGCCACGCCAAGATTGCGGTTTCGGGCGACCGCGGCTTGCACTGGTCGAAGTCCAAGGATGCGGGGACTCCTTTCGGAGTCCAGAACGCGGAGTTCGCCGAAGTGATCGCCGGCGACGATGAGCGCGCGGCCTTTGCCTTCCTCGGCACACAGACCTCGGGTGATACGCAGTCGGCCGACTTCCAGGGGGTCTGGCACCTCTATGCGGCCTTCACTTACAACTCCGGCCTCACTTGGACGACCGTTGACGCTACTCCCACGGACCCAGTGCAGCGAGGCTGCGTCTGGAACCAGGGAGGCAGCAACCCGTGCCGTAATCTTCTCGATTTCAACGATATCACCGTGGACAAGTTCGGGCGGGTACTTGTGGGTTACGCCGACGGCTGCACGAGAAGTTGCGTCACCGACCCGACGCAGAATGCCTCCACGGGCCCTGCTAGCGCTCAGGACGCACTGGCGACGATTGCCCGCCAAGTGGGAGGCCGCGGGCTATTTAAGGCGTTCGACGGAACGCAGTTCGGCACTCAGAGTGGAGTCATCGAGGGGCACGGCAAGCTGTGCTTTGGAGACCCCGCGTCGGGCATTCAAGGCGATCCGGGCTGCAAGACCAACAATTAGGTAGGGGAGGCGGCTTCGCCACCGCATCGAGAATATCTATGCGTCAAACACTGACGATCTTGCCTTGCATCGGACTTGTCTTTGCCAGCGTGCTCGGAGAAGCCGCGCCGCAGAACGTCAAGAATGCCACGGGCGTCACGAAAGGGCCTGCAGATGCATGCGCGCTGCTGACCCCCGCTGAAATTGAAGCCATCCAGGGTGAGCGCGTCGAGGAAACTAAATCCACTGTACAGCCAAGCGGGGGATTGTTCGCAGCGCAATGCTTATTTCGCACGCCTACCGTGAGCAAGTCAGTCAGCCTGTCACTGACTGCGTCTGATCCCCTGCGTCCGGCCGCGCTGACCGCCCGGGAACTTTGGCAGAAGCAGTTCCACTCTCCCGAGGTGGAAAGCGACAAAGAATCGGCCGCAGGCAAATACGTAAAGAAGCTCGACTTCGAACGAGAGAGAGAGAGCCGCAAGCCACGTCCCATTCCCGGTCTTGGCGAGGAGGCCTATTGGGTCGCCAGTCCGGTTGCCAGTGCGCTCTACGTACTTAAACGAGAGATGTTCCTGCGAATCAGCGTTGGCAGCGCCGGCCAGGAATCCGCGCGCATGGAAAAATCGAAGGCGCTGGCCCGCGCCGCGCTCAAGCACCTCAGACTCGTCGAATAAAGGGTCTCGAATAGCTGTCCACATTTTCCATCCGGCCAACGATAACTACCTTACTTAAGACGCGCTATACAGCGGCAAGAGGGGATGCCGTAGTCCTCGCGAACGATGGTGCGGACGAAGGCACTGGCCTCGCCGCCTCAGGCTCTGCAGAGCGAGAACAAGCGGCGCAGATCGGCTGCCATTTCGAAAAAAATGAACTTTGTCCCAGGTCCAGTGCACACTTCTTAGAGGCATTTAGGGGGCACTAAGAATTCTTTTCAGTTCCTCAAAAGGCTCAGTTCCTGAATACTGTCCACCATTGCGTTGGTCGAATTGGAAGTGCTGAGGATCACATCTGCGACGCGTCTCTTTCACTGATTTCGCCTAAGCCGCGGGTTCTTGAAACGGATTGCTGACTTTTGACCGCATCCCAGAGTTTAAGTGTTACGCTGCGGCTTCTCTAGGGTGCGCAGTCCGGCGTAGGTGACGTTTGTTCCACCACACCACTATCAAAACGAGGGCAAGTAGAATCGCGCCCAGGAAATAAGGAACATTCGAAACGATCCACAACACTCTCTGTAGGAGCAGTTCCATTGGAAA
>Ga0209376_1002508_pt1 | contig 17340 bp, 19 predicted proteins | sample GraSoiAngelo_134_FD_185891 | JGI IMG/M metagenome (GOLD analysis project Ga0209376, IMG submission 185891) | Grasslands soil microbial communities from the Angelo Coastal Reserve, California, USA - 14_0929_05_30cm (SPAdes) (version 2) | ecosystem: Environmental > Terrestrial > Soil > Grasslands ... | reverse complement strand
TAGAGGACTTCCTGCCCCATCTCGTCCGAGCGCAGCTCGTACTGCCACACCGCCCAGCCGCGTTCCTCTCCCCGTACGTGGAACACGAAGGAGTCCCGGATTGGGGCCACCAGGGTGAAGTCGAAGCGCAGCGGTTTGGCCGCGCGCCCAGGTGTGGATTGCGCCGCGGCGGTGCCGTTAGCGAGCAGGAGGAAAGAAAGCCAGCGCATTGGTCTCGAGGATCGCCCGCTGCTGGTCCTCGGCGAGCGGCAGTCCGAGGAGCTGATCGATGTTCTGGCGGAGATCCTTGACGCCCGGGCTCGGCCAGTCCGTGCCCCACAGCGTCCGGCCCACGACCTCCGCGAGGCGGGGAAAGTACTCCAAGAGCTTCCCGGGCGGAATGCCGGAGACGTCGAGCCAGACGTTGGCGTGCCGGCGCAGGATGAAGAAGGCCTCTTCCATGTACAGCGGCCGGCCGCCGTGCGCCATGACGATCCGCAGGTCGGGGAAGTCGATCGCCACATCGTCGAGTTCCATCGGGTTGCCGTACTTGGAGCGCGCCCCCGGGAAGATCGACGTCCCCGTATGCACCATCACGGGCAGGCCGCGCTCCTCGCAGCGGCGGTAGATCCGCCCCAGCGCGTCGAGCCCTTCGGTATACGCGTTGGCCGCGTAGCGCTGGTGCGGCGGATGGATCTTGCACAGGCGGATGCCCAAATCGACGAGCCGGTCCACGTCGCCGGCGGGGTCCCGCGTATGCCGGGCGTCCACGCCGCCGTACGGGAGCAGGCGCTGGGGGTCAGCCTCCGCGTATTTCGCGGCGAAGGTGTTGGTCGCATTCGTGAACCCCATGACGTCGGGGCTGGGGTAGTTCACCATGCCGATGCGCCACACGCCCGCCTGGTCGAGGATCTGCAGCAGCGCCCGGGGATCGTCCATAATGGCCAGCAGGAAGTCCCAATGGGTTTCCTTGCCGCGGCGCATCGCTTCCTGGACCTTTGGCTTCAACTCGCGCCAAGGCTGGATGTGGACGTGGACGTCGGTGATGCGGGTCAGTCGCTCCAGGTGTAGAACCCCTTTCCCGTCTTCTTCCCCAGCTCCCCCTTCGCCACCTTGTCGCGCAGGATCCGGGGCGGCTCGAACTGCGGCTCCTCCAGCGAGCGGTGCAGGTACTCGGCGATGGCCAGCCGCACGTCGAGCCCTACGAGGTCGGTGAGCTTGAGCGGGCCCATGGGGTGGTTGTAGCCCAGCTCCATCGCCTTGTCGATGTCCTCGGCGCTCGCGACGCCCTGCTCGAGCATCCGCATCGCTTCGAGCCCCAGGACGACGCCGAGGCGCGACGACGCGAACCCCGGCGAATCCTGGACGACGATCGGCTCCTTGCCGAACGCGCGCGCCAATTCGACGGCCTGGTCGACCGCCGCACGATTCACGCCAGCATGGGCCACGACCTCGACGAGCTTCATCGCGGGCACCGGGTTGAAGAAGTGCATGCCGACGAGCCGGCCGGGCCGCCGCATCCCGGAGGCGATCGCCGCGACGGACAGGGAAGAGGTGTTGGTCGCCAACAGCGCCTCCGCGGGCGCCGCGCGCTCCAGCTCAGCAAAAAGACGCTGTTTGACGCCGAGATCCTCGACCACGGCTTCGATCACAACGTCGGCCTCGGCCACGGCCGACGCCAGGTCGCGATCCGCCCGCAACCGCGTAGCCGCGGCGGCGACGTCTGCTTCTTCGAGCTTGCCGCGCTTCACGCCGCCCGTGAACAGGTCTCCGATCCGCCGGATGGCGGGGGGGATGGCCTCAGGACGGATGTCGGTGAGCGCGACGCTGCAACCCGCGAGCGTCGCGACGTAGGCGATCCCCCCGCCCATCGTCCCCGCGCCGACGACCGCGACTTTCATCCAGCCGCGGCCACCACGGCGCGCCGGGCCACGTCGGGGTAGTTGGTGCAAATGCCGTCCACGCCCAGCGCGACCAGCCGCCGCATCTCGTCGTCCTCGTTCACCGTCCAAGCGAACACGCGGTACCCCGCGCTCTGGACCGTATCCACGAGCGCGGCGTCGATCATGCCGTGCTCCTCCCAGAGCGTGGTCGCGCCCGTGTCCTCGAGCACTTCGAGTGGCCGGATCGGATAGGAAGAGAGCAGCACCCCGCGCGGCAGGCCCGGCCGGCCCAACCCCAGCCGGCTCACGATGCGGTGGTCGAATCCGTGCACGGCGCAGCGGCCCTTGTTGGCCCCGCGCTCGAGCGCCGCGAACAGCGCGCCGTCGAGCTGTGGGGGCAGGGACTTGACCTCGATGAACACCTGCAGCGGCAGCGCGATCGCCTCCAGCGCTTCGTCGAGCGTCGGGACCGGCTCGCCGTTCGCGAGCCGGGAGGCGCGGATTTCGGCTCCCGTTGATCTGGTGATGTGCCGGCCGCTCACCACCTCGTCGTGGTGCACGATCAACGCGCCGTCCGTCGTGGCGTGGATGTCCAGCTCCACGCCATGGGCGCCCCGCGGCGCCGCGGCGCGGAACGCGGCGAGCGAGTTCTCGGTTTCGTAGCCTGACGCGCCGCGGTGCGCGATGACCAGCGGCCGCGGGGAGGTCACGGCTGCTGGTTGAGCAGGGTGTCTGCCTTCTTCGGCTCGATCCAGTCCGGTTCCTTCTCGATGTCGTGAACCAGCGCGATGTCTTCCGGCCGGGGCAGGATGCCTTGGAGGTACGCCGCGTACCGCTCCTGACCGATCGGCTCGCCGTCGACCGTCCAGTACTGATGCGCGTACTGCCCGATGCGACGGTTGAACTTCAAGTCGGGCACCTTGAGCCAGTGCTCGCGCTCCGGAATGAACATGTTGAGGCGCTCGACCAGCTTCACGATCTCCTGGCGGTACAGGCCGCGAGAGGCTTCGTTCAGTTTCTGCTTGTCGGCCTCGGCTTGATTCTCGCGCTCGTCATAACGCCCCTTCAACCCCCAAACGTAGGCCCAGTGCGCGGACGACGAGGCGTCGGTCCCGAACAGGTCGAACGCGGTGGGGATCCACTTGTAGAAGAACCGCTGGATCACCTCGGGCGGCATTTTGCCGGCCTTCACGATCCGCAGCAGCCCGTTGTTGCCGGTGCCGAGGTGGAACGACTCCTCTTTCAGCATTGGGCCCATCGAGCGCGACAGCGGATCGAACGCCGACACCGACAGCATCTTGAGCTGGAACTTGCCGTCGCGGTCGATGAACTGCGTGTAGGTGAAGAAGTCCAGCCAGTTGTCGACGATCTCGTTGAACGAGCCGAGCAGCCGCTCGCCCTCGTCGGCGCGGCGCTCGAGCAGCTTGGCGGCCTCGCGCTTGCCTTCATCGCCAAAGTGCGCGCACAGCAGGTAGGACATCTGCCAGCCGTGGCGCATCTCCTCGGTCATCACGCGCTGCAGCGACAAGAGGTCGTAATCCGACGGCGCGTGGTGGAGCAGGTTGCGCTGCTGCTCGACGGACGCGAACTCGGTATCGCCCTGGTAGACGATGAGGTTCAGCAGGGCGTCGCGGATACGCTGGTCGGGGATGTGCATCAGGGTCGGCCATTTGTGCTGGCCCTTGTAGTGCCCGAACTCGATGTGCGGGACTTCCTGCTCGCCGAACTTGGCCTCGAACTTGAAGTCCCGCACGGTGCCTTGCGGCAGACCGATCGAGTCCTGCCAGTAGCGGAAGTAGTCGATCCAGTCGTCGAAGTTGTTGAGCTTGCGGACCATCAGCGGCTCCTCGTGCGCAGGGACTGGCCGATGCGCGTGCGCGCCTCGGCGGTGGCGAACAGCTCGTTCTGCATGGCGATCTCGTGATCCAGCATCTCGGCGAGGGTCGCGCCCTCGCTCTGGTACAACGCTTCCTTGGCGCGCCGCACCGCGAGCGGCGGCTGCGCCGCCCACGACTCGGCGAGCACGCGGGCCTCGGTCATGAGCGCATCATGCGGCACGACGCGGTCGAACAACCCCAACGCGCGAGCCTCCTCGGCCGGGACCATGCGCGCGCTCCACACCAGCTCCAGGGCCGCGGCGGTCCCCACCAGCCGGGGCAGGAAGTACGTGCCGCCCCAGTCCGGGCCCAGGCCGAGTTTGTGGAACACCTGGCCGATCGAGGCCCGGTCGGCGGCGAGCCGATAGTCGCAAGCGAGCGCCAGGTTCGCGCCGCCGCCCGCCGCCGGGCCGTTCACGGCCGCGAGCACGGGCTGCGGCGCCCCGCGGATCAGCAGCGCCAGCTCTTTGCCGGCGGCGACCAGCGCCGCGCCGTCCTCGGCGAGGACGTTCAGGTCCGCCCCGGCGCAGAACGCGCGCCCCGCGCCCGTGAGGATCACGACCCGCACCTGCTCGCTCGCCACGACCATCCGCAGCGCCTCGAGCACGTCGTCGCACATGGCGCGGTCGAAGGCGTTGAGCTTGTCGGGCCGGCTCAAGGTGACGGTGGCGATCCCGCCCGCGATCTCGACCGCGACCCGTTCGTAGGCGGCCATCAGAGGCGCTCTACGATCATCGAGATGCCTTGCCCAACGCCGATACACATCGAGGCTAAACCGTAACGGGAATTCGTACGGCGTAAGGCGTAGAGAAGGGTCGTAAGCACGCGGGCTCCCGTGGCGCCGAGCGGGTGGCCGAGCGCGATGGCACCGCCGTAGATATTCACCCGCGCGGGGTCGAGCTTGAGCTCGCGGATACAGGCGATCGCCTGCGCGGCGAATGCCTCGTTGAGCTCGATCAGATCGATCTGGTCGCTCTTCAGCCTGGCGCGCTTCAAGACCTTCTGAGTCGCCGGAATGGGACCCAAGCCCATGCAGCTCGGATCAACGCCCGCCACCGCAGTCGCCACAATGCGGGCCAGGGGTTTCAGTCCGACCGTCCGACTGTCCGACTGTCCGACCAGGAGCAGCGCCGCGGCTCCGTCATTGATGCCACTCGAGCTGCCGGCCGTGACGGTGCCGTCTTTCCTGAAGGCCGGTTTGAGGGCAGCGAGTTTCTCGGCGCTGCTGTCCGGTCGCGGGTACTCGTCCTTGGTGAAATGCGAGCCGTCGGGCAGGGAGACCGGGACGATCTCGTCCGTGAAAACGCAATCCTGCTGTGCTTTCGCGGCGCGGCGCTGGCTCTCGAGCGCGAATGCGTCCTGCTCAGCGCGGCCAATTCTGTAGCGCTCCGCCACCACCTCGGCCGTCTCCCCCAGCGAGATCGTCCATTCCTTCTTGAGGCGGGGGTTCACGAACCGCCACCCCACGGTGGTGTCCGCCACTTCCGGGGCGCGGCGGCTCCACGGCTCGGCTGACTTGAGGGTCACGTACGGCGCCCGGGTCATGCTCTCGACGCCCCCCGCGATGAACACCTCGCCCTCGCCGGCGCGGATCGCCTGCGCCGCGCTGGCGACGGCCTGGAGCCCCGAGCCGCACAGCCGGTTGACGGTCTGTCCCGGCACCTCGACCGGCAGCCCCGCGAGCAGCGCCGCCATCCGCGCCACGTTACGGTTGTCCTCGCCCGCCTGGTTGGCGCACCCGAAGATCACGTCGTCGATGGTCTTGGGATCTATCCCCGTCCTCTCGACGACGGCCTTGATGGGAATCGCCGCCAGGTCATCCGCCCGCACACCCGCGAGCGCCCCGCCGTGCCTGCCAACGGGCGTTCTCAGCGCCGCACAGATGTACGCGTCGTTCACAACCCCACCCAAACCGTCTTCGTTTCCAAGTACCCATCCAACGCCTCTCGGCCCAAATCCCGGCCAAAGCCGGAAGCCTTGAACCCGCCGAACGGCGCCCCCGAATCGTACGAGTTATAGCTGTTGATCCACACCGTGCCGGCGCGGACGGCGCGCGCCACCCGGTGTGCCTTCTGCACGTCCTTGGTCCAGATCCCGGCGGCAAGTCCGTACATCGTCTGGTTCGCGAGGCTGACCCCTTCGTCGACGCCGTCGAAACTCAGGACGGCGAGCACTGGCCCAAAGATCTCTTCGCGAGCGATCGTCATCGTGGGCTGCACGGCGTCGAACACCGTCGCCTCGACGAAGTAGCCCTTGCCGTTGTGGTTGCCGGGGCGGCCCCCGGCGACGAGCGTCGCCCCTTCATCCACGCCCTTCTTGATGTAGCCAAGCACCGTCTCGCGCTGTTGTTTGGAGACGAGGGCACCGAGCCGGGTGTTCTTGTCGAGCGGGTCCCCGATCGCCAGCTTCTTCGCCCCCTCGGCGAGCTGCTCGACGACCTGATCGTGCACGCTGCGCTCGACCAACAGCCGCGAGCCGGCCGCGCACACCTCACCTTTGCCGTAGAAGATCCCCGTCTGCGCGCCACGCACGGCGGCCTTCACGTCGGCGTCGGCGAAGACGATGTTGGGGCTCTTGCCGCCCAGCTCCAGCGTGACGCGCTTGTTGGTGTCGGCGGCCATCTTCATGATCTGCCGGCCCACCTCGGTGGAGCCCGTGAAGGCGATCTTGTCGACGCCAGCGTGGCGCACCAGCGCTGCACCCGCGGTCGAGCCGCCCCCTGCGACCACGTTGAACGCGCCGGCGGGGAAGCCCGCCTCCTGCACCAGCTCGGCGAAGAGCAGGGCGGTGAGCGGCGTTTCCGAGGCCGGCTTCAGAACCACCGTGCATCCCGCGGCGAGCGCCGGCGCGAACTTCCAGCTGGCGATGTTCAGCGGGAAATTCCACGGCACAATCGCCCCCACCACGCCGATCGGCTCGCGCAGCGTGTAGACGAAAAACGGCCCCTCGACCGGGAGCGTGTCGCCCACGATCTTGTCCGCCCAGCCGGCGTAGTAGCGCAGCGTGTTCACGGTCATGCCGAGCTCGATCTTCGACTCGAACAGTGTCTTGCCGTTGTGGGCGGTCTCGAGCCGCGCGAACTCGTCGAGGCGCGCCTCCAGCAGGTCGGCCGTTTTGGCGAGCAGGCGCCCGCGCTGCCGGGCGGAGAGCTTGCGCCAGCCGTCGGACTCGAAGCAGGCGCGGGCGCCCTTGACGGCGGCGTCCACGTCCGCCGCGTCGCCCAGAGCGACCTCGGCGATCACCTCTTCCGTGGCCGGGTTCACGACGGGGAAGCGGCGGCCGGAGGCGGCCGGCCGCCACTCGTTATTAATGAAGAGGTCGGTTCTCACCGGGTCACTTGCCCCGGAACTCCGCCACCCGCTTCTCCTGGTTCGCGGCGATGCCCTCCTTGGCATCCTCGCTCTGGAACAGCTGCTGCTGCAGCTCGCGCTCGATCGCCAGGCCGCTCTCGAACGGCACCTCGGAGCCCGACTGCACCGCGCGCTTGATCAGCCCCACGGCTTTCGAGGCCTTGTGCGGCGGACAGAACTGTTTCGCGTACAGCAGCACCTGCTCCCAGTAGTCCTTCGCGGGCAGCACCTCGTTGACCAGGCCGAGCTCCTTCGCCCGGTCGAACGAGAACAGCTCGCCCTTGACCATCAGCTCGATCGCCAGCGGCTTGCCGACGATGCGGGCGAGCCGCTGCGTGCCCCCCGTGCCGGGCAGCACGCCGAGGTTGACCTCGGGGAGGCCGATCTTGCCGGCGTTCTCCTTCGCCAGCCGCAGATCGCAGGCCATGGCGATCTCGAGCCCACCGCCGACGGTATGCCCGTTGAGCGCGGCGATGGTGAGCTTGGGCGTGTGCTCCAGGCGGTTCAGCGTCTCGTTGGCGTGCAGGCAGAAGAAATACTTGAAGCGGGGCGTCACCTTGTTCAGCATGCCGATGTTCGCGCCGGCCGAGAAGAACTTGTCGCCGTGGCCGCGCAGCACGAGGACGTGCACGTTGTCGTCGAAGCGCGCCTGGAGAATGGCGTCGTCCAGCTGACGCATCATCTCGTGGGTGTAGGTGTTGGCAGGCGGGTCGTTGAGCTCGATGATGGCCAGGCCGTCCTGCACCTGATAGCCCACGAGCGTCTTGGTCTGGGGTTCGGTCATCGTCGTCATAGCGCGGTCAGCCTCCCTGTACCGTGGAGCGCGCGTCGGCGAAGCCGCCGACGAAGATGCGCGCGATCAGGTCCGCGAGGCGTTGAGGATCGATCTCACCCGCGGGGTCGTACCAGTTGTAGATCCAGTTCATCATCCCGAACAACGCGTAGGCGGCGGCGCTGCGGTCCACCGGTCGCTCCTCGGGGGCCGCGTCCTTGAGCAGGCCCTCGAGCAGGTCCACGTAGCGGCGCTTGATGGCGTTCACGCGGCGCTTCAGGTCGCCGGTGAGGACGTTGGCTTCGTGCGAAAGTACTTTCATCTCCGCCATGTGGTGCGCAAAGAAGGTGACGTGGTGGCGGATGAACGCCTGCAGCCGCTCGGGCGCGTCGTCTCGGTCCGCCAGCGCGCCCCGCGCTCCCTCCAGCACGCGTGTGAAGCAGCGCTCCTGAATGAGGTAGAGCAGCTCCTCCTTGCCGCGTGTGTAGTAATACATGCCGGCGAGCGACATCCCCGAGGCCGCCGCGAGGTCGCGCATCGTGGTGGAGTGATAACCTCGCTCGGCGAAGACCCGGGCGGCCTGGGCGAGGAGATGGTCGAGGCGTTCGTCGTAGGGGCGCATGGATTCGAACGAGCGTTCGAAAGTTGAAGCTACAATCGGGAGTATGCCACGGCAAGGGCGGCAGGGCTGGCAAGGGCGGTATCTGCTGCCGCCATTGCCGCCCTTACCGCCGTTGGTCTTAATTTTCGCCGTTCTCCCACGTCCACCAATCGGAGCCCATGGCCTCTCCCCAACCGCTCGCCGCGTCGTCCAGCGATGCGGCGCTGATCGCCGCCTGGCAGGCTGGCGACGAGCGGGCGGCGACGGAGCTGGTGCGGCGCCACGGCCGGGCGCTGGCGCGGTTCCTGGCGGGCGGCGGGGCGCGCGAAGCCGACGTGGACGACCTGGTGCAAGAGACGTTCATCCGGGCGTTCCGGGCGGTGGGGAAGTTCCGCGGGCAGTGTCAGTTTCGCACCTGGCTGCTGACGATCGGGGGCAACGTGTTGAAGGACGCCGGCCGCCGCGCCGCGCGCGACCGGGTGGTGCCGTTGGACGAGGCGCTCCGCGACCGCGACGGGGATCCGCACGAGCAAGCGGTGGCGGGCGAGGCGTCGGACCGGCTGCAAGAAGGGCTGGCGCGGCTGCCGCGGATGCAGCGGGAAGTGTTCTTGCTGCGGGCCCAGCAGGGGCTCGCGTACGAAGAGATCGCGGCGGCGCTCGGCACGAGCGCCGGAGCCGCGCGGGTGCATTACCATCACGCCGTACGAAGATTGAAGGAGCACTTGGAGTGAACGAGCACGAGTTGCTTGACGGCAAGTTGCAGGAGCTCGCCCGGCAGTTGGGAGCGCGGGCCGCCGAGCGTCTCGACCTCGAGGCGACGGCCGCGGCCGTGCTGCGCCGCCTGCGCGATCGGGAACAACAGCGCCGGCTGCGGTGGCTACAGCCCACGTGGTTGCGGGCCGCGGCCGCCGTGGTGCTGATCGCCGGCGGGGTCGTGCTGGCGCGGAGCATCGGCCCCACGCTGCCGGCCCATCCGGCACACTACGTGGCCGAGGACCTGAATGGACTTTCCGCGACGGAGTTGCGGGACGTCTTGAACGGGCTCGACCAGACGCTGCAGAACGCGCCCGCGCGGAGCGACGCGGGGCTCGATGAGCTCAGCCCGGAGCAGCTCAAGGCCGTGTTGCGCTCCCTGGAGGGGTGAAGTGATGACGCGCATGTGGTGGGTGCTGATGCTCGCCGCCGTTGTTTCGCTTGGGCCACTGGCGGCGCAGGAGCCGACGGTGCCGCAGGACACGGCGGAGGCGGCGCAGCTGCGCCAGCAGATCGAGCAGCGCTTCCATCAGATCGTGCGGCAGCGGCTGGCGCTGAGCGACGATCAGGACGCGAAGCTGCGGGCGACGCAAGAGCGGTTCGGGGCGCAGCGGCGCGACTTGATGCGCGACCAAGCCGACCACCGCCAGGGCCTCGATCGGCAGATGCAGCCCGGCGTCGCGGCGAACCCCGACAGCGTGCAGGTCCACCTGCAGGGCATCCAACGCAACCAGGAGCGGCTGCTGCGGCTGCAGCAGGATGAAGACCGGGAAATGGCCGGCTACCTGACGCCCGTGCAGCGGGCGCAGTACCAGATGCTGCGCGATCGGCTCGCCACCCGCTTGAGCGAGCTGCGCCGCCAACGGCAGGGCGGCGGACGAGGGGGGGGCGGTATGTTGGGGCCGCGGCCCCGTGCCGGTGGCGGGATGCGCCCGCAACAACGCCCGAGACGGCGACCGTAACGTCCGTGATACCGTAACCAAGAAGGCCCGGTTCTTCGAACCGGGCCTTTTGGTTTGACTGCCTGAGCGCGCCCTACCTCTAGCTGAGCGCCTTACTCAGCTGCACGCAGCGGCCCAGCAGCGTGGCATCGCTCACCTTCGCGCCGCCACCATCCAGGAATCCCGCGAGGATCCACGGGTTGCCGCCCACGCCGCCTTGTACGGGCTGCTTCGGGAAGGTGAAGCTCAGTCCCGGCGGAATGATCGACAGCGGTTGGCTGCGCGTGGCTTCATGCGGGCCCCCCACCGGATTGTCGTTGTTCCGGAAGATGACCTGCACGCCCAGCCCCTCGTACGCCAGGCTCGCGTCCATGCTGATGAACGGTCCCGGGCTGTTCTGGCAATCCGAGATCCCGAACTCGGCGAACGCGGAGCCGGTCGTGACTTCCGCGTGATTGAAACCGTAGCGGCTGCCCTGGACGCAGCGGCCGAGGTAGATCTCGTCGCTGGTGGGCGTACCGGCCGCGTTGACGAATTGCACCCACATGAACGGGTTGCCGCCCACGCCGCCGAGCACCGGCTGTTTCGGGATGGTGATCGTCTGCCCCGCGGGCTGCAGCGCGATGTCGACGAGCTTGTCGACGGTGTAATCGTGCGTGCTCTTCAGGTTATTGCTGAAGGTCATCTCCACGCCGAAGCCACCGAGCGCGGCCGCGCCATCGAGCGTGATGTTCGGGCCGGGGTTGTTGCTGCAATCCGTGGCCGTGAGCGCGGCGTTCACGCTGACCGGCAACGGGAGCTCGGTGATGTTGATGTGGGGTAGCGACGACGAGGACGCGCTGAGTGACGGCGCCACCGGCCGCGACCCGTCTTGACACGCGGCGACCAGGAACAGCGCCCCCAGAGCGACCGCGGTTTGCATCCCGCCAACGCGGGCCAGCAAGGTTGTCCGTAACATGCTGGTTTCCTCCGCACAGATGGTTCAAGGACTGGGTGGTTCCAGCCCCGGGCGTGGGTTCGGCAAGGCGCGTGCCGGAGAGTCGTCGTAGCGGCGCGTTGAACCGATCTGTGGCGCGGGAAAGACGCATCGGAGGACAGGTGTCGCGCGACGGCCGCCACCGGGCGCCGGGTCGCGATTTTCTGACGTTACCTGGAGCGTCGTCGCGTAATCTTCACGAGTTTGCCCTCAAGCAGTAACTTCAGCGACGCCATGACCACCCTGGTCATCGTCGCTGTCTGCTTTCTCGCCCTCGGCATCGCGCTGTGGGCGGCCGCCGTTGGCGCCTTGCGCCGCAAGCGCTGGCTCGGCGGCGGCGTGCGCGTGCTGCTGGGCCTCCTCTTCATCACCCTCGCCGCGCTCGCCGGCGCGATCACGATCGGCATCCAGGGCTACCGGGCGCTGACCTACGAAGAAGTCGCGGCCACGGTCAAGACCGATCCCCTGGCGCCGCAGCGGTTCCGCGCTACGATCCTGCTCCCCAACAAGCGCCTCGCGATGTACGAGCTGGCGGGCGACGCCTTCTATGTCGACGCGCACATCCTCAAGTGGCACCCGTGGCTCAATCTGTTGGGCCTGCACACCTCCTACGAGCTCGATCGGGTATCCGGCCGCTACAACGCCGTGACGGACGAGCGCACCCAGCCGCACACGGTGTACGCGCTGTCGCGAGATCGGTGGCTGGACCTGTTCGCGCTCGCGCGCCGCAAGGCGCTCGGCCCGCTGGTGGACGCCGAGTACGGGTCGGCGGCGTTCGTCGCGGGGAACCGGCCGGCGGAGTGGGAGGTCCGGGTCTCGACGACGGGGCTGCTGATGCGACAGGTCATGCACTCGTCCACGCCGTGAAGATGCGCGCCGCTATATTTCCCCCTCACTCGCAGTAAGGGAGGCGGAGCATGTGGGGGATCCCCAGCTGGGCGATCGGTGTCGCGGTCATCATGCTAGCCATCTCGCTGGGGCGGGGCCTCACCGCGATGTTCGGTGGAGGGATGCTGCCCAAGCGGGGCAAGGGTGACGGCGCCACGGATGCGGAGCTGGCGCGGCAGGCGGAAGCCCTGGAGGAAGCGCAGCGGCGGCTCGCCGAGCTCGAAGAACGCATGGACTTTGCCGAGCGGTTGTTGGCCAAGCAGCGGGACGGGGAGCGCCTGGCCCCACCGCGGAGTTAGCTCGCGCCCGAGTGGCGGAATGGTATACGCAGGGGACTCAAAATCCCCCGGGGGCAACCCCGTGAGAGTTCGACTCTCTCCTCGGGCATACGCCGTCCTGATTCACACCGTACTGGTCACGGCGGCCCGCGCGCAGCAACGCCCCCTCACCGGCACCGTCGTCAGCGCCACCTCTGGCGAGGCGCTCCCCTTCAGCATCGTCGCCCTGGTGCCAGGTTTCGCCCAACATTTCACCGACCAAGCCGGCCACTTCGTGTTTTCCGGCGTCCCGCCCGGCCGCTACCATCTCGTCGTCCGGCAGATCGGCTACTACCCGCTCGATACCGCGATCGTGCTCGGCGCCGACACGACCCCGAACGTGCGCATCGCCCTTCGACACCTGGCCATCCAACTCCCCCCCGTCACTGTGACCGCGCCACAAGCGTGCGTCGCCCCAGGGCCTCCTGATTCCACGGTGACACCGCAACTCACCGCCGTGTTCGCCCAGGTGCTCGAGAACGCTCGCCGACTACAGCTCCTCAACGACTCCTTTCCATACGACTACGGCCTCGAGCGCCGCACCTGGACGGTGGACCGCACCGGGCGGCAGGAGCTCCTCCACCTCGATACCCTCACCCATGAAACCGAGGAGGGGTGGCGCTACAAACCGGGACAGCTGATGGCGTGGCGCCCGGGTCCCTCCGGACGGGAGTTGTTCATCCGCCTGCCGACGCTCGTGGACTTTGCCGACAGTGCGTTCGTGAGCGCCCATTGCTTCTGGCTCGCGGGACCGGACTCCCTCGGCGCGGACACCCTGATCCGCCTGGACTTCGCACCCGCGGCGTCCCTGCGAACCACAGACGTGGCGGGCGCCGCGTATCTCGACCCAGGGACCTATCAGATGCGCTACACCGTCGTCCAGCTAACGCGGCCGGCGCGCGCGATCCGCGGCGTGACAAGCCTCGTGGCGACAAGCCACTTCCGCGAGGTGGCGCCGGGCATTCCGCTCCAGGACCACGTCCGGGCGGTCACGACGCTGGCGCCCGGCGCAGCATATGCGCCCGTGCAGCGGGTCGAAGAGCAGTGGCTCGTGTGGGTGAACTTCCGGCGGTCGCTGCTCCGGTGATCCTACGGCAACACCCGAATCTTGATGTTCCGGTAGGCCACCCAGTCGCCGTGATCCTGCAGGCCGATGTAGCCGGTCTTGTTGCGGCCGTAGTGGAGATGCGGCGCGAATTTGCTCGCGGCGACCCGGGCGGTCCAGTCGTCGCTGCCCAACTCGTACTCGACCACCTTCAATCCATTGAGCCAGTGCTCGACGTGGTTCCCGTGCACCACGATCCGCACCCGGTTCCACGTGCCCGCCGGATTGACGACCCCCGCTGGGGATGGATAGATGCCGTAATCCGAGCCCGCGGCGGTGAGACGGGATTGGGCATCGGGGTGCCGCTCGTCGTCCAGCACCTGCATCTCCGGCCCGCTCCAGTAGGCCGCGTCATCGTCCTCGCTGACGCGATAGAAGATCCCACTGTTGCCCCCCTGGGAGATTTTCCAGTCGAGCGTCAGCTCGAAGTTCGCGAACTGCTCCCGCGTCACGATGTCCCCGGCCCGGCCGACGCGCGTGAGCGCGCCATCCACCACCTGCCACCCCGACGACATCGAATCCGCCCGGTACGCGCGCCAGCCGGCGGTGCTCTTGCCGTCGAACAGCAGCCGCCAGCCCTGGGCTTGCTCCTCGGCCGTGAGCGTGTTGAGCGCCGCCGGCGCGGCGCCCGTCTGGACGGAGCCCGTGTGGCAACCGAATGCGAGCGCGATGGTGACGGCGAACGCAGGCACAGTCGTGCGCGGATTCACGTTTCTCTCCTGGACTGGGGCGATCAGAGCTGGCGGCGCCGAACTATACGGCCGCCGGGAAAGCGAGGGAAGCGCCCGGTGTGTCGCCCGTCACAGTATTCCCGGTCGCGCGTCGACACATTACAGGCACCATCTCCAGCGGCGCGAGAGCACCCGATGAGGCAGTGGGCTCGGCTCCAGGCCAACGTCAATTGCCAGTTACGCCGCGGCGGCTGGTACCGCGTGCTCCGCATGGCGTCCGTCGAAGCAATCCTCGATGTCAATTCCGGGCCGGTGCCCGTCCTGATCCCCTTCCTCGAGATCATCCACACGCCGCCGCGCCGCTGGACCGTAGTGGCGCGTCCGGCCAACGCCGTCAATATGCCGCCGAGCTGGGGGAACGAGTATGCGGTGTGTCCGAGCTGCCGCCACCGCCAGCAGCTCGCCGGACACGCCAAGAACCTGACCTGCGAGCGGTGCCAGGGCGAGTTCGCGGTCGCCTGGGACGAGCACTACCACCCGGTGTTCTGAGGCTCGTCACCGCCAACTCTCGGTGCGGATCTCGGCGAGTACCGATTCCAGCGGATTGAGCGTCAGCTTCGTCGGCTCCGCCGGCACTTGGATCGCCGCCTCCACGAAGGGTCCGTGCACGTTCACCCGCACCAGGGCGTGCGTGCTGTCCGCGAACTGGATCTCCAACGGCACCGGCATGATGAACGTGTCGGGCGCGTCCTCCTGGCGCACCCGCAGGTGCAGGCGGTAGCGGCCGCCGCTGTCCGGCTCGGCCTTCCATGAGAGGATGTAGGTGGGAATCTCCGTGCCGTTCACCCACTCGTCGAAGAACCAGTCCATCGCCATGCCCATGTGCTCTTCGACCACGCGCTGGAAATCGCGCGTGGCGGCGCGCCGGCCGCGGTACTGCACGTAGAAGTCCTGCATCATCGCCCGGAACCGGTCCTCGTTCATGGTGCGCAGATCGAGCATCAGGTTGCGCAGCATGTGCACCACCCAGGCGCCCTTCTCGTACACGATCGTCTGGTAGTCTTCCGGGAGTCCCGTGTCGCCCACCCGGTACCCCAGCGCGATGGGCGGGGCGTTGTTGCGCCGCGCCCGGATGTCCCGCCTCGTGTTGCGCAACTTCTTGAAAAACTTGTCGTTGTCCCGCAACCGCAGCTGCATGAACCACAGCGCCGAGAACTCGGCGAAGCCCTCCGACAGCCAGGCATCCCGGTAACCCGCGGGCTCGACGCCGATCCCCCACCACTGGTGCGCCACCTCGTGGGCCCGGAACATCTCCTCGAAGCCGCTCTGGTCCAGCGTCTGAAAGGTGGTGACGGACAGGTACATCAGCCCCGGGAACGCCTGCCCGTAGAAGAACGGCACCTCGGTCGCGGTATACGACTGGAACAGCGGCGCCCCATACATGCCCGTGAAAAACGCCAGACTCGTCGAGACGTCGCGGCCCACGTCGCCACCCGGATCCCGTTGCCCGAACAGGAGGAGACTGAGCTGGCGGTGCGCGTCGCTGTTCACCTGGACCGTCACCGGCCCCATTTTGACTTCGTCGAATTCGCCGAGGTTGAAGCACGCCTGGTCGGTCGGCCGCTCCGTGACCCAATGCGTCGTGAGCACGTCACCATCGGTGTGCGTCTCCAGCAGCCGCCCGATACTCGCGAAGTGATAGCGGCGCGGCGTATGGAAGGTGAGATCCATGTCGGCCGGCTGCGGCGGCGAGCCGTACCGGGGGAACCAGGTCTGCGTGGTCTTCACGAACAGCCACTGGTCCAGCGCCGCCGGCAAGCTGGGGTTGTACTCCTTGGGGAGCACGCCGCGCATCACCGACCCGAAGCCGATCAGGTCGCCGTGATACGATACCCGAACGACCGCACTGTCGCCGCCCCGCAGCGGCGTGCGGAGCCGCACCCACAGCTCGGGGCTGTCCTTGTCACGGAACGAGCTGTCCGCCGCGCCGCCGATCGAGTCGACCCGCATCTCGGAGAACAACCAGAACGGAACCCACCGCTGGCCTTCCTGCCGCGCGATGAGCCGCAACGTCACCGCCGCCGAGAAGGTGAGATTCTTCGCGACCGTCGCGTCGACCCGATACTCGTCCAGCTCGAACGGCTCGCGTTGACCGGCGGCGACAGTCGTCGTGTCCGTGCGGTCCTCTTCCCGGCGAACCTCGGACACCACTTGGAACTTCTCCCCTCGCTCTTTCCCCCCGCGCAGCAGCTCGACCGGCTCCTCGTCCATCGGGTCCACCAGGAGCATCACGTCCTCGCCGTGCTCGCGCTTGACGTGGCCATAGAAGAAGCCGTTTTCCCGGCCGTTGAGGAGCGCCGCCATCAGCGTGGGCTGCGTGACGAGCCGCATCCGGCCGTCGATGAGATGGTCGAGCAGGTCGCCGAGCGGCCCCGTGAGCCCGGGCGGCATGCTCGCCTCGTTGAAGGTGAGGTGATGCTCGAGCTCTGCGAGGGTCGAATCGGTGAAGACGAAGGCGGCGGCAGTGATGCGTGAGTCGATCACCGAATCGCCGAGCACGCGCTTGACCTGCGCGCGCTCGACGACCGAGGGCGGAACGAAAGAGACGGAGCCATGCCCGACGAACACCGCGGCCACCGTGCGACCCGCGACGGGCGTCGCCAGAGAGATCCAACCATCCTCGAGGTGAAACTTGATGACGTCCCGCCGCAGCGTCAGGTCGTGCACGACCGCAAGGCGATCGCCACGGGGCGCCAGCTGTCGCAGCTGCTCGAAGACGGGCTCGTAGCGCTCGGCGGGCGTCTGCGCGGGCAGGCCGACGGGGAGCAGGAGCAGAACGAGCGTGGGGAGACGGTAAGTCGGCATACGGCGCACCCCGAGGAGGGATGCCTCAATAATGCCCCCGGAGCGGACCGCTAGTTAGGGTGGCCCTCCGTCCAGCACCAGCCGCCGCGCCGCGGCGACCTGCTCCGGCTGCCCCACGATCACCAGCTCGTCCTCCGCCGCCAGCGCCATCTCCGGATCGGGCGTGGGGTGATCCAGTCCGTCGCGGCGCAGGCTCAGCACCAGCGCCCCCGTCCGGGTCCGCAGGCCGAGCTCCGCGAGGCTCCGGCCCCCGGCGAACGCGCCCGGCCCGAGCCGCACGTGCTCGATGACCATGCGGGGGAGGCCTGGGAGCGCGGCTCCTGGACCCGCCGCGGGCGTGCGCAACGCGGCGTAATGAGCCG
>Ga0209376_1002506_pt1 | contig 17344 bp, 19 predicted proteins | sample GraSoiAngelo_134_FD_185891 | JGI IMG/M metagenome (GOLD analysis project Ga0209376, IMG submission 185891) | Grasslands soil microbial communities from the Angelo Coastal Reserve, California, USA - 14_0929_05_30cm (SPAdes) (version 2) | ecosystem: Environmental > Terrestrial > Soil > Grasslands ... | reverse complement strand
GGTAGTGTAAGAGGCGCGGCGCATTTCACGCGATGAAGTTTGCAGTACGAAAACGACGGGCGCCCGTCATAATCATCGTTTCGCTCGTCGATATTCTGATCATCCTGCTGATCTTTTTTGTCGTTTCTACAACTTTTAAGAAAGACCAGCCGGAAGTTCAGATTAATCTGCCGGAATCCAAAACAGCAAAGAAACAGCCTGCGGAGCTTGAACACGCTATCGTCAGCATCGATCAAAATGACGAAATCAAACTGGACGGGCGAGCTATTGGCGCGGATGAACTGGAGGGCGCGGTCCGGAACCTACCGGAGACCCGCAAATCCACGCTTGCACTCCAAGCGGACAAAAAAGCTTCCTTCGGCACGATCATAAAGGTGATGGACGCGTTGAAGCTGGCGGGCGTGAGAAATTTGCCGGCGTTTACCCGGGAAGAGAAATGATCCTGCAGATCTTGGAGTACGGCGATCCGATCCTGCGGGCCAAAGGCAAACCGATCGAGAATGTAAACGACCGGATTCGCGAACTGGCCGCGAACATGATTGAAACGATGCACGCGTCGAATGGCGTAGGCCTGGCGGCGCAGCAGATCGGTGAGGCTTTACAGCTCACGGTCCTCGACGTTTCGCTAGTTGAAGATCGGCCGAGCACTTTGAAGTTGGACGGCGAAGAAGTCGATCCGAAGTCTGCGATGCCGCTGGTGTTGATCAACCCGGAAATTGAGCTGCGTGGCGCAACCGAAGTGGGAGTAGAAGGTTGCTTAAGTTTTCCGGAAATAACCGGCGACATCGAACGAGCGAAGTCAGTGATCGTGCGCGCGCAAGCTTTGGAAGGCGGCACAATTGAAATTGAAGCGAGCGGATTTCTTGCGCGCGCGATTCAGCATGAAGGCGATCATCTCAATGGAATTCTATTTATCGATCGCATGAATTCGGCGGCAAAGGCTGCGTTGTCGAGCCGCCTGAAACGATTGCAGAAGGAGACGCGACGCGGCATAAGACATCGTGAAGCGCTCGTAAGTGAGACAACGCTGTAGTGTCCGGAAGACAGGCTGCGAGCCTGTCCCGGCAGACAGGCATCTTGCCTGTCGAATCTGGAAATCTGCAGGCTGGAACCCCGCATGCCAAGACAGCAAAGATGGCCTATCTTCCGGTCAGAAATCCGGTCAGCGGACTGGTTGCCACTGCCGCATCTAGTTTTTCGGCTAATCCGATTTCGTGCGCTTCGCGGCCTGCCTCGATGGCTTTTCTAAATGCTTTCGCCATGCGAACTGGATCGGAAGCGATTGCGATCGCCGTATTAACCAGAACCGCATCGGCGCCCATTTCCATCGCTTCGGCCGCGTGACTTGGCGCGCCCAGCCCGGCGTCAACGACCACGGGCACGGTCGCTTGCTCGATGATGATCTCAATTTGCAGGCGTGCCTCGATGCCACGATTACTCCCGATCGGCGAACCAAGCGGCATCACCGTCGCCGTCCCGATGTCCTGCAATCGTTTCGCCAGGACGGGGTCGGCATTGATGTAAGGAAGAACTGTGAATCCTTCCCTGACCAGAATCTCCGCGGCCGCCAGCGTCTCTACCGGATCGGGCAGCAAATAACGCGGATCCGGATGAATCTCGAGCTTGATCCATTTCGGCAAACCCGCGCTCGCGGCCAGCCGTGCCAGGCGCACAGCTTCGTCCGCGTTGCGCGCGCCGCTCGTGTTGGGCAAAAGAAGAAAACATTTTGGATCGATAAAATCGAGAATGTTCGCAAACGGATCGCGTTTTCCGGAAATATCGGCGCGGCGCAGGGCCACGGTCACCAGCTCCGTGCCGCTAGCAATCAGCGCGTCGCGCATCAATTCGTTAGACGCGAATTTCCCTGTGCCAACCAGCAAACGCGAGGAGAACTCGCGATCGGCGATCTTCAGTTTCGAAGGCTTGTCCGCCATTATCGAAACATAGACGAAATTGATTGAAAGCGAAAATCACAGCCCAGCGATCTAGTGCCGCTGTTTATCTGTCGATAGCCAGAGGCCATTCACGTACTGCGAGATCGGCTAACCACTCCTGTCTCGCTTCGACTGCGGCAGACGACCATTCTTCAGGCTCGGCAGCTTTCTTTGTAATCAGTGCTTCCTGCGATTGGTAGACTGGCCGCTTCACATCGAACGATAGGTTGGACACGTCCCGATTTGTATCTTGCAGCAGCAGCGTCAAATTCCCGAGTCGATTTAAGTTTGCCTTGAATTCGTCCTCGTCGAATCTCGGCCACATACGAAGGTCCGCCCCTTGAGGCAAGATATGCTCCAGAGTGACGATGTTTTCGTCTGCGATAATCCCATGTTCTTTGCGTCCAGTTTCCGCTCGGGCGCGATTTTCAAGCTTTCTCAAATAATACCGCGCGGTTTGCCGATTTTCGACCGTTAGAGTTTTGAACCTAGCCCGAAACACGCCGTCGGCCGGAACTTGGCCACCGAACCGTTCCGCTAATTTCGCCGCGGTTTCGAGTTTTTCTTGCCGCACTGCTTGCGCCGCTTCTGGGTAGAACCGCTCTATCTCGCTGCTTCCTAACTCTTGGCTAGCTTGAAATCGCACACTCCAAACGACGAGTAATTCAAGCACCTTTTTTAGCTCGTTAGGATTCTCCGGGTCAAAAGTATCTAACACCGAGAGAAGCAGCGGCTTGTATTGTTCCATCTTCAATGTTTTCAGATCAGATACATACTCTTTGCCACGTGTGCCGACGCGCGACCAAATGGGGCTATCGGCATCTAAAATTGCCGCGTAATTGTCAGCGCTTCCTGCTAGCTCGACAGTAAAATCGAGCGCTTGCCGTTCATTCCGGATAGAGCGACGAATACGCTTGTACAGCTCCCGCTCTCGTACTAAACCATTTTTGGATGCCCAAAAATGATGAATAAAGCGTTTTACAATTGCATCCCCGCCGAGCCGTGAGACAGCGGTATTCCAGTGGAATCGCACTTGATCAAAATTCCGTTTACCGGCTTTTCCAAGCATGAAGTTCTTCAGTAAATCGGCTATCGCGAGCTCTAGCCCTCGATCATTTAACGTCTCGAAAATCTGGTAGGCGCGGCTCTCATCGCGCACCATCAACACAAGAACCTTGACGCTCTTCTGCAAGAACTCTTCCCATTCTTGCAGGATCTTATTGGGGTCCTGACTGCCCTGCGCGATTCGCCGAATCCTGTCGCTTATCAGTTCAAACGCTCTTGAAATGCGTTTGTGCGAGTCCGGAACTTTGCGCGCTCGTTTTGCCTGCCGTACGTCCGAACCAATCCTGGCAACCACGCTTCGTTCAAAGAAGTCCGCATCCTCATCACTCAACTTCAGTCGAGCAGTTCTCTCCTTTGTCCACTTATGACGGCTGTACAGATATTCCTTTTCCAAATCACTCGCCGTCTCCAGCTCTTCATGGTCGACTAAGTAGTCACGAATGGCGGCGTAGATCATTGTCACTGATGCCAACCGCTGCTGCCCGTCAACGACGGCGGGACGAGCGTCATCGCCCGAAGAGGTGATCACTATCGATCCTAAAAAATATTCACGCTCGCCAGCATCGCTCTCCGCCATAGCATTCTCAAAATCGTTAAGCAGGTCATTTATCTGCTCAGCCTTCCAAGAGTAGGCTCGTTGATTGGGCGGAACTCGCAGGGGTATAGCCAACAACGAGCCAATCCCGGTGTACGCGAACGGTGTTTCGGGTGAATACGTAGCGTCCATTTGCTCTACTACTAGCAGATGAGCGCACGGTAGAACACTTTTGGATCTCTTCCAAAGCGTGGGAATATTTACGCCCTGTACTTTTTTTAATTTGGTACGAGGTTGGATTCGACCATGGTTCGAATCCGGCAATCGGCGGCTCAAGAGCTGTTCAGTTTCTTTGCGCACGACCTTCGCCTTCGCGACTGTATTGCCGGAATGGCGCAGCTCCCGGAGAGGTGCGTCGACATAACGGTTACGTCACCACCGTATAACCTTGGGATTAAATACGGAAAATATTCGGACAAGGAGAGCCGGGAATCGTATCTGCAGTGGTGCCGCGAATGGGCCGGAGAAATCCGTCGCGTTCTGAAAGGCCAAGGATCGCTCTTTCTTAATATTGGCTCCGCGCCCTCGAGCCCGATGCTACCGCACGAGCTTGTCATGCAATTGCGAGACGTGTTTGTCCTGCAAAATGTGATTCACTGGGTGAAATCCATCACGATTGAGGATCGAGAGGGAGAAGTTCGCTCGTACGGCCATTTCAAGCCGATCAGCTCGAAGCGATTTCTGAACGATTGCCACGAATATGTTTTTCATTTCACTAAAACCGGGTACGTCGAGCTCGATCGGCTCGCCATCGGAGTTCCATACCAGGACAAAAGCAACATTGCGCGCTGGTCGCATACTCGTGGAAGCGATCTACGCTGTCGCGGCAACACGTGGTTCATTCCCTACGAGACGATTCAGAGCCGTGCAAAGGAGCGACCGCATCCGGCGACGTTTCCTGTTCAACTCGCCGAATGGTGTATCAAGCTGCACGGAGTGTCGCGAATTGAAACGATGCTTGATCCATTTCTCGGAATCGGAAATTCCGCCGTCGCGGCGCAGCGCTGCGGAGTGAAAAATTTCATCGGGTTTGAAATCGACGAAGCTTACCTCACAGAAGCAAAGCGGCGCTTGGAAGCACTGCAATGAGTCATCACTCAACTCAAGCTTGACGAGCCACCTTTCTGCCGATTGCTGACGAAACTGGCCTTATAGAAATTTGCGGACTGGAATTTGTGGGATTGCCACACGTGATAAAGAATAACAATTCTTGAAAAGGTTAATCTTAGTTGGGCAGGTTGTCGTCATCCTCATCGTCATAGCAACGTCCGGCGTGGACGCAGCCCAAGCTTCTCTCAACTTCGCTGGTACTAGCTTTTCTCCGGGTTCAACCGTCCAGGCGAATGTACCTCTGAGCGCGCAGGAAAAATCGTTGGCCGCTCAAGGAGGCAATATTGTGCCGCCAGCAGCAGTGGCCGTGCTGGCGACGCCTGCGAATTTCGATCCGCGAAAGAGTTGGCCAGTTCTGGTGATCTGTTCCACGAGCGATTTTAAACGTCAGAATCGAGATGATCTAGTCCAGTTTTATCGCAGGGTCGGACTCGCTGAAGGTTGGGTGCTGCTTGCTGGCGACGGGCCGCAACATGCGCGAAACGATACCGCTGCGTGGCGCGGGGCGATGACACTGGCTGCCGTTGCCGCGCTCCACCACAGTTTCGTCGGTTCGGATAAGTGGCCGGTGGCGTGTGCCGGGTTCTCTGGCGGAGGAAAAGGGGTTGGTTACGTCGCGCCTTTGCTTGCGAGGAATGGTTGTCGCGTCATCGGAATTTATATGACCGGTGCGAACGAAGACCATCTGAGCGACGGATACGCGAGAATCCAGCCCGGAGCGAATCTTCTCAACGCAGGAATCTACATCAGCGCTGGGCGCGACGACAGGATCGCCACCGTCGAGCAGCAATACGCCGTCGCAGGTTCAATTAAACGAACGGGATTTCACCGAATGCGAATTGGGACTTTCCACGGCGGTCATGAAGTTAATGACGCGCAGACCTCGATCGCGTTGCACTGGTTCCGCGAATTGGCTAAATAGCAACTGAATCCACTGCGAGTGGAGGGGCGAGCTCCGCGAGCCTCTCAACGAATGTGGCCGATCAAATGCTCGTTAGGCGTCGCAGAGCTCCGCTCTCCATCTTGTGAGGCCCGGATTCAGCTGGATGCGGCTGATCAAACGCTCGATTGCATCGACAAGCGCTTGTGGATCGTCCGTGCCCAACGCGAATTTTTGTCCATCGCGCAACCTGATGGCTACAGCGTCCAAACCAGAAACATTATAGAGCCAGCCGTACGGTGTTAGATGAATTCCCCAGCCGTTCCACCAACGGATGCGGATTGGTTCGCATGCTGCGATTTCAGCTAGGAGCACCTGCTTTCGGACGATTCCAATCCCAAATGACCATCGCAAAGTTTCGTCGTCGATCCTGATTGTCAGTTTGCAGAACATCACCGCGCAAATCAGGAGTATCACTTCAACAATGAGAGAAGTCCCTGGACCTCCCTGCGCAAAAGTTCCCATGGTTGCGACGAAAACAGCCGCGCCAAGCGCGACCCAAATAATCGTGTGACCGATTTGCGTGTGTTTGTATCGCATCACAAAAGTTCGTCTCTTGGATCTTGCCCGGCTGACTGCTGAAATTTCTCCAGCGATTTCACCAAGTTTCCCGGCAGTGGACGCACGCGATCAAAAATGCGCGCCGCCAGCGGTTTAGCTGTTGTATAACCGGCGGCGAACATTTCGAGACGAGCGTCGAGGTTGTCGATGTAATGGAGAGCCATTGCTTCCGGCGTTTTCGGATCAACAGGCGAACCAAATTGCTTGTCGCCGTGATGCGAACCAATGAGGTGCAGAAGATGTATGCGCACATCTTCCGAGGGCGGCCGATACCTTTTCCAGGCATCTGCGTTTTCTGCGGCGAGCTTTTGCCACAACGAATTGACAAGCTCGAGCCCGATCGAAATGTGGCCGACCAATTCGCCAAGCTCGTCGTAGCTCATAACGAAGCCGGCTTCGGAAAACTGGTTTTCCCAAAGCTTACCTGAGTCGTGAAAGAGAATGCCCGCGATCAAAAGATCAAGGTTTAACTGCGAATAGAGAGGCGCGATGGCCCTCGCGATGCGCATCATTTGCGCGGTGTGCTCGACGAGGCCGCCGCGCCGGGCATGATGATATTTGCGAGCTGCTGCGGCGCGACGAAATCGGTCGCCCCATTTTTTGACGAACACTTCGGACAATGCGCGCAGGCGAGGATCAGCGATCGTGCCGATGGATTGCACGATAAATTCCCAGTCAGATGCTTGCTTTGTGCGCAAGTCTGCCGGTCCTTCCAGCAATTCTTTTTTCTCTTGTTCAGAAAGTGGCCGGACCGTCCACTTATCTGCTTCGAGTCCGTATTGCGGGTGTACACGAAAGTCGCCGGTGAGCTCGATGAAACTTTCAGTGGTGAATGCGCTGCATGATTTGTAAGCGGGATGATCACTCCATACCCGTAGCGTCATTCGATCGCATGCATCTGCCAAGGCCAATTCGCAGTATGGTTTCCCTTCGCGTTGCGTTTTTGCAGTGGCCGCTTCTACCTGCACATGTACGCGCGCAGGCACCGCGCCATTCTGCGCCGCCCGGCGAATTTCAGTGAGCGTCATCAAATCCATCCCGGCAAATCTACCACAAGCGGCAAACGTGCTACGCTTTATTGTCCCATGTTTGTCACGCATCTTGAATGCACCGCGTGCGGCCGTCAGCACGCGTGGTCGCGCCTGCAGAATCTCTGTCTTTCCTGCAGCAAACCGCTCTTTGCGATTGTCGATCTCGCCGCTGCTGGTCGGACGCTGAAGCGCGCGACAGTGGCGACACGCGAGAAATCATTATGGCGTTATCGAGAAGTGCTGCCGTTGCCCGGCGGTGTTGACCTGGTTTCGTTAGGCGAGGGTGGAACGCCACTATTGCGCGCGGAAGAATTTGGCGGTGACATCGATCTCTGGATCAAGGACGAATCCATAAACCCGACGCAAAGTTTCAAGGCCCGCGGGATGAGTGTTGCCGTGTCGATGGCAAAACATCTCGGGGCAACCAAGCTTGCTGTGCCCAGCGCCGGCAATGCTGGCGGAGCGCTTGCCGCCTACGCGGCTCGGGCCGGCCTGGAAGCGCACATCTTCATGCCGCGCGATACGCCGCAGTCTAACATCATCGAATGTCGTGGGTTAGGCGCTCATGTGACACTGATCGACGGATTAATCACCGACTGCGGTGCTGAGATCGCCCGACACAAGGCGAAGGAAGGTTGGTTTGACATGTCCACGCTCAAAGAGCCGTATCGCGTGGAGGGGAAAAAGACGCTCGGTTACGAATTAGCAGAGCAAAGCGATTGGGAATTGCCTAACGTGATTTTGTATCCGACTGGCGGCGGGACCGGGCTCATCGGAATGTGGAAAGCATTCGATGAAATGGAGACGCTCAGCTGGATCGGAAGAAAACGCCCGCGCATGTTTGCGGTGCAAGCCGCCGGTTGTGCGCCAATTGTTCGTGCGTTCGAAGCCGGAGAAAAAAACGCCGCGGAATTTCCGGAGGCGCACACGATCGCCTCTGGTTTGCGTGTTCCCAAAGCAATCGGCGATTTCCTGATTCTGAATATCCTTCGTCAGTCTAATGGCGGCGCGATTGCCGTTGATGACAAAGAAACGATCCGCGTCGCGCGCGAAGTGGGATCGAGCGAGGGTCTCTTTGTCGCCCCCGAAGCGGCTGCCTGCTTCGCTGCTTTAAAGTTGCTCCGTTCCGCAGGCAAAATTCGGTCTGGTGAACGCGTAGTCATTTTCAACACTGGATCCGGAATCAAGTACCTCGATTGTTACCAAGACCAGTAAACACTCACTCTCATATCCGCTTACCCACAAAGATCGAGATGCGCTTGGCGAAAGCCTTGGCGGGCTCGGCGTAAAAACGGCGTCCCAGTTCGAGTGCGTTCGTGCGTAATCGTTTGCCTCGCTTACGGATCAGCTTTTCGAGTTGTGCCAGTTCATCGCGGAGAGTTTCATCGCCGTTTTCCTTCTCCAGACGCGCCCAAAGAAAAGCCAAATCGTGCTCGCTCCCCAGTAGTTCGCCTAAGACATCCGCGTCGTGAGCCATCTCTGTAAGAACCGCACGATTAAGCGGCTGCAAAATGCGTAACTGATACCAGAGGTCTTTCACCCGCTTGCGCCAGGCGTGAAAATTCTCAGGGTCCGGGTCGTTAATTGTTTTTGCGAGCCCGCGCTGGCCGCGTTTATAGATTTTACATACTGCGCCGCAAATTTGTTTCCACGTCAGGCCTTGCAGCGGCCATTTTAACAGACGCGCTTCCACGCGTTCCAACTGCGGGATTGCTTGTTTTTGCCAGCCAGCAAACGCGGCGGAAAAGCTTTCCCGTTCCAAGGACAGTAATTCTTCGATATGCGGAAAGTGGTTTTTACCCGAGTGCTTCGCCGTTTTGCCTTTCAGCTGAATGAGCGATTGCAGACGCACTTGCGCATCGCGCAAATCGGAGACCAGCCGTCCGATCTTGCGCACACAGCGATCCTCCCGCGCATGCCGATTCTTGCCGACTTCGCCCGCGGCAAGACGCATCGCTGCGCGCAGCTTCTTAAGGTGCTTTCGAACTTCGTGGACTGTGACGCCGCGTTGCTTCGCCGGGTGCAGGCACAATTGGAGAGCAGATTCAATCTGTTCGCGAAAAACCCTCTTCAGTCCGTCCGGCAACGGTTCGCGCAATTTCAAACGGAAGCCCATAAGGTCTTCTGCCTATTCGTTGGCCAATCGCACGTTGCTGTAACGTTTCTCTCCAGTCACTTCCCGTCCAAACCAGGAGGGCGGCTTGAATTTTCGGCAGCTGACGCGGTCCGGGAATTCCACTTCCGCTACCACGAGACCAGCGTGTCTCCCCTGATAAATATCAATCTCAACAACCAGATTTTTCCAGGGAATTTCGCAGCGCACCTTGCGCAATCTTCTACCGGCCGTTCCCGGCCAAAGCGCGTCGAACTGTTTTGGACTGAGCCTGATCTCGCGTTCTTCCCGGTGTGCCCCGCGGCCCACCTTGAAAGTCAGCGTTGCAGCCGTGCCTATTTTGCGGAGACGGACCTGTCTGCCTGCGGGTTCACTCGCCAGATAACCTTGATCGATAACGTAGCACCGCGAGCGATTCAGTTTATCCGGCAGTCCGTTAAGCAAAAATTTGCGTTCAATTTCCCGATTATTTGCTGCTCGAGCATTTTTTTGCACAAGGCCAACATGCTAAACGCGACGGGCTTGCTGTCGAGATTTTCGCGATGCAGCGATCGGGTAAAAACCGCTGAAGCGGTTCCGAGCGACATCGGCGTTTCACATCCTGCCGAAGCTGGGTGTGAATGAGACTGGAACATCCTGCTCACTCCAACTTGGCACACTCAACCCAAAGCACGATGGAAAAATTCGCGCAGCGCGCCAATGGCTGCGAGGATTGGCCAGGCTGACAGCGCCACGATGATCACAAAGAACAGCGCCTCGACGACAAACTCCAAACTGTTTTCCCTCATAAAATAGGCGCGGGTTACTTCGCGGAACGAGCAGCGCCTTGCCGGTCTCTTGTTTGCACTTCTGAAGACCGTTCTCCTCACTGTAATCACATTCATAGTTGAACATTGGATAAGCCCGTACGTGCAATGCGTCAGGTTACGAATTGTCAAAAGGACGTGACGATCCAGTAACAGCGGTCAATTAGTGATTTTGGCTAAAAGGCGTCACACAGTCGCTATGGAGTCGAACGACACTGCAACAGATACGCGTGTCATCCCGAGCCGCGCAGACGGCGAGGGACCTCACAACCGCGGATCACGTCATGCTTCGTTTTGGGTAATCTCTCAGCAAATGTGAGGTCCCTCAGTTCGTTCGAGATGACAGACGCAACGGCTCGACGGTTCGATCGCTGGCTGGTCGGCTTACAAGAAATGGACTGTAGTTGACCAGCGAGATGATGCCGTCTTCGCCCTCAACAAGTGCCGAACAGCTCTCCACCCAGTCACCGCAATTGTAATATGTGACTTTGCCGAACTCCCGAATGGCCGGGCTATGGATGTGGCCGCAAAGAACCGCATCCACGTGATAGCGTTCCGCATAATGCGCGACAGCAGCTTCGAATTTACCGATGAAACTGATGGCGTCTTTCACCCGCCGCTTCGCATAGGCGCTGAGCGACCAGTACCCAAGATCAAACCGTCGTCTGACGAAATTGATGAGCGGATTCAACGAGAGCAAAAATTGATAGCCAACGTCGCCGGCAAACGCCAACCACTTCACGTTTTGCACCACGGCATCCAGTTCGTGTCCGTGAATGATTAGAATACGTTCCCCACAGGCAGTCACGTGTATGGCGTTCTCCTTGATGTCGATGTTCCCATAAGCACCCAAGAAGCTGGCTACTAGCTCGTCGTGATTTCCCGGAACGTAAATTACGCGGGTCCCCTTGCGGGCTTTGCGCAATATTTTTTGGATGACGTCGTTATGTTCCTGCGGCCAATAAATTCCGCGGCGTAACGACCAGATATCTATGAGATCACCCACAACGTAGAGCGTCTCGAAATCATTCTCCCGGAGAAAATCGAGCAGTGCTGTGGCATTGCAGCCGCGCGTGCCCAGATGGGTGTCAGAGATCCAGCCGGTGCGATAACGCCTCGGCACTGATAGTTGGGCTGACGATTTCCCAAATGAGAAACGCTGTTGAGCCGTTAAAATTTCGGCTGAACCGCTTCGGGGAAAGGCGAACGCTTGCATTCCCAGTCAGCAGCAAGCCTAAGAATCAAGCGATCTCTGGGCAAAAGAATTACTGTTACTTTTGGGTGACAGAACAGTCCATCGCTGCACGAAGGCGCCGATGCGGCTTTTGGCAAAGCCTAGAACATCAATTGCATCCGCCCGATGACTTCATCGAATTGATCCTGACCAAACTCAGGATTGGCCTGGCGGAAATCCGACCAGGTATGAATGTAGTTGACCATAAGCTTGAGATTGTCGCCGTGGATGTAGTAGTTGAGCCCGGCCAGGATTGAATAGAGCCCGTCGTCCCCTTTTTGTCCCGGGTTCAGATACTGCCATTGCACCACCGCCTGCAGCTTCTTCGGAAGAAGGTAATAGCCGCCGGTAACATAAAATCCGTCCGTCGTGAATGCGTCGAACCCCGGAGGCCCGTTCACCGAGCGGGGATGAACGTGTTCCTGAAGGAACTCACCAATCAGGTCAAAGGGGCCCATCCTGAGCCAGGCGTCGACGCTCCACGCGGTTCGCTCGTCTGCGCCCGGCAGGACGAACGGCGAAAGAGAACCGTCGTCATTCACCAGTAAAGTCAAGCTTTGCGAGATATTCGTTCCCTTGTCATCGCGGCTGTTTAGAACGTCAGCGCCAAGTTTGAGATAGGATCCCTTTCCAAAAACGTCCTTGAACAAGGTGGACTCCAGTCTGCCCACATACATGAAGTTGTTGTTGTCGTTGTTGGTGGTGTTTCGCCCGTTGCCATTGAAAATGCCGGCGTAATAGGTCAGCAGATCTGCTCGGTCAGGCCAGATGATCGCCAATGGTTTCCCCCAGAGCTGAACGCCAATCTGTCGCTCGGGTGTAATCGCGCCAGTCGGCAGCGTGCGCTCGATCGTGTAGAGCGTCGTGTCTGGAGTTATTTGCTCCAAGCCAAATGGCGCTTTCCACTGGCCCATCTTGATCTGAGCCCAGGGGAATTGATGCCAGTTGATGAAAATGTCCGTAGCTTCAAATGCTGTTCGGTTCGAATTAAGTCCGTCGCTGTTTTCAAAGTCACCTTCCACTTTGAAATCGAACTGCTCGGCAAAATCCCCAGTCAGATTGATGCGTGCGCGGCGCAGGCGGAAACGATCCTTTAGCGCGGTTTCGCCGAAGCGTCCCTCGAATGCGGAAACGTCGCCATCTTCAAAATTCATCTGAATGAATCCGCCGAGCACCAGCTTTAATTCGGGCCCCCGCTGCTGCACATAAACCGGCGGTTTTTCTTCTACGACGGCCTTTTCAACGTACGTTTTTCCATCGTAAGTCACTTTAGTTTTGACTTTGCCTTCAGCGGTTAACTCCGGGGCAAACGCTGTTCGCTTCTTCAACCCACTAACCTCCGCTTCCAACTCTGCATTGCGTTTTTGCAACGCCTCGACTGCACGTTCGAGTTTTTCGATCCGCTCAGACTCGGAAGCGGTTTGTGCGCCAAGCGGCTGCGTGGCGAGCGAAACAAATACAGCTAGGCTGGCGCCCGCTGCCCGTAAGATGAATTTCTTAAGCATGAGTTTCTCCTTTGTGGTTAATGGTTGGATCGAGAGGCAGAACCGCTCGGTCAAAAACTGTCTAGCCGAACACGGGCGACGCTAAAAGCCCATTGTTACAGGCGTATGACGACGAAGTAACAATTCGGCGAACTTTTGCCGCGGACTCTCAGGGAGTGGCGGGTTTCCAAGCGGCCAAGGAAAAATAAGACGGCTGGGCAGCCGTCTTCTTGTCCGCTTCAGCGAAACGCCTGCCTTAAGGCGTCGCTGTTGGTTGCGCCGCGGGCGCCTGAGAAGACGCAGGAGACGCCTGAATTGGCGAACTCGCTGGAGAAGAATCGGGCGTAGCCTGAGGTGTTGCCGGGGCGGGAGAAGTAGCCGGAGCAGCTTGCTGTTTCATCAGCTCGCGCCGGAACGCGCTTTCCCCGCCGGCGCCCCGATGCGCATACAAAACCGACAACCCAAACGTGAGCGCGAAGAAAATGCCAGCCAGCCAGGTCGTGAACTTCACCAGCACGTTCGTCGTTTGCGCGCCGAAAATGTTCTCCGTGACCCCCCCGCCAAATGCCGCGCCCAAGCCTTCGCTCTTTGGGCGTTGCATCAAGATCACGAGCACCATGAGCAGCGCCACCAAAACAAAAAACACCGACAGCAGATTGATCAGGAGGTTCATTGGAGCACGGAATATCTCTGAGACCGAAGTAGAAGCAAACGCCCAACGTCCAACGCTCAACGCCCAACGTCCAATTCAGAAACTTCAGCGTTGGGCGTTTTCTTAATCTGATCCCAAATCGCGTCCAACTCAGCAAGGTCGACCTCACCCACTTTCTTGCCCCGGGATTGAAGTTCGTCCTCTAATCGATTGAAACGGGCGACGAATTTATCAGTCGCACCTTGCAACGCGCTTTCCGCATCGAGTTTGCATTTTCGTGCGAGATTGACGACTGCGAAGAGCAGATCTCCTGCTTCGTCCTCCACGTGGGATGCGCTTCCAGCGCATCGAGGATCGGCAGGATGCCGATGCCACGACTCGATGGCCTGTTTTAATTCCTGAATTTCTTCTTCAACCTTAGCGATCACATCGCGCACTTCGGTCCAGTCGAAATTCACGCGGGCAACCTTCGACTGCGCTTTTTGCGCGCGCATCAAAGCGGGTAGTGCCAGGGGCAAATCATCGAGATAATGCCCGCCTGCGTCGCCTGCGTTGCGACCAGGTTTACCTGCTTTTTCAGCGCGTTTGATCGATTCCCATTGTCTCAGCACCGCACCGCTGTCGCGCGCATCGCTGTTGCCAAAGACATGCGGGTGACGCCGGATCAGTTTCTCCGTTACATCCTTGAGCACGCCGTCGATGTCGAACCGGTCGGATTCGCTCGCAATTTCGGCATGCATCACGATCAGCAGCAGCAGGTCGCCGAGTTCTTCGCGAAAATTTGCGCCATCGTTGGCGCGCACCGCGCCGGCCACTTCATATGCCTCTTCGATCAAGGCGGGCAACAATGATTCATGGGTTTGCTCCCGATCCCAGGGGCAGCCGCCGGGAGCACGAAGCTTTGCGACAATTTCGCAAAGTTGCCGGAAGTTGGCGTTGAATGATTGATTCTCGATATCAGTCGGCATGTCGTGTTTCTCGGCGCGCCCGGCGGGCGCCCCCTACCATCAAATGCGCCAGAGCGAGCGGTGCGTGCCGAACTCGGAGATTTCTCCGGACGATTTCTTGCTGACGTAAATTGTAATGGAAATCACAGTGACAAATGTGCCGGCAAAAATCAGCGCCACCAGCCAGGACGGTATGTGCCCGATGCGCAAAGCTTGATAAAACGAAACGAAATCGTTAATCGGCGCGCTGGCGTGCAAAAATACTTTCGTTACCCACGCCATCAGGATGAGAATGAATATGAAAATGTAATTGCGTTTCAGGCGCCGCCCGACGGCTTCCAGTTTGCTGATCTTGAAGCACGGCAGAATCAGATCTTCGCAAACGAGCTTTTTCCATTCACCGTGGAGCATCTCGCGATTTTCCATCACCATGGGGACAAGAAAATGCGCTTCGAGCATTCGAACACGCGCGCGAAAGGCATCGTAAAACCGGTAACGACGCGCTTCGATCCATAGCAATACCCAGACGATGGCGAGGTTGAAAAAGAAAATAATGTGAGGCACTTCACGCGTGGAAAATGCGATGGTGATAATGGCGGTGGTACTGGTGATCGCCCAGTTTGACGTAACGTCCAACCGTTGCCGCCAGACCATGATCCGTCCCATTTCGCCGCGGTAAAAGTGGGACATTGCGTTGACATAGCCCGGGTCGTAAATGCTCCGTTGGAGAGAGACGGTCCTCTCTTCGTTTTCTGCTAACGCTGTGTTTTCAGTTGCCACGGCTCCTTATTTAACTGGATAACTGGCTTTGCCGGATAATCCAATAAATCTCTCCGCTCCCAATGGCTATCACGCTGACTGATCTTCTCGACGAAAAAGAGGTGATCCTGGGGTTGCGCTCCAGGAAAGCGCCAAACGCGCTGCGCGAGATTATCGATTTGCTGGCGCAAAACGGAAAGATCGATAACCCTGAAGCATTCTTTGAAAAGGTGCTCGCGCGCGAGCAGGCGCACCCAAGTGTGGTCGAAAACAGCGCTGTATTCCCTCACGCGCGGACAGACCTGGTTGATGAAATTGTCGTTGGCATTGGACGCAGCCGCGCCGGGATACCATTCGGCCACAACGGAGTGCGGGCCCGTTTGATTTTCGTAATCGGCGTTCCAGAACGATTAGTGAATGATTATTTGATTTGCGTTGGGACGCTTGTTCGGTTGGTAAGAGATGACGCAACACGATCGGCGCTGCTGCACGTCCAAACCCCGCGCGAATTTATCGACGCGCTCACCGCGACATTGTAGCCACGTTTCTGCCAGCCACGCCGATGCTGTGCGAAGGCGGGTGAGGCGCGCGCGCTTTAGCCAACTTGGCGGATTGCGCGAAGCACCGCGTCTATTTCCTGCGGAGTATTGACGACGCTGCATGCTACGCGCGCATACGACACGCGATAAGGAGTCGTTGAAGCAACGATACGTTGATCGAGAAGGCGCTTCACCACTTGCTCGGGCTTCATTCCCTTTACATCAAAGCAAACGATTCCTGCCGAAAGATCCTCGTCACGCGGCGTGTAGAGCTGAATATGCGGCATTCGCGCAAGTCCCTCCTTCATTTGACCGTTCAATTCGTGTATGCGCGTCGTGATTCGGGCAGGCCCGATGTTTTGATGAAAACTAACGGCTGTCGGTAGCGCCCAATAATGTTCGAAAGCTTGAAAGCCGCCCGGTGAAAACCATGCCGCGCGTGCCGGAGTCTGCGGTTCACGTTCCTGTTCCCAAGCTTCGAAAATGTCCGGCGAAGTAAATGTCGGAATCACAGGACGCATCCGCTGCCAGACTGCGGGCTTTGCCCAGACGAACCCCGTGCCGCGGGGCCCAAACATCCACTTATGGGTGCCTGTCGCAAAGGCGTCGCATCCCAGCACGGTGATCTTCGGATCTTCCACTCCCAACCCGTGCACGCCATCAACGATTAACAGCACGCGCTCCTTCTCTTCGCGATCGCGATTCGCTTCGGCAACGCTTTGCGCAATACGTGCGATGGGCAGGCGCACACCACTGCTGGAGTGCACCCACGTCACGCCTACAGCTCGTGTCTTTGGCCCGATTGCCTTGCGAATGCGCTGCGCGATTTGATCGGGCGAAATCGAGTTGTAGGAGTCGAAGAGCGGAATTTTTCGCCACGTCGCGCCGCAACGCCCAGTAGCCAACCGAATGGATTCGTGATGCACGTAGTGGTCGTGCGTAGTTGTCAGGATCTCATCGCCTTCTCGCAACGGCAGTCCGTGATAGAGAAGAGCTAGACCAGTCGTGGTGTTCTGGGTAAGCGCGATGTGCTGCGGATCGCCACCGATGTAGCTGGCGATGGCCTGACAGACTTGCATCGGAATGTTCTCGTTAGTCGGTTCGAAAATCGCGCTGTCAACGGCAACAAACGGATTAGCGTCTATCTTTTCCCGGTACTGCTCGATCGCCTCCCGCACCGGCCTGGGGTGAGACGCCAGAAAGAACAAGGCGAGATGAATGTAATCAGGAGATAGTTCAAACTCCCGGCGCACTGATTCCCAATCTTTGAAGTCGGCAGGTGTGCTCGGCTTGCTCTTCGCAGCCTGGACAAGAAGCGGCGAAAGCGCTCCGGCAGCCAGCGACAATGAACCACTGACCAGAAAATTGCGGCGGGTTAGGGGCATGGCTTTTCCTTTCTGCGCTCTGATGTTTTTAACGGAGAGACCGAAGCTTAATCGACTCTGGTTAATGCGCGCGACCGAATTTGTGGGCGCTAGACTGCGGCGCGCTCGGCTGTAATCTCGCGCGGCGCAACGGAGCTCGTGCTCCTTCGATATCGCCAGATCGCGAAGGCTACGAACAAAAGATCGAGA
>Ga0209376_1002499_pt1 | contig 17382 bp, 17 predicted proteins | sample GraSoiAngelo_134_FD_185891 | JGI IMG/M metagenome (GOLD analysis project Ga0209376, IMG submission 185891) | Grasslands soil microbial communities from the Angelo Coastal Reserve, California, USA - 14_0929_05_30cm (SPAdes) (version 2) | ecosystem: Environmental > Terrestrial > Soil > Grasslands ... | reverse complement strand
GGTTGATTAAGGACAACCGCGAGGTCGCGCGCCGCGGCGAGGCTGCGGCGATCCCGACGGCGTGGGAGTACGCGCCCGCTCCCGAGTCGCGCGAGATCGTGCACCTCGAGGATCGCTACGGGCTCTACATCGGCGGCCAGTTCCTCGAGCCGCTCTCGAACGAGCGCTACACGACCATCGATCCGGCACGCGAGGAGCCGCTCGCCGAGATCGCGCAGGCGGGGAAGGCCGATGTCGATCGCGCGGTGAAGGCCGCGCGCGAGGCGTACGCCGAGCGGTGGTCGCAGCTCCGTCCGAGCGAGCGCGCGAAGTACCTCTTCCGGATCGCGCGCATCCTCCAGGAGCGCTCGCGCGAGTTCGCGGTCGTCGAGTCGCTGAACGGCGGCAAGCCCATCCGCGAGTCGCGCGACGTCGACCTGCCGCTCGCGGCGGCGCACTTCTTCTACTACGCGGGCTGGGCCGACAAGCTCGAGTACGCCTTTCCCAACCGCACGCCGAGGCCGATCGGCGTCGCCGGGCAGATCATCCCGTGGAACTTCCCCTTGCTCATGCTCGCGTGGAAGATCGCGCCGGCGCTCGCGGCCGGGAACACCGTGGTGCTGAAGCCGGCGGAGACGACGCCGCTCTCGGCGCTGCTCTTCTGCGACGTCGTCCGTCAGGCGGAGCTGCCGCCGGGCGTCGTGAACATCGTCACCGGCGATGGACGCACCGGCGCCGAGCTCGTCTCGCACCCCGACGTCGACAAGATCGCGTTCACCGGATCGACCGAGGTGGGCAAGGCCATCCAGCGCACGCTGGCCGGGAGCGGGAAGCGGCTCACCCTCGAGCTCGGCGGGAAGGCCGCGAACATCATCTTCGACGATGCCCCGCTCGATCAGGCGGTCGAGGGGATCATCAACGGGATCTACTTCAATCAGGGCCACGTGTGCTGCGCGGGCTCGCGGCTCTTCGTCGAGGAATCGATCTACGAGACGGTGATCTCAAAGCTCAAGCGCCGCATGAAGACCCTCCGCGTTGGCGATCCGCTGGACAAGAACACGGACGTCGGCGCCATCAACTCGAAGCAGCAGCTCGACAAGATCGGATCGCTCGTGCAGTCGGGCATCGACGAGGGTGCCGAGATCTACCAGCCGCCTTGCAAGCTGCCCGAGCGCGGCTACTGGTTCGTGCCCACGGTCTTCACCAACGTCGCGCAGTCCTACCGGATCGCGCAGGAGGAGATCTTCGGCCCGGTGCTCTCGGTCCTCACGTTCCGCACGCCGGACGAGGCGATCGAGAAGGCGAACAACACGCCGTACGGGCTTTCGGCCGGGGTGTGGACCGAGAAGGGCTCGCGGATCCTCGCGATGGCACAAAAGCTCCGCGCCGGCGTGGTCTGGGCCAACACCTACAACCGTTTCGACCCGGCGTCGCCGTTCGGTGGCTACAAAGAATCGGGCTTTGGGCGCGAAGGTGGACGTCACGGCCTCGAGCCGTACGTCGCGCTGGACGGCTCATGAGCCGCCTCCCCGTCCGCAAGACCTACAAGCTCTTCATCGGGGGCGCGTTCCCGCGCTCCGAATCCGGCCGCACGTACGACGCGGAGGGCGCGAACGTCGCGCGCGGGTCGCGCAAGGACCTCCGCGACGCGGTTCGGATCGCGCGACAGGCGGGCGCGGGCTGGTCGGGCATGACCGCGTACAACCGCGGCCAGGTGGTCTATCGCGTCGCCGAGATGATGGAGGCGCGCCGCGCGGAGCTCGCCGGGCTCTCGAGTGGCGCGGACGAGGTCGAGCGCGCGATCGATCGCGTCGTCTGGTACGCAGGCTGGGCGGACAAGCTCGCGCAGGTAGTCGGATCGGCGAATCCCGTCGCGGGCCCGTACTTCAACTTCACCATCCCCGAGCCGACCGGGGTGGTCGGGATCCTCGCGCCGGAGCCGCCGCTGCTCGGACTGGTCTCGCGGCTCGCGCCGGTGCTCGTCGGCGGCAACACCGCGGTGGTGGTCGCGTCCGAGGCGCATCCCCTCGTCGCGATCGAGCTCGCGGAGTGCCTCGCGACCGCCGACGTACCACCGGGCGTCGTGAACGTCATCACCGGCTTGCGCAAGGAGCTCGCGCCGCAGCTCGCCTCGCACATGGACGTGGTCGCGCTCGACGTCACCGGCGCCGACGGCGACCTCGCGGAGCTCGAGCGGCTCGGTGCGGAGAACGTAAAGCGGATCGTCCGCGGCAAAGCCGACGGACAGAGCCCGTACGAGATCGCGGCGTTCCTCGAGCTCAAGACGGTCTGGCATCCGATCGGGATGTGATTCCGTTCTCGACGCGGTGAGCGTGCGCACGCGCCGTTCGATCAACGACGTCCTCGCCGAGGCGCAGGCGAGGCTCCGTCGCCTGACGCCGGCGGAGGCGGCGCTGGCCATGCGCGAAGGCGCGACGCTCGTCGACACGCGCGATGGCGATGTCCGCGCGCGTGACGGGAGCATTCCCGGGGCGGTGCACGTCCCGCTGAGCGTGCTCGAGTGGCGCGTCGACCCCGAGTCGGGTCACCAGGATCCCGCGCTCGCGGGACGCGAGAACCGCTTGATCTTGCTCTGTCGCGATGGCTACTCGTCGACCCTCGCGGCGGTTCGGCTCCACGAGCTCGGTTTCACCAACACCACCGACGTGATCGGTGGGTTCGCGGCGTGGGCCGCCGCCGGACTGCCGGTCGACGGCGCGCGCGACGGAGAGCCGCGACGCTCGGCCTGAAAGTCCCGGTGCGCTCGGCCGACGCCGAGCTCGCCGACGCGTTCTTCGTCTCCGCGGTCGCGACCCTGCTGCTGATCCGCATCGGCCTCGAGGCCACCGGCTACCCGCGTCTGGCAGGAGGCGGGCTGCACATCGCGCACGTTCTGTGGGGCGGACTCGGAATGCTCGTCGCCCTCGGTCTGCTCCTGCTCTTCCTCTCGCCGTTCACCCGCCTGCTCGCGGCGATCGTCGGTGGCGCTGGATTCGGCGCGTTCATCGACGAGCTCGGGAAGTTCGTCACGGCGGACAACGACTACTTCTTCCAACCCACGGCCGCGCTCGTGTACGTCTTCTTCGCCGTGATGTTCCTCGCCGTCCGGCAGATCCGCCGGTTTCGCAGGCTGAGCCCTCGGGAGAGCCTCGTAAACGCGATCGAGCTCGCCGAGTCGCTGGTGGCGGGCGAGCTCAGCGAGACCGATCGAACGCGTGCGCTCGAGCTGCTCGCTGACGCCGATGCGAGCGATCCGCTGGTGAGTGCGTTGCGCGAGCGCTTCCGAGCGGCGGGAAGACTGTCGCGTCCATCGGTCGTCCAACGGATCGGCGCGACCGCGGGCGATCGCTACTCGCGCGTTGCCGGCAGTCGCTGGTTCCGGCGCGCGATCGCTGGGCTCTTCATCCTCCAGGGCGCCGCGTTCGTGGTCAGCCTCGCCTACGCCCTTGTCGTCATCGGCGGAACGCTGATCGGTGTCGAGGAAGCGCGCGCCGAGCTCGAACAGGCGAACGGCGGGAACGGCGTCACGTCATGGATCCAGATCCTCTCCGGATTCATCGCCGGCGTGCTCATCGTGCGCGGGCTCCTGGCGCTACGACGCTCGCGGCTTCATGCCTACCGCGCGTTCGAGCTCGCCGTCCTGGTCGACCTGCTGCTCGCGCAGCCGTTCGCGTTCCTCACCACGGGGTTCGGGGCCGCCGCCGACGTGTTCATCGATCTCGCGCTGCTCGCGGCCCTTCGTTTCATGCAGACGCAAGAGCGCTGGATGGGTGACGCGGCCGAGAGCCGTAGTGGTGTCATCCTTGCAGCGCAGGGCGCGACAAATCTTGGAGGGGACCGATGACCACCGATCCAGTCAGGGGGAAGACGCTTCGCTGGAGCTACGAGGACGGGCCGACTGCGGGGACGACCTTCGAGCACGATTTCGGGGAAGACGGCAGGGTCCAGTACCGAATGGTCGATGGCGCGGACACATCCGGCGGCAACGGGTCCATGAAGAACGAGCGTCCCAAATACGTGGTAGCGCCGATCAACGACGACGTCTTCGCGATCTCGTATCTCGCGCCGTCAGGATTCACGCTCACGAGCGTTCTCGACGCCGAGACCGGGTCCGTCGTCAGCTTCGCCTCGAACGAGAAATCGCTCGTCGTGCAGCACGGCACCTTCGAGGTTCGGGAGCCGGCCTCACAGCGGTAGGACCGCGCGGGAATGAATCGACGTGCGCGCGCCTTCTTGAGGCGGTGAGCGCACCCGCGATCGAGCTCGGCCTCTACAGCTTCGGCGAAGCGACGCCCGATCCGCGGACCGGCGAGGTGATCACCGCCGGCGAGCGCCTGCGGCGGCTACTCGAAGAGATCGAGCTGGCCGATCGGGTCGGCCTCGACGTCTTCGGAGTCGGCGAGCACCACCGGCAGGAGTTCATCGTCTCATCACCTGCCGTCCTGCTTGCGGCAGCGGCCGCGCGCACGAAGCGGATCCGTCTCACGAGCGCGGTGACCGTGCTGAGCTCGGACGATCCGGTCCGCGTCTTCCAGGATTTCGCGACCCTGGACCTGATCTCGGGCGGTCGCGCTGAGATCATGGCGGGCCGCGGCTCGTTCACCGAGTCGTTCCCGCTGTTCGGCTATGACCTCGCGGACTACGACGCGCTCTTTGAGGAGAAGCTCGAGCTGCTCCTTCGGATCCGCGAAAGCGTCCGCGTGACGTGGTCGGGTGCGCATCGCCCGGCGATGAACGATCTTCCGGTGTATCCGCGTCCGCTGCAGGATCCGCTGCCGATCTGGATCGCGGTCGGCGGCAATCCCGAGTCGGTGGTACGCGCCGGAGCGCTGGGACTGCCGCTCGCGCTCGCGATCATTGGCGGCGAGCCGAGACGTTTCGTTCCTCTGGTCGATCTCTACCGCCGCGCTGCGCGCGCGAACGGTCACGACCCCGCGGCGCTGTCGGTGAGCATCAACTCGCACGGGCTCATCGAGGACGACTCGTGGCAGGCGGCGGACGACGCGTTTGGCGCCTATGCCTACGTGATGGCGAAGATCGGCCGCGAGCGCGGCTGGGCACCGCCGACGCGCGCGCAGTTCGAGGCCGAGCGCGGTCCGCACGGCGCGAACCTCGTCGGGACGCCTGAAGAGGTCGCGGCGAAGATCCTCTACGAGCACGAGCTCTTCGGTCTCCGGCGCTTCCTGATCCAGATGAGCGTCGGCACGCTGCCGCACGAGACCGTCCTTCGCTCGATCGAGCTCTTCGGCACGAAGGTCGCACCCATCGTTAGAGCCGAGGTCGCGCGGCGGTCTGCATCGTTGGATACGGTCGGCTCGCGCGACTAGCGCGGTGCTAGGCTTCAAAACCACGCGTCAGGGGAGGGCTCCGATGAATGTCCGCCGTTTTTCCATTCTGATCACGCTCGTGCTGCTCGCCGCCGCCTGTGGGCCAGGTGGGACGACCGGGGCAACGGGTACGCCGCAGCCGTCGGGCGGCGCGGCGGCCAGCACGCTCGTCTGGTACGCCGACACCAGCGACCTCATCTCGCTCGATCCAGCGGTCGCGTACGAATTCACTGGCGTACTCCTCGCCCACAACGCGTACGAGACCCTGGTCAAGTTCGAAGGCGCCGATCTCTCGACGGTGAAGCCGGCCCTGGCGCAAAGCTGGGATATCAAGGACTCAGGGTCGACGTGGGACGTCACCTTCAAGCTGAGGAGTGGAGCGAAGTTCGCGAGCGGCAACCCCATCACCGCTGACGACGTCGTCTACTCGTTCCAGCGCGTGCTCAAGCTCAACAAGTCGCCGGCATTCCTCTTCACCGACATCGCTCAGATCAAAGACACGAGCATCAAGGCGACCGACCCGTCCACCGTGGTGATCAGCCTGCCAAAGACGGCGAGCCCGCAAGGCTTCCTCGCGGTGCTCACGTTCACCATCGGCAGCGTCGTCGACTCCAAGGAAGTCAAGGCGAAGGAGAGCGGCGGCGACTCAGGGTCGACGTATCTCCTCGACCACTCGTTGGGAAGCGGCGCGTACGTCATCGACCACTGGACCAAGAACTCGGAGGTCCTGCTCAAGGCCAACTCCCAATACGGGGGCAGCCCGAAGCCCGCGCTCAGCGGCGTGCTGGTGAAACATGTGCCGGAGTCGACGAACCAGCAGTTCGCGCTGGAGAAGGGCGACGCGGACATCGCACGAAACCTCGGCGCGCAGCAGATCGCGGCGCTCCAGGGCAAGCAGGGCGTCGTGACGACCACCGGGAACAGCCTGCAGCTCGTGTACGTCGGCATGAACGTGACCGTGAAGCCGCTCGACAACGTCAACGTGCGCGAGGCGCTCCGCACCGCGATCGACTACGACGGCATCGTCAAGGACCTGTTCAAGGGCGGCGCGAAGAAGGTGCAGGACATCGTCCCGGCCGGTCTCGCCGGCTACAACGAGTCAACGCCCTTCCAGGCCGACGTGAACAAGGCCAAGTCGCTCCTCCAGCAAGCCGGGCAGACCGCGATCACGCTCGAGCTGCTGGTGCCGACGGGCCCGGCCCCGGGCGGCGTCGCGTGGGCCGACCTCGCGGCGAAGCTCCAGTCGGACTGGAAGAACATCGGCGTCACCGTGAACATCAAGCAGACGACGCAGGCCGACCTGCTCGGTACCTATCGGGCGCAAAAGGGCCAGCTCGTCATGATCCTGTGGGGGCCGGACTTCCCGGACCCTGACGCGAATGTCGGACCGTTCACCGACTACGCCGCGAAGTCGATCGCGTTCCGCAACGGTTGGGACGACAAGACGATCGCCGCCAAGGGCCGTGATGCCGCGCTCATCACCGACACGGCGAAGCGGGCGGCGGCGTACAAGGACATCACCGACTACGTGCTCCACAACGGACCGTATGCCGTCCTCTACCAGCCGACCGAACCGTTCGGCCTGCGGTCCAACGTGAAGGGGTTCGCCTGGAGCCCGATGGATTGGACGGACTTCGCTGCGATAAGCAAATAGGGCGCTAGCGCGCCATGCGTTTTCTCGGGTTTCTTCTAAGACGCGTCGTCGGGATCGCGGCCGTGATGATCGGCGTTTCGGTCATCACGTTCGCGATCTCGCACCTCATCCCGGCGGATCCGGTGGCCGCCGCGCTCGGCGATCACGCCACCGAGTCGCAGATCGCGCAGTTCCGAGCCGAATACCGCCTCGACCGGCCGCTGCCTGAGCAGTACGTCATTTACGTGACGGGCATTCTTCACGGCGATCTTGGCAAGAGCATCCGCACGCGTCGCTCCGTTGCCCAGGACCTGGCTGATTCGTTCCCCGCGACGCTCGAGCTTTCTTTCGCGGCGCTGGCGATCGCCATCCTCGTCGGGATCCCGGCGGGAGTCTGGTCCGCGGTCTTTCGCGGTCGACTGCCGGATCACGTCGTCCGGGTAGCTTCGCTCGTCGGCGGGTCGATCCCGGTCTTCTGGCTCGGGCTGATCCTCATCGGGCTCGGCTACTACCAGCTCGGCTGGTTCCCTGGCGGCGGCCGTCTCGATCTCTTCGTAGCGCCGCCGCCCTCGCGCACCGGCCTCTACGTGATCGACAGCGTTCTTAGCGGGGATCTCGAAGCCCTACGGAGCAGCCTCGCGCATCTGGTCCTGCCGGCGCTCACGCTCGGGTACTTCTCTACCGCCGTGATCGCGCGGATGACGCGCTCGAGCATGCTCGAGGTCCTCGGCCAGGACTACATCCGGACCGCACGCGCGAAAGGCCTGCATGAGCGTCTCGTGGTGTCGCGACACGGGCTGCGCAACGCGCTCATTCCGACGGTGACCATCATTGGCCTCACGTTCGGGAGCTTGCTCTCGGGAGCGGTACTCACCGAGACGATCTTCAGCTGGCCGGGCCTCGGCCGGTACGCGACGGCCTCCGCGGTCAGCCTCGACTTTCCTGCGGTGCTGGGCGTGACGCTCCTCGCCGCCGTCGTTTACCCCGTCGCCAATCTCGCGGTGGACATCGCCTACTACTGGCTCGACCCGCGGACCCAGCATGGTTGATCCGACCGTCGCGGCGCTGCGGATGCGTCCGACGGGCGTGGCGCGGCGCGGCCCGCTGCTCGCGAACCCGCTCAATCTGTTCGCCATCGTGCTTATCGCTTTGTTCGCGCTCGGCGCCGTTCTCGCGGCGATCATCGCGCCCTACGACCCGATCGTCCAAGCGCTCGGGTCGCGGCTCGATCCTCCGAGCGCCGCGCACTGGCTCGGCACCGATCAGCTCGGTCGCGACATCGCGAGCCGCCTCCTGTACGGCGCGCGGATCTCGCTCTTCATCGGACTGGTCGTCGTTGCAACGGCGGGCCTGGTCGGGACGGCGGTCGGGCTCGTCGCCGGATACGCAGGGGGTCTCGTGGACGAGGCGCTGATGCGGTTCACCGAGATCTTCCTCGCGTTCCCGCCGCTCATCCTCGCGATGGCGATCGCGGGCGCGCTCGGCCCGAGCCTCACGAACGCGATCATCGCCATCGCGGCGGTCACATGGGCCGTGTATGCGCGTCTCGTCCGCGGACAGCTGCTCTCGTTGCGCCGCCGCGAATACGTCGAGGCGGCTCGCAGCATCGGCGCCTCGGGCCCGCGGATCCTGCTTCGGCATCTTCTGCCCAACGTCCTCGCCCCGCTACTCGTCCAGGCGAGCTTCGATATGGGCGCGGCGATCGTGGCCGCGGCGGGGCTCAGCTTCATCGGCTTCGGCGCGCAGCCACCCACGCCCGAGTGGGGCGTGATGATCAGCGAAGGAAGGAACTTCATCAGCACGCAGCCCTGGCTTTCGCTCTTTCCTGGGCTCGCGATCCTGCTGGCGGTCGGCGCGTTCAATCTCTTGGGCGATGGCCTGCGCGATCTCTTCGATCCGCGTCTTCGCCGTGTGGGCTGAAGTTGCGATCGCGTCGCATTCACACACCGCACGACGGCTCGCGTTTCTTGGGCGATCGTCGGATCTGACGCGAACCCGCGAAAACAGGCCCGATACGGGGCAGCGACGCGACCGTGGGCTCGCTCGCTCGCCACACGAGCGAAGGGACGCAACGTCTTTCGGCCACCTGCGTTCCGGCCAGCAGTGCGTGGGTGGATCGCGATCCTCGCGGCCTCCGTGCTTTGCGGCTCGTGCATGACCGCCGGCCGCCCGCCGATCTATGTGCCGGATGGCCCGCTGGTCGTCGCGCAACAAAGCCTTGGCCCGCTCTCCAGTCCCGTGCCCCGAGCGCAGCCGCCCTCGCGATCGCTCGTGCCCACCGCGTTCCCCTACACGCCGCATCCCGACTGGATCCCGACGCAGACGAACTACGACCCGGGCCGCGACGGCGCGTCGATCGATTACATCGTCATCCACTACACGGCGATCAGTTACGCGCGCACCCTCAAAGCCTTCAACATCCCGGCCTCATACGTCAGCGCGCACTATGTCATCCGGGGCGACGGCCACATCGCCCAAGTCGTCGGCGAGGCCGACACCGCCTGGCACTCAGGAAATTTCTACTTCAACGAGCACTCCATCGGGATCGAGCTCGAGCTCGACGACATCACAAATCCCGCGTTCACCGCGGAGCAGTACTACGCCGTGGCCGCGCTCGCCTGCGCGATCTCCGCGAGGCACGGCATCCCTCTCGATCGAGCACACGTCATCGGGCACAACGAGGTCCCCGGAAGCACGCACAGCGATCCCGGTCCGACCTGGGGCTGGCCGCATTTCATATATCTCACGAGCCTCTGCGCGCCGCCGAACGCCTCGACCGTGCACGCGAGCTTCGTCTCCGAAACGGCGTTCCCGGTCATCGACACCGACGAGATCGCCCCCGTCTCGATCGTGCTCCGGAACACCGGCGGGACCGCGTGGCGGAAGGGCACGTCGCAGGAGGCGCGCTTGGCGATCCGCGGCAACCGAACCGATCTCGTATTCCTGTCGGACCGGTGGCCTGCGGCCGACCGGCCGGCGGCGCAGAGCGAGGACATCGTCCCTCCGGGCGGCACTGGCACGTTCACCTTTCAGGTGAAGGGCACGGTTCCGGGGACCTTCATCCTGCCGCTGCGGGGCGTGGTCGACGGTGGCGCATGGATGGACGACCTCGGCGTGTACACGGTGATCACCGTCCAATGAGGCGTTCGCCGCCTTCTTAGACGTTTGTTAGCCGACCCTTCGGGCGCACTCAGACTCGAGCCTTAGGGTCTGGCTGACAGCCTGGGAGGACAATCGAATTGAGAAGCGTTCGTCTTTCGCGCTTCGCACCGGCCGCCGCGCTCGCCGGCCTCGCCTTCGCCGCCTGCGGCGGCGCGATCACGAACGCGCCGACCGCGACCCCAACGAGCACCCCGAGCCCGTCCGCTACGGCGGCCACGAGCGCCGCGACCTCCGGCAATGCCTGGACCGTTACGAGCGCCTCGAAGGCGACGGTCCGCGTGCGCGAGCAGCTCGTGGGCGTCAGCCTTCCCTCCGACGCGGTGCTCACCGGGAGCGGCGCGACGGGTACGTTCCAGCTGAACGCCGACGGCACGTTCAGCTCCGATTCCAAGATCACGATCGACCTCACGACGCTCGCGAGCGATCAGCGCGACCGCGACAACTTCATCAAGCAGGACACCCTGGGCACGAGGCAGTTCCCGAAGGCCGAGTTCGTTCCCACCAAGGTGACGGGCCTCACCTTGCCGCTACCTGCGAGCGGGAGCTTCACCTTCACGCTCACCGGCAACATGACCATCCGTGGCACGACGAAAGAGGTCACGTTCGACGTGACCGCCAAGCGCGACGGCGCGACCCTGACCGCGACAGCGACCGCGAACCCGACCTGGAAGTTCGAGGACTTCGGGCTTCGCGCGCCGTCCGTCCCCTTCCGCGTCGTCAGCGTGACCGACGAGATCAAGCTCATCGTCGACCTCGTCGCGACAGGTCCGGTGGCTTGATGTCCGACACCGACGATGCCCCGGTCGGGCGGATCCTCACTCGGCGGGAAATCCTCGCGCTGCTGGGCGGCTCCGGTGCTGCGCTCTTCGCGGCGTGCGCGCCCGCCGCGGTCCGCGGCACGCCCTCGCCCACCAGCGCGACCGCGTCGAGCACCGCAGCGAGCACCGCGGCCGCCTCCGCAATCGTCGCCGCGCCGAACTGCATCGTCGTGCCCGCGCTCACCGAGGGGCCGTATTTCGTCGACGAGAAGCTCTCGCGGTCGGATATCCGCAGCGATCCGACCGACGGGTCGGTGAAGCCTGGTGCCGCGCTCACGCTGGCGCTCAACATCTCGCGCGCGAGCAGCGGGGCGTGCAGCGGCCTTGCGGGCGCGACCGTCGACGTGTGGCACTGCGACGCGCTCGGTGTGTACTCGGACGCGAGCGATCCCGGATTCAACACGAAGGGGAGCAAGTTCCTCCGCGGCTATCAAACGACGGACTCCGGCGGGAACGTTCAGTTCACGACGATCTATCCGGGCTGGTATCAGGGACGCGCCGTGCACATCCACTTCAAGATCCGCACGCCGGCGACCAACGCGAGCTACGACTTCACGTCGCAGTTCTTCTTCGACGACCCGTTCACCGACCAGGTCTACGCGCAGGCGCCGTACTCGCAGAAAGGCAGTGGACGGCTGCGCAATAGCGGCGACTCCATCTACACCGGTGGCGGCGACAAGCTGCTGCTACCGGTGACCAAGAGTGGCAGCGGGTACGCCGCCGCGTTCGCGATCGGACTCGCGATCTAGACCAATCTCTGGGCCAGGGGCAGGGGCCCCTGAGCGCGAAGCGATCCCAGGAGACACGCCTCCGGCAGCCCTGACTCGCTCGTCGCGGACAGGGGAAGGGGCCCCTGGGCGCGGAGCGACCCGCTCCTCGTTCGTCCCAACTAAACCAATCGGCCTAGTCACCGGTAGCGATCGGGTGTCGGCGTATTGCCGCGCCTCGGCGCGCGTTGGCATCCATGGGATGGGTCGTCGTTCGTTCTCTGTACTCGTCGGAGCGCTGCTCGTCGCGAGCACGTTCACGCTCGCGCCGGCGAAGGTCGCGGATGCCGCGAGCGCGGCAGCGACATGCACCAGCAGCGAGGGACCGGGCATCCCGCATCCGGTGAGCGTGGCCGCGGGCATCGCCGGCTTCCACGCCTCGTGGTACGGACAGAGCGGGTATCCGACGCTCTGCCCCGGCGCTCGGTCGACCGCGACGGTCGCGTACTACAACTCGGGCTCGCTCGGCTGGGTCAGCGGACGCATGGGGCAAGTCGCCTATCTCGGCACGTGGAGCCCCGAGCCGGGCCAAGACGCGATGACGCCGCTGGGCGGCGACGGGACGGCGGGCTCGCCGTCAACGGGATGGCCTCGCTACAACCGCATCGCGATCCAGCCTGCGCCGTACGTTGGACCGGGACAGGTCGCGTGGTTCCAGTTCACCATCCAGGCGCCGGTCGTCGCCGGGACGTACCGCCTCTATCTGCGACCGCTCATCGAGGGCGCAGCGTGGATGGAGGACTACGGCGTGTTCTGGCTGGTGACCGTGCTCAACGCCGACGGCACGCCTCCCGATCCGCCGGCGGCCGGCACCGGGTACACCTTCAGTAACGTCGTGACCAGCCGCGGCATCTTCGGGACTCATCTCATCAAAGAGCAGCTCTCGCAGGTCACGGTGAAGACGCTCACCGCGAACACCACCGACTGCACAAGCGACTGCCCGGTCAAGCCGCTCGCTCAGTACGTCGCGGAGAACGGCGCATACGCCGGCATCAACGGCACCTACCTCTGCCCGCCGGACTACGTGCAATGCGCAGGCAAGGTGAACTCGTACGACTACGCCGTCTACAACAGCAATCTGCGCAAGTGGCTCAACTACGGCGCACTCAACGGCCAGAACGGTCTCCTCGCCTTCACGAGCGCGACCACGTGCAGCACGTACCGACGCAGCTACGTCTTCTACCAGGCGCAGTCCCCCGTGGTCGCCGGCATCACGAACTACCCGCTTCTGCTGCAGAACGGCGCGATCATCGACTCCACCGCCGAGCAAGGCGGATCGCAGCTCCTCAAAGGCACCAAGGGGGCCATCGGCGTGGATGGGACATACATCTACCTCGTCGTCGTCACGAACGCGACCGTCACGGACACTGCGTACGTCATGCAGGCACTCGGCGCGCGCGACGCGCTCAACCTCGACGGCGGCGGCACCGCCGCGCTCTGGATCGGCGGCGGCTACAAAGTCGGGCCGGGCCGGCTGCTGCCCAACGCGATCGTCCTTACGAAGCCCTAGTTCGCCGCGCGAAGCTCGAAGTCGAGCTTCTTGACGAGCCCGTCCTTCATCTCGAAGACCCAGGTCGTGTAGTTGGCGAAGATCCCGGGCGCACGGGTCAGCGTGCGCACCCGCACGCGATCACCGTCCTGATCGGCGTCGCGCAGAGTCTGCACGAGCTCCGGTGGCGCCATGCGGATCATCTGACGGACGCCGTCGCGCCCCGAGAACGCGACCGGGACGCCAGGAAGGCGCACCTCGACATCATCAGCACAGAGCGCGACCGCTGCCTCGGCGTCCTTCGTCATCACCGCGTCGATGAACGAGCGCGCGGTGTCGAGTGCGCTCACGCGCGGGCTCTCCATTCGGCATAGTGTGTATCCGGTTCCGCAGAGGACGCGATCAGGGGAGGTCGGTGTGGCATATCCGGTAACGCATTTCGAGGTCAACGCGCGCGACGCGAAGGCGATGCAGCGCTTCTACGGCGATCTCTTCGGGTGGGGGATCGACACGAACAACCCGATGGACTACGGGATGATCGACACCAAGGCGAAGGGCCGCGGCATCAATGGCGGCATCGGCGCGACGCAGAACGGCCGCAGCTGGGTGACCTTTTACGTCGAGACCTCGAGCATCGACGACACGCTCGGCAAGGTCGAACGTCTCGGCGGCAAGACGATCATGCCGAAGATGGACATGGGACCGGGCGAGTACGGGCTCTTCAGCGATCCGGAAGGCAACGTCATCGGCCTCTACCGGAGCGCGACGCCGCCGCCGGCCCCCAGTCAGCGCACTGCGCGTGCGCGGGCGACCCGGTCGAGCTCTGCCGCGAAGCGAAAGGCGACCCGGAAGCGGACCACGACTCGGCGTAGCGCCGCCACCCGGACTCGACCGAGGCGCTGAGCCAGGTTCTCAAACGTAGCCCAGCTTGCCTTCGCCGCGTTTCGCTTTGAACGGCGGCCATCGCGCCGCGGGCGTCTCATGGTGCCTAATCGGGTCCGACTAGCGGATCGCCTCGGGAATTCCGGGGCGATCCGCTTGTTTCGCGCTCCTCTATTAGCCGTGCTGCTCATCGCAGCGTGCACGCCCATTGCGCAGAGTGGCCCGACTCCGACGGCCACGCCCCTTGCGATCCCGAGTGCGACCTCGCTGACGAGTTCGACACCGCCACCGCCACCCTCTCCTTCTCCGTCCGCGACCGCTCCGACGCGTGTCTTCGTCGTCGTCATGGAGAACACCCCGCTCGCGGTCGCCCTCCGCTCGCCGCTCATCGCGCGGCTCGCGAGCTCGTACGCGCTCGCGGCGAACTACCACGCCGTCGCGTCTCCAAGCCTCCCGAACTACCTTGCGCTCACTTCTGGCAGCACGTGGGGCGTGACCGATGACGAGTACCACCCGCTACCGGCCGGCGGCATCGGCCAGCAGCTGACCCAGGCGGGAATCTCCTGGCGCGCGTACATGGAGGGCCTCACGGCCGCAGGATGCAAGGGGAGCCCGTATCCGTACGCCTTCAAGCACAACCCCTTCGCCTACTACGGAGGCGAGTGTCCGACGAACGTCGTGCCACTCGGCGCGCTCGACGCGGACCTCGCCGGGAACGCCCCGCGCTTCGTATGGATCACCCCGGGGCTCTGTCACGACGGCCACGATTGCGCGCTCGCCGAAGCCGCCGTCTGGCTTGACGGGATGGTCTCGCGGATCGTCGCGTCAGCCGCGTGGCGCGAGCACGGTGTCCTTTTTGTCGTCTGGGACGAGGGCGACGGCAGCGACGATCTCGTGCCGCTGATCGCCGCCGCGCCAGGTCTCGCTCCGCACCGGGTTACGACCCTCTACGACCACTATTCGCTGCTTGCCGCGATGGAGGATCTTCTGGGCGTTCCTCGCCTCGGCGCGGCCGCTTCGGCGGATCCGCTGACGGAGGTTCTGGCCGGCCGGGGTCCCTAGGAGGCCCGGCAGCGCGAGCGCTATCCAGAGCGCCCGCCGTAGCGACGAGCAGCCGCCCGAAAACCTATGAACTTCGTTCGACCCAGCGACGCGCTCTTGAACGTGTGCGTCTCGACAATCCCGGTGAGCGACTGCGAGGTAAGTGCGCACGGCGCAATGTCGAGCATTCGCGCGACGCGCGCGACCACAGCCTCTTGCTTCGCCGCGTGAGTCGAGATCAGCGCGTCGCTTCCTGTCGCGACCGCCGCCAGGGCAAGTGCGACGGCGGCGAAGAGAGCGATCGGGCCGATCCTTCCCACCGCGTTCTCCTGTGCGGGCCGGGTCCGCGATGTTCCGTGAGCGTCCGGTAGCGGTCACCGGCGCCAGGAATGTCGCCGCACGCGTGGTTGTTCGCTGTACGCAGGGAGGAGCTCATGACCACGGACATCGCTCTTTTCGTGCTTCGCGTGGTCGTCGGCGCGATCGTTGCGATGCACGGGTTTCTCAAGCTGGGCTGGGTCGGCAAGGGCGGATCGATCGCCGGCGTGAGCGGCTGGTTCAACAGCCTCGGCCTCAAGCCCGGAATGTTCTGGGCGCTCATGGCCGTGCTCGGCGAAGCCGGAGGGGGCACGCTCACCGTGCTCGGCCTCGGTGGGCCGATCGGACCCGGTCTTATCGCGGCCGACCTTCTCGTCGTCACCTACGTCGCCCACTGGTCGCAGGGTTTCTGGGCCGGCGGCGGCAAGGTGGGCTGGGAGTTCCCGCTCCCGCTCGCAGCGGCGGGATTCGCGCTCGCGATCCTCGGCCCAGGCAGCTGGTCGGTCGACCGCTTGCTCGGCTTGAGCTATCCGGATTGGCTGCTCGGCAGCTGGCTCGCTTTGATGGCTGTGGGCGCGCTCGCCGGGATCGCCGCGCGGATGTTCCTGGCTCCGCCACCCAAGCCCTCCTGAGAAGCTCCTGTTGCGGATCGCGACAGGATCGAGCGCACTTTCTTACCGACGATTCAGGCGGCTCTCACCTTGCTCTGACCGCTAGGGCGGAGGCTATGGACATGCTCGAAAGCCAATCCGCGTCCCCGATGCCCTCCACGCCCCAGACCGTTCCGCCGACCAAGGCGCCCTCGAATGGGCCAGGTGCGCTGCGCCTCATCACCGTCGGCGTGCTTGCCTTTCTCCTCGCGACGGTCACCGGACGGCTCGATCTGTCGAATGTCGTATCCGGCGTGCGCGACAGCATCGCGCGCAATCCAGCGGTCCAGAAGGTCACCGGCACCGCGGGCACCTCGACCGTCACCGACGCGGCGACGGTCGCTGCGATCAAGGACCTCATACAGCGCGCGAACGACGCGCAGGCGAAAGCCCTGGCGCAGAACGACAGCTCGCTCATGCGCGACACCGCCACTGATTCGTACTACCAGGAGCTGGTGGCGATCAACCGCGATCTCGCGAGCGGCGGCGTCACCTCGATCGCGCTCGTGAAGATCGACTGGGGCGACATCACCGTTCAGAACGGCACCGCCAACGCGACCACATTCGAGACGTGGCGCACGTCGTACGACGACGGCTCCACCGATCAACGGACCGATCGCAACGAATACACCATCGTGCAGCAGGGCGGCACGTGGAGGATCCAATCGGACACGCAGCCCGACACGCAGGTCATCAACCCCGCGACGCCAGGGCAGACGGACACGACGCAACCCGGGACGCCCGCGAGCAGCGCGAGCCGCTCGAGCAACTGGTCGGGTTACGTCGCGAACGGCGGCAGCTTCACCGCAGTGACCGCGACGTGGGTCGTGCCGCAGGTCTCCGCGACCTCCACAGGGGCGGACGCGACGTGGGTCGGGATCGGCGGCCTCAACAGCCGTGATCTGATCCAGGCTGGAACGCAGGCGAGCGTCGGCGGCGGCTCGGTGACCTACGAGGCGTGGGTCGAGATGCTCCCGCAATCCTCGCGCACGGTCTCGCTCTCGGTGAACCCGGGCGACTCCGTCACCACCTCGATCTCGCAGAGCGCGAGCGGCGAGTGGACGATTTCGATCAAGAACAACACCACCGGCCGCTCGTACAGCGCCACCGTCCAGTACAGCTCGTCGAACTCTTCGGCTGAATGGGTCCAGGAAGCGCCGAGCGCGGGTCGCGGACTTGTTCCGCTGGACGACTTTGGAACGCTCAAGTTCAGCGGCGCCAGCGCGGTCCGCGACGGGAAGTCGATGAACCTCAGCCAGCTTGCGGCCCGCGCGGTCTCGATGATCAACTACCAGGGCGAGGTGACGGCCCAGCCA
>Ga0209376_1002489_pt1 | contig 17412 bp, 12 predicted proteins | sample GraSoiAngelo_134_FD_185891 | JGI IMG/M metagenome (GOLD analysis project Ga0209376, IMG submission 185891) | Grasslands soil microbial communities from the Angelo Coastal Reserve, California, USA - 14_0929_05_30cm (SPAdes) (version 2) | ecosystem: Environmental > Terrestrial > Soil > Grasslands ... | reverse complement strand
GCGGCCGACTTCTCAAATCTGGCTGGCGAAGTTCGCAAAGTTGAAGACGCGGGCGCCGATTGGATCCATTGCGACATCATGGACGGCCATTTCGTCGACAACATTTCGTTCGGACCGACGATCGTCAGTTTTGTCCGCAAGCAGGCGAAACGTCCGCTCGATGTGCATCTGATGATCGAGCATGCCGATCATTACGTTCCGCGCTTTGTCGATGCCGGCGCGAACTCAATTACCGTTCACGTCGAACCCGAAGCGAAACACGATGTCGGCAAAACTTTGCGGCAAATTCGCGATGCCGGTTGTCGCGTCGGCCTGACTTTGAATCCGGCGACATCTTTCGGATTGCTCGAACCATTTCTGGACAAGATCGACATGTTGCTTGTGATGACGGTCCATCCCGGTTTTGGCGGCCAATCATTCCGCGCCGAGCAAATGGAGAAAGTGAAACGCGCCGCGGAATGGAACAAAACGCGCGATCGTAAGATCGACATCGAAGTGGACGGCGGCATCAACGCCGAAACCGCGCGGGTTTCAATTCAAAACGGCGCGAATGTTCTCGTTGCCGGCACTTCAATTTTTCGCGCGCCTGATTACGCGAAAGCAATCCGCGACCTGCGCGGCTAATCACCGAGGCGCACTAACGCTTCATCACCGGCTCGGCATCCTCGGTCGTTTCCGCCATCACTTCGTCGGTCTGCGTGACGCGGACGACTTCTTCGATGGTCGTGTTGCCCTTCGCGACGCGACGCCAACCATCCTGCCGCAATGTTTCCATGCCTTCGGCAATAGCGCATTGCTTGAGCTCGCCGCCATCTTTCTTTTGCATGATTAGTTTCCGCAACGGCTCGGTCACGACGCAAATCTCGTAAATGGCAGCGCGGCCTTGATAGCCGGTGTGCCGGCATTGTTCGCAACCTTTGCCCCGCGTGAATCTGGCGCCGAGTTCTTTTAACGGGAACCCGATCTCGGCCAGATACTCGCTCGGATACTCAACTTTCTCGGCGCACTCCGGACAAACTGTACGGACGAGTCGTTGCGCGATGAACGATTTCACCACCGACGCGAGCAGAAACGGCTCCACGTCCATATCGAGCAGGCGGGTGATTCCGCCAACAGCGTCGTTCGTGTGCAGGGTGCTGAAAACAAGGTGGCCGGTCATCGCCGCGCGAATCGCGATGTCCGCCGTTTCGATGTCGCGAATTTCGCCGACCATCACCACGTTCGGGTCCTGCCGCAAAATGTGTCGCAAACCGCGCGCGAATGTGAAATCGATCTCCGGCTTCACGTCCATCTGCAAAACGCCGGGCAGTTTGTATTCAACCGGTTCTTCGATCGTAATGATCCGACGGGAGACCGAGTTGATCGTGCTCAGAAAGCAATACAATGACGTCGATTTTCCGCAGCCAGTCGGGCCGGTGAGCAAAATGATTCCGTTCGGCTGTGCGAGCAGATGCCGGATCGTTTTCTCCTGCTTCTTGCTCATGTCCAGCCGCTGAAAACCGAACTGCTGGCCGCCGCGGCTGAGCAAACGCAAGCTGATCGACTCGCCGTTCACCGTCGGAATGGTTGAAACGCGAACGTCGATCTCCTGATTACTCGCTTGCAAATTCATGCGCCCGTCCTGCGGCAATCGCCGCTCGGCGATGTCCATGTGCGACATCACCTTGAGTCGGGAAATGATCGCCGAGTGGAGCAACCGCAACTGCGGTGGGACCGCGACTTCGTGCAGGATTCCGTCGATCCGGTAACGAATGCGAATGTCGTTCTCGAGAGGCTCGACGTGAATATCGGTCGCGCGCTCCACGATCGCTTCGCGAATAATCTGGTTCACGAATTTCACCACCGACGCTTCCGGATCGTCCGAGCTGATATCGGTCGCGGTTTCGCCTTCCTGCATAATTTCGAAGTCGCGCTTCGATTTGAGAATCTCGTCGAACGTTTCCGCGCCGACGCCATAAAGCGTTTTCATCGCCCGGAGCAATTGCGGGCGCGGCACCAGCACCCATTCGGCCGGTTTTTTAAGAAGCTGACCGGCGAGCTGACGGCCTAACGAATTAAACAGATCGTAAGTTGCCAGTACAACCGAGGTTTCTTTTACTTCGATGGGCAGAATGTGATGTTGGAAAACGAAACGGCTCGGCAAGATCGACAAGGTGTCGCGATCGATCGTTTTCGGATCGATCGAGATCACCGGCACCCGGAAAAAATTTCCGATTACGCTGAGAAAACGTTGCTCGTCGACTTTTCCGGAATCGAGCACCTGCGCCGTCCACGAGCCGCCGTTCATGTTTTGCGCCAGCTGCACCGCTTCCTCGCGCGAAGACACGCCGCTCGCGAGCAAAAGATCGATAACTGACTGGCTGGCCGTCTGATTCACCGCGCTAGTTTACCCCAAATCAGGGTAAATGCAGCACGCGCCGGACCGGAATGGTCAAGGTGCCAGTCACGCGCTGCGAGTAGTTCTTCTGTAGGCGCGCAATCGCCTCGCTGACATCGTCGGAAAAGACGCCGTCAATCGGTCCACAATAATAACCGAGGCGTGCCAAATCCCGCTGCAACGCGCCGACGTAACCCGGCTGCGTAATCAGCTCGCGTTCGGACATCCCGTAATAAGCCGCCCGCGGACTATATCGCGCCGCAAAATCCGTTGCATACAGCGTCGTGCGGCTTTGATGCAACAGCCCCCAATCGTCGCGCGGCGCCAGGACATCATTTGAATGAAAAAATGGAGGATAAAAGAACGGATCGTGATCGTCCGCCGCCTGCGCAGTAAATCCGCTCCAGGCAAAGCCCAGCAAAATGAAGATCGTGTTTTTCATGATTATTTAGATTTGATTGGTGCTCTTCCAAACGGCAGATCCGGCGGCGGCAGTTGCTTTTCTTCGCTGGCCTTCGGCGGACAATCCGGGCAATAACCCTGATCGATCTCCGGCCCAAAATGGGTGTGGTCTTCGATTTTTTCCCGCAAGCGGTGCATATCGAGATTGGTCATCGTCACTTCCGGACACATCAGGATAATTAACTCACTGCGCATTCTATTCTCGACGGTGTTCCGAAAAAGCGCGCCGAGGTACGGAATTCGATCCAGAATCGGGATTCCGGTCGTGTCTTTACGTTTGCTGTCGGTGATTAAACCGCCCAGAACGATGGTCGATCCATTCGGTGCGGAGACGTTTGTTCGCACATAACGCGTGGCGATGTTTGGAATCGAGTTGCCGTTCACGATCGTTGAGCCAGCCAGGCTGTCGAGTTTCTGCAAGATATCGAGCGACACCTCTTTTTCCGAATTAATCAGAGGGACAACCTCGAGCTGCAACGCGACACGTTTGAACTCGATGTTCGACGCGACCGCGGCCTGGCCGGTAGCAACAGTCTGATTAACAACGTTCGTCAGCGTATTGACCGGAACCGGAATCTCAGTTCCCGAGGCAATGATCGCTTTCTTGTTGTTGCTGGTAAAAACGACCGGCCGATTGATCACGCGGAATCGTCCGGTGCCTTCCAGCGCGTGCACGATCGCCGCCAGATAGTTGCCGGCTGCGACGTAAACATTAGTGCCGGTCGCGACATTTTGAATGACTTGGCTAAAATTAATCAAATGAGCTGGATCGACAACGCCACCTCCGGGGATCGGCGTGCCCATTGCAGGCACAGTTGCGCCCGGCAAAGGAATTGGCACGCCGGTGTTTCGTGAAATGCGAACGACTTTGCGATCGTATTTAGCGAAATAATCAACGCCGAATTCTTCGTCATTGTTGAGCGTCAATTCGCCGATGACGGTGCTGAGCGCGACTTGGGGCGCTTTCACGTCCATCTCATCCAGAATTTTCTGCACTTTGACGACCACTTCCTGATTGCCAAGCATGATGATCGTGTTCGCGCGTGGGTCGGCGATGATTTTGGCGTTGCCGATCACGACGGCTTTTGGCGTCGTGTCGACTGGCTGGGTCGAAAGTTCCTCTGAAATGTTAAGCGTGCCGCCGCCGCTGGTCCCAGCCAAGCCCGTGCCGGTGGTCGATGTCGATGTTGTCGTCGCAAGACCGCCGCTGGTCGCGGTTGCAGTGGTCGTCCGCCGCGGCTGAGCAGGCGTGGCGCCTGGCGCTGGAGGAGCGCCTTCCGCACCCGCACCAGTTTGCCCCGGTTCGGTCAGCGCTTGCACGATGACAGGCAACACATCGGTCGCGGAGATGTAATTGAGCGCGCGCGTGACCGGTTTGGCGAACTCGACGTTCGCGTCAAACTGGGAGATCAGTCTCCGGATAAACGGCATGTTAACCGGCCGCGTGATGACATGGATTCGATTGGTGCGCACGTCGGCGGACAATTTAATTTTGCCGACCACAACTGATTCCTCGGTCAGCGCAGCCAAACCACCGACCTCGCTGACTTCAGCCGCCGGGGGCGGCACATTTGGGACACCGCCAGACCGAACACCGCGCACACCGCCAGTCGTTCCAGTCTTTTCACCTTTCTCAAAAATGTCTTTGAGCATGTCGACAACTTTGCTCGCATCGGCGCGCTCGAGCTTGATGAACTCGCTCACCACTTCCGCCGGCGGCACGTCCACCTGATTAATGATTCGGGCCAGCGTCCGAATCACGCTTGAATTCTCCGTAACCAGAATCGCGCCCGCTTTTGGCAACGCCAGGAACGAAGTGTAAGGCTGCGGCGGCGAAAGATATTGTCCCAGCGCCTGCTGCAATTCCTGCGGATCGGCATAGCGCAACTTGAACAGGTAACTGATGACGTGATCGCCATCCGGAATCTCAGTTTCATCGGAAATAATCGGCACGCCGGTGGTACGCGGATTTTTGCCGGTGCCAATGACTTTGACGATGTCGCTATCTTCTGAAGGGACGAGCGAATAGCCGTTGAGCAGCAAATTCATCTCGATGATTTTGATCGCTTCCTCTCGCGGCACCTCTTTGGCGATGAAAATGTTGACCTTCCCCTGGACGAAATTGTCCATCACCAGTTTTTTCCCGGTGAGCTGCTCATAAAAGCGGAGCACGTCGGCGACGTCACTGTTCGGAAATTGGAGCTGCACCATTTGCGGCGCACCGGCCCGGGGATTCGGCTTCGCCGCCGGAGCTGGCGCGATCGGCGCCGGTGTTTGCGTTGCCGCCACGGGCAGAGCGACAACTTGCGGGACGGATGGCGCCGGACGCGCGGGTTGGCCGGCGATCGGAGGCGTCTTAGCGGGCTGCGCGACGGGCGCAACTTGAGCGAAGCCAGAACTGGCCACGGCAAGAAACAGAACCGATCGATGCACGGAGGTAATGGTGGCGACGATGTTAACAGATGCGAGATAGCGGGTCAATCCGTGCTTCGGCTTCGCCGCGCGAACAAAAGTGAGGCTCAAACTGGACATCACGCGCGATCTCGTAGTAAGAATAAAGTGCTTCGAAACATTACATTCCCCCGATCCATGAAAAATTTTCTTCCACTTTTCGCATTCGCTGTCTCCATCTTCATTAGAACAACTTTTGCCGACGATTTTAAGAGCATGGTTGTAGCGAGCGGAATAACGGCGGATCTCCCACGGATTCATGGCGACCAATTCATGGTGATTCGTAATTTCACGCAAGACGATGGAAGTCCGCGAGGGGTCGTAACAGTGACCAAACCGCCGAATGGTGGCACATCGATAAATATTCTGGCCGCGGCCGTTCTCGATGCGTCCCCGCCAGACGTGATTAATAGCGTAGTTATCGCTGGCCCTGCGGATGTCTCCGTCACATGCGGAACTACGACGGGGAATTGCTTCATCAGCTTCCGGAAAGATAGTAACTAGATCTTTGCTGGTATTCGGCGCGTTGGAAATGGACTCCAAATGAAGAATGCGGCGTCGCTACTGATTTTTATTTCCGCGCTTACCGCCTTCGCCGCTGGGGAGATCAAAACCGTCGTAATCACGAACTCAACTTTCAGTCTCGAAGTTCCTGACCACCATTTTCTGCGCATCTACAACTTTACGCAGGATGTCGGCGGCAGTACGCGGGGCGTTGTGATTGCGGCCGCTGCTACGCCGACGGCGACGCCAACGCCAACTGCGACTCCCACGGCAACGCCAACTCCGACATCCACGCCAACCTGTACGCCAACTCCATGCCCGCCGACTCCCACTCCCACACCTGCACCCACGCCGACGCCAACCCCGCCTCCGAGGGCAGTGCTCACCGCGACAATTATCGATCCCGTATTGTCGCCGGAATTTATTAAGCCAGTCGTCGTCGATGGTCCGGCGCACGTGACGGTCGATCCAGTACCTGGCGCGAAGCTTGTCTTAACCTACCTGAAAGTAGCCGAACCGACGCCAACGCCGACGCCTGCGCCTATTAGTATTGCTACTGCTGCACCTTCACCAACCCCAACTGCGACTTCGGCACCGTCCATGACCACGTCGTCGCAGGCAACGATCATATTCGAAGCAATTCCGTCGAATGACGGAATGACAAGTTCGCCGACGCCGACTCCAACGCCGATGACTCTAGAGTCGGTTGCAACTTCAACACCGACGCCGACACCAAACGCCACATCGTCAATCACCCCAACCCCCTCGCCGACTCCGTAAAGAGATTCCGTCGGCCATCCCGACAGACCGAGGGACGTTCCGATCGAAAGCGTAGATCACACAGTTAATGATAACGCGCACTGTTCTCGGTTGCTTCCTGGTCGCGGCAATCCTCGGATCGACATCGCTCTCTGCGCAGTCGTCCAGGCCCGATATCACCTTGGAAATTAGCGCGGTGTTAAAAATGCAGCAGGATGCATGGAATCGCGGTGACATCGACGCGTTTATGGACGGCTACTCGCGATCTGACGAAACGCTGTTCGTTTCCGGCGATGACGTTACGCGCGGCTGGCAAAAAGTTTTGGATCGTTACAAAAAGAAATATTCCGATCGCGCCGAGATGGGAACACTGACGTTTTCGAATCTTGAGATCACACCGTTGAGTAACGATTCAGCTGTCGCGCTCGGTAGTTGGAAGTTGAACCGGGCGAATGATCAGCCACATGGGCGTTTCACGTTAATTTTTCGCCGCCTTCCCGAAGGCTGGCGAATCGTGCACGATCACACGTCGGCGGCATCGGAGAAATAGCTAACGAAAGCAGGAACGCAGGAGGTTGCTGAAAACAACCGAACATTCTTGCTTTCTTGCGTTCCTTAGATGTTTTTTAGCCGCGCGAGCAGCTTCTCGTGAATGTTGTCGAAGCCGCCGTTGCTGAAAACGACGACGACATCTTCCGGTTTCAGCAGCGGCATTATTCGATCGATTATTGCGTCGGCATTTTTTTCGTAAAAGGCCGGACGCCCGTCTTCGGAAATTTCCTTTACCACCTTTTCCGGATTTAAACGCTCCGCTTCCGGGATTTGCTCAAGCCGCGCCACTTGCGCGATGAACACGCCATCTGCCACTTTGAGCGCCTCGGGAAGTTCTTTCTGAAAAACTGCGCGCCGAGTCGTGTTCGAGCGCGGCTCGAAAATCGCCAAAATCCGCTGACTCTGATAACGCTGCCGCAAGGCTTGCAACGTTTGCGCGATCGCCGTCGGATGATGGCCAAAGTCGTCGATCACTTTGACGCCACGCGCCTCGCCGCGCACTTCCTGACGGCGTGCGATCCCGGAAAAACTTCTCAGCGCATTGTCGATCTTCGCTTTCGGCACGTCGTAAAATCGAGCCGCACTCGCGGCCATCGCGGCGTTGCGCACGTTGAATTCGCCGACGAGCGGAATTTCATAAACATCATCGCCAAGCTTGAACTGCGAACCCTCAGGCGAATAGGTGACATCGCGAATGCGTTGCGCGCAATTTTTTGAAAACCCGACTTCCACCATCTGAGCCAGACAATCTTTTGCGACCTCCACGCAGTTGTGATCGTCGCCGTTGACCAAGACCATGCCGTTCTGTGGCACGATGTTGAGCAAACGGCGAAAGCTCAGCTTAATTTCGTCGAGATCCTTGAAGATATCGGCGTGATCGAACTCGACGTTGTTTACGATCACAAGCTCGGGCAGATAATGGACAAACTTCGAGCGCTTGTCGAAGAACGCGCTGTCGTATTCGTCGCCTTCGATCACAAAATATTTGGAATCGTTCAAATGCGCGCCCTGCCCTAGATTTTTTGGAATGCCGCCGATCAGATAACCGGGGTTGCGGCCCGCTTTTTCCATGATCCAGGTCAGCAGCGATGTGGTCGTGGTTTTCCCGTGGGTGCCGGTAACAACCAGGTTGTGTTTGCCGCGGAGAAAATAATTTTTCAATACTTCTGGCAGCGAGAGATAAAAAAGCTTCCGGTTTAGGACCGCTTCCACCTCCGGGTTGCCGCGCTTCATCGCGTTGCCAATCACCACCACATCGGCATCGGCCGGAATATTTTCCGCGCGGTAACCTTGATGAAGTTTGATCTCGTGCTCCTCGAGAAAGATCGACATCGGCGGATAAACACTTTCGTCCGACCCGCTGATCTTGAATCCGCGCTCCTGCAACGCCGCCGCCACCGAGCCCATGGCCGTGCCGCAAATCCCAATGAAATGAAATTTTTGCGGCGCGCTCTTCGTCACGCGCATTCTTTACGCCGCGCCAGCGACTTTGGCTACTGAAACGAAGCTAATCTAAAGCCATGAATCCAGGAAATTCATTTTGCAGTCTCATGGTTTCCTGGTTTCCAGGTTCGTTTCTTATTTTTTCTTAAACACTTCGACCGCGTTCCAAGCTTCGTCTGGCGGCGATTGCTCGTATTCCAACGCGCTCGCGAGATACATTTTTCCCAGCGCGTCGTCCGGATAAAATTCGAGAAAGTGTGAAAACAGAATCTTCGCGCCTTTGAAGTCACGCTTTCGGAACTTGACGATCGCCTCCTCGTAAGCTTGCAGCCATTTCAAAAACTCTGGATCGACATCGTCGTTGAGCGCGCCTATCAGCGTGAAAATTTCCACCGGTTCCGTCTTTCCTTTCACTTGAACGCGCGCGATCGAGCGTAAGTAAAAATCGTCGCGGACGAGCTCGGCCGCGCTTCGGCCCATCAGAATATCAACTCCATAAACGCGCGTGAGCGCTTCTAATCGCGAAGCCAGATTGACTGCGTCACCGATCACCGTCGGATCGAGCCGTTCGTGTGGCTCATAGGAACCGATATTGCCGACCACAGCGTCGCCGTGATTAATCCCAATTCCAAATGCTAGCGGCTTGAATCCCTCAGCCTGCCATGCGGCATTGAGCGTGGGCATTGCGCGTCGCATCCCGAGTGCCGCTCGCACCGCCGCTTTCGCATCTTCGGCCGCGCCGTGGCTGCTCACGTTTCCCCAGACCGCCATGATCGCGTCACCGATAAATTTATCGAGTGTGCCGCCGTTATCGAACACCATCGGCACCATCGCGCTGAGATAACGATTGAGCTGCGACACCAGCACAGTCGGATCCGCCTTTTCCGACAAACTGGTGAAGCCGACCAAATCTGAAAAAAGCACCGTCACCGGTTTGCGCGAGCCGAGCATCGAATTGTAGTAACCGCCCGGGTTATCGAGAATTTCTTTGACCAGATTTTTCGAGACGTAACGCTCGAGCGTGCGACGGGTGCGCAGTTTCTCCAGCCGTTCGAGCGCGTACTCAAAACCGAGCCCACATAAACCGCTGGCCAAAAATGTGCTCAGTGCCGGCACTACCATGATGAGCAGGCCGAATCGATCGTAAATAATTCTCGCCAAACCAAGATAAGCTGCAGCGATGGCGAGCAGCGTGCCAAAACAGAGAAGTGGTCGACGCAAAAAAGCGACTACGGTCCAGGCCGTCAATCCGCCTAACAAAACCAAAACAAAGTCGACCTTGATTGGAGTTTCCGAGAGAAATTCTTGATCGAGCGAGGCGGCCAGCGCATGTAAGTGCAAAGCGGCTCCCCACAGCCTCGAATTTATCGGGGTGGCCACAACGTCGTGCTGAATCTCCGCCGACGAACCTACGATGATGACTTTATCCTTAAAAAATTTCCCATCGTGGTAATTGCTGTGCCACGTCGCTGGGAGGAAAACTTCGTACAAAGGCAATGGATGATATGCGTCCTCCGAACCGAAGCGGATTGCGTGCAGGTTGACGTCGTCAGGCACAGAATCGGGACGGCCTAGCTTCACCAAAGCGCGCGCCACCATCGAACTGAAGACCTCCTCTCCGGCAAATTCAGCTTCCCCGGCGAGCTGACGATCAGAAACATGAAAGCGCGCACGCCGGATCACCCCATCAAGGTCGTGCCAATAATTTACAAAACCGACTCGATCATCTTGCCCCTGCGGCGCCGGGATTAGCGTTTTGATCGGCAACACCAGCTGATAATTGTTCTGGTCGTCGAAATTAGATGCGATGACGACCCGATCCCGATATTTCTCCAGCGCCGCGTGAAATGCCGGGTCCGCATCCGTCGGCGAATTGAAAACGAGGTCGAACATGATCAACCGCGCGCCCGACGCGAAGAGCTTGTCCATCAGCACCACCCAAACTTCGCGTGACCAGGGAAACGGATGCCCGGCCATCAATTGCAATGCGGGGTCGTTTGCAATTTCTTCCGGACTAACCGCATCGAGTATCAGCGACTCCTGATCGATCCCGAGAAAAACAAAATCCGAATGGGTCTGGGTTTTGCGGCCTTCACGGCGCAACACGTCGGCAAAACTTCGCTCTCCGCTCCAGATCGTCGAAAGAAACGGAGCGGCCGGGAAAAAATGGGCCAGCGCAACCAAGCCGGTCCAAAAAACCGCGATCGCGACCAAAATCATCAAGCGATGTCGGCCAAGCCAATGCACGGCGGAATTATATCAATGACGAAGCACGAATGTCGAATTTCGAAGCAATGATCAAAGCCGAATGACGAAGTGATTATTGGGGCCCGCATTCGACCTTAGTCATTCGGGCTTGCCTCGTCATTCGTCATTTTGAAAATCAGTTGTCATTTACAACGAACTCCCTAACTTCTCCGCCCCGACCAAAAACGCGTCGGTTCATCTTTCCACCTGTCCCGCGCTGCGGGACTGATCAGCGAGCGAGGTCGGAAAGATCGATAATTAAGAACAGCGCGCTGAACGAGGAGCCCCGGAGTGATTCGGGGCACAACAACAATGCCTAGAGCCAGTAATGCGCCGGCCAGCCGCGCCCGCCGCAAACGCGTCATCAAATCCGCCAAAGGTTATCGCGGTCGCCGATCAAAACTTTTCCGTTACGCCAAAGACGCAACGATGAAAGGCAAATATTGGGCCTATCGCGATCGCAAGACCCGTAAGCGCACATTCCGTTATTTGTGGATTCAGCGACTCAACGCTGCTGCTCGAGCCAACGGACTAACTTACAGCCGGTTCGCGGAAGGATTGAAAGCAGCCGGCATTGGACTTGACCGTAAGGTCCTGGCCGACCTCGCAGTCACCGACGAGAACGCTTTCAAGTCGATTGTCGATCAAGCGAAAAGCGCGCTGGAAGACAAATCAAAGTCGAAAAGGAAAGCGGCGTAGTTTCAGCGATTTCTGTCTTTTGACAGAATGCACAGAATTAACGAAATGATTTTCGAATTCTGTTTCATTTTGTTCATTCTGTCGGAAATCTCTTAACCGATGGCTCATCCGTTGGAACAACTGCGGGACGACGCGCTGCGCGAGATCGAATTCGCGCGCGACGAGCAAGCGCTCGAAACCGCACGCGTGAAATATCTCGGCCGCAGCGGCAGCGTTTCGGCCTGGGGCGAGCAAATGAAAACGCTCGCCAAAGACGAGAAGCCAATCGTCGGCAAGCTGCTCAACGAAGTTCGCAATGCTGTCACCGCCGCGATCGACCTGCGCGCGCAGCAGTTTCGATCGCAAAAAGAATCGGGCGCGCTCGCCAAGATCGACATCTCGCTGCCCGGAACACCGCACGAGATCGGCGCGCTTCATCCGCTTACCCAAATGTGGGAGCGATCGATCGAAATTTTTCGGCGAATGGGGTTCGCGCTCGCGGACGGGCCCGACATCGAAGATGAATGGCACTGCTTCGACGCGCTCAACACGCCACCCGAGCATCCGGCGCGGAACGAGCAGGACACATTTTATTTGCCGGACGGTCGATTGCTGCGAACCCACACTTCGACCGTCCAGATTCGCACGATGCAAGCGGCCTCGCCGCCGATTCGCGTGATTTCGCCGGGCGCAGCATACCGCCGCGATGAACTCGACGCGACCCATAGCGCGCAGTTTCATCAGATCGAAGGTCTTTACGTCGATAAGAACGTCAGCGTCGCGGACTTGAAAGGCGCGCTCGAATTTTTCATGCGCGAATTGTTTGGCGCGGAGACCGAAATCCAATTTCGGCCCCATTATTTTCCCTTCACTGAGCCGAGTCTTGAGGTTTATGTGAAATCAAAAGCGCTCAAAGGCGGCGAACAATGGATCGAAGTCGCCGGCTCGGGCGTGGTGCATCCTGCCGTCTTCGAAGCGGTCAACAAAGCGCGCGGCGACAAAGCCTACGATCCAGAGAAGTGGAGCGGCTATGCATTCGGCCTCGGAATGGATCGCCTCGCCATGATTTTGTTCGATATCCCTGATATCCGCTTCTTCGCGCAGAACGATCTGCGGTTTTTAAAGCAATTCGCATGAAGCCTCTTTTGTCATTCCGAGCGGAGCCGAGGAATCTCTTACTATTTCTGAATCCGGAAATATCCAGAGATGTCTCGACTTCGCTCGACATGACATTGAAACGAACATGAAATTCTCTGTTAACTGGTTGCGCGAATTTGTCGATCTTCCAAAGGAGCCGGAAGACATTGCGGATTTGCTGACACGCGCCGGCGTCGAAACAAAGGGAATTGAAACGCGCGGCGCGAAGATCGACAAAGTAATCGTTTCGCAGATCACCGCGTCATCGTGTCACCCGAATGCCGATCGCTTAACGGTTTGTGAAGTTGACGATGGCAGCGGAACGAAACGTCAGATTGTTTGCGGTGCGACCAACTACAAAGTGGGTGACAAAGTCCCGCTCGCGTTGCCCGGCACGAAATTGCCAAACGGAACCGAGATTCGAAAAAGCAAACTCCGCGGTGTCGAAAGTGAAGGAATGCTTTGCAGCGCGATCGAGCTCGGTCTCGGCTCGGACGCGGCTGGGCTGTTGATCTTGTCGCCAGCAGCGAAAGTCGGCGTGCCGATCGGCGATCTTTTCCCGAGCGATACGATTCTCGACGTCGAGATTACGCCCAATCGTGGAGATTTACTCAGCCACTTTGGTCTGGCACGCGAAATCGCTGCACTCACCGGCACCAAACTCAGATCAACGCCGCGCGAAGCAAAGATACCGATTAGGAAAATTGGAGTAACAATTACCTCAACCCGTGAATGCCCGTTCTTCTCCGCGCGCAGGATCGAGAAGGTGAAAGTCGGTCCGAGTCCGCAATGGTTGCGGTCAAAGATCGAGAGCGTTGGGATTCGTTCGATCAACAACATCGTCGATATTTCAAACTTTGTGATGCTCGAGCTCGGCCAGCCGACCCACGCGTTCGACGCCGACAAACTGAAAGGCGACATCAATGTGCGGCTCGCGCGCGACGGCGAGAAATTTCTCGCCCTCGACGGCAAGACTTATTCGCTGAAGCCGGATAATTGCGTCGTAGCCGATCAAGAGCGCGCTGTCGGAATTGGCGGTGTGATGGGCGGCGAAGAAACCGGCGTCACCGAATTGACCAGGGATGTTCTACTGGAGGCCGCTTACTTTTTGCCGTCAAGCGTTCGTCACACAGCGCGCGAATTAAATCTTCCGAGCGACGCGAGTTATCGCTTCGAACGGGGAGTCGATCCCGAAGTGGTTTTGCGTGCATCGCTGCGCGCGACTGAGTTGATTCAGGAGATCGCAGGCGGAACCCCGGCAAAGGAAATTAATGTTGCCGGTAAACTACCCGCAAATCCCGACGACGTTTCGCTGACTTCTGAGAAATGCGACCGCGTCGTTGGCATCGCAATCAAGCCGAGGCAGGTCGACGAAATCCTGGAGGGATTCGGCCTGAAGAAGATCAGTGCCGCCAAGGTCATGAAATGGAAGATCCCAAGCTACCGCCAGGATTTGCAGCGCGATGTCGATCTGATCGAGGAAGTCGTGCGCGCTTACGGCGCAGACCAAATTCCTGGCGTGGAACGAGGCCGCTATTCCGCTTCGAGCGCCGCCGATCATGCCCACGATCTGGAATCAGCGATACGCGAGAAGCTAGCAGCGAGCGGTCTTTATGAAGTGCGCACTTCAAAGTTGTTGCCACGGGAGCGATTCGCGTTCGGCGAAAGCGCGATTGAGCTACGGAACCCACTCAGTGAAGATCATGTCGCGCTTCGGGCAAGTTTGCTCACGGGATTGATAGGAGTACTCGACCGCAACATCCGGGCAGGAGCAGACCGCGTTGCCGTCTTTGAGATAGGGCGCGTGTTTGAAGGTGCGAAGGCAACAGAAAAGAGACGAGTTGCTGTTCTTCTTTGGGGTAACGCTAACAGCCACGCCAATTGGAGGGGTGAAAAGCGGTCGTTGGACTTCTTCGACCTCAAAGGCGCGCTTGAATTAATAAGGAGCGATCTGACTTTTAGCCGTGGTCGACACAACAACTTTGCGCTCGCCGTGGAAATTTACGCGGCCAATCAATTAATTGGTCGTGCAGGTCAACTCTCGAATTCAGTGCTCGCGAGCATCGGTGCTCCTAGCGGGGTTTTTGCAGGCGAAGTATCGCTAGATTTTCCGACTATCGGTTTGGGCTCGCGCGCAACTTTCCGTGAACTAGGGAAATTTCCCGCTGTAGTTCGCGACATTGCGATGCTCGTACCAGATGATCTAACGCATGAAAAAGTTTTAGAAGTAATTTCGACCGACGCGCCGTCGTTTCTTGAGCGGGTTGCGTTTTTTGATCGTGTCGTTGGAAAAGAAGCTGAAAAATTATTTGGAGCCGGAAAAAAGTCGCTCGCATATCGATTGACATATCGAGACCGGAGTCGCACACTGACGAGTGAGGAAGTGAGTGCGGTGCACGCGAAAATTCGCGAGCGTTTGCAGCGCGACCTCGGCGCGGAATTGCGCGAGTAGTTCTTTGAGAGTGAGAGCCGCTCGTTGAGGGTTGGGAAGGAAACCAGTGCTTTCCACTCAACTCTCAACCAGCGGCTTTCGAATTTACCCTGCGATGTTCGCGATTAAGGTGACGTCCCCGAACCGATAGTTGATGAATAGAGGAGGCTTGGTTGGTGCGGAAAATGACACGCCTTCATTGGAAGTCAGCTTCCGCAACGACGGTCATCCACCCTGTACCAAAAGGGAACGGGAGAATCATCTGAACGGCACCTGTGGGGTAAAATTTTGGGAATGCCCGAGACGATTTTTCGATTCGGGCATTTTTTTTGCGCGCGGCGTTTGAAATTCGCGCGTTAGGATCGACAATCACCCGCGATGCGCGCGCTGCTCGCTCTCGAAGACGGAAAATGTTTCGAGGGCGAATCATTTGGCGCCACCGGAACTCGAGTCGGCGAGATCTGCTTCAACACCGCAATGACCGGTTACCAGGAGGTCCTGACCGATCCTTCGTATCGCGGCCAGATCGTGGCCATGACTTATCCGCTGATCGGTAATTACGGAGTCAATTCGGTCGATCAGGAAAGCCGTTCGCCGCACGTGCGCGGGTTTGTGATCGAAGAATTGAGCGAAGCGCCCAGTAACTGGCGCTCCGAAATGTCGCTCGATGAATATTTGCGCAAGTGGGACGTTCCCGGCGTCCAGGGAATCGACACCCGCGCGCTGACGCGTCATCTCCGCACGCGCGGCGCGATGAAGGCGTGCCTGACCACGGAGAAGATGTCGATCCAACAAGCCGTCCAGCGCGCGGTCGAAGGCGAAGGCGTAATCGGAATGGATTACGTGCGCGAAGTTTCGACACCGGAAATTTACCGGTGGGACCCGGACGACAAATTGAGCCAGCCGTGGTCGATCGCGAATGGCAACGGCGACAGCAAACCGAAATTGCCCCCAATCCGGTTCCGGATCGTTGCTTACGACTACGGGATCAAACAAAATATTTTGCGACTGCTGCGGCAGAAAGGTTTTGGCGTCACCGTTGTTCCTGCATCGACTTCGGCAGAGCAAGCACTCGCGCTCAATCCCGACGGAATTTTTCTCTCAAACGGTCCCGGAGATCCTGCTGCGTTATCTTATGCGCACAAGGCCGTCGCCGATTTGATGGGGAAGAAGCCGATCTTTGGAATTTGTCTCGGCCATCAGATTCTCGGCTTCGCGTTTGGCGGATCGACATTCAAACTGAAATTCGGTCATCGCGGCGCCAACCAACCGGTCAAAGATCTGCACAGCGGCAAAGTCGCGATCACCGCGCAGAACCATGGTTTCGCGGTCGATCCGGAATCGTTGCCGAAAAATGTGGAAGTCAGCCACATCAACTTAAACGACAACACGGTCGAAGGAATGCGCCACAAAGAGTTGCCGATCTTCAGTGTCCAATACCATCCCGAAGCTGCGCCTGGCCCGCACGACGCGTCTTATTTCTTTTCACAGTTCGCGGATTTGATCGACGGCAAGAAGAGCCGAAAATGAATTATGAATAAACCCAATCTGTCGAAGTTGGTCATCAGTACCACATTTGTCCTGGCGCTATCGCTTTCTCCACTCGTGTTCGCGCACGATCCCGCGGAGCACGGAAAAGAAAATCTCAGCGCCGGTGCTGAAAAAACTGTCACCGGCGAAATCGTCGACATGATGTGCTACGTCGATCATAACGCGATCGGCGAAGAGCACGGAAAATCATGCGGTGCGAAGTGTATCAAAAACGGCGGACCAGTCGGGATTGTCGAAAACGGAAAAGCGTATCTGGTCGTCGGCGAGCACAAGCCGATGAACGATCAACTGGCTGAGTATTGCGGCAAAACGGTGACGCTGAAAGGCAAAGCGGCCGATCGCGGCGGTATCGCGATGCTCGAAAACGCCGAGATCGTTAAGAAATAATCACGACGATAATCGCAGCGCGATCACTTCGCGCAGCATGCGGAGGCTGTCGTGAATCACGTGGACCTTGCTGCCTTCCGCATGGTTCCAGCGCACCGGGATCTCACGCAGACGCAACCCGGCCTGGTAGGCGAGAAAAAGAAGTTCGACATCAAACGCGAACCCAATGGTATGCGCTTTTTCCAGAATTGGCCGGCAGACATCCAGTCGAAACGCTTTGAAACCGCATTGCGTGTCCCAAAACGGCATTCCGGTCGCAAATCGCACGATCAAATTGAAAACGCGACCGGCCTGCTCGCGTCGCCACGGTTGCCGAATGCCGATCAGTTTTCGATCGAGCGCGCGCGAACCAAACGCAAGATCGACATCTCCTTGTGCGATCGGCCCAATCACTTTGGGGATTTCGCTCAACGGTGTCGAAAGATCCGCGTCG
>Ga0209376_1002486_pt1 | contig 17416 bp, 16 predicted proteins | sample GraSoiAngelo_134_FD_185891 | JGI IMG/M metagenome (GOLD analysis project Ga0209376, IMG submission 185891) | Grasslands soil microbial communities from the Angelo Coastal Reserve, California, USA - 14_0929_05_30cm (SPAdes) (version 2) | ecosystem: Environmental > Terrestrial > Soil > Grasslands ... | reverse complement strand
CACCAGAGCTGCGAGCCACGGACTTTGGCTTGGCTTCTCACCTGTGATCTGAACATGCTTATCGCGCAGCATGTTGATGAGTTCCGGATAGTCCATCGGCATGACAGTCTTGAAACTTTCACCACTGCCGAGATGGCCGCGGATGTCGGAATCGGCAATTGTGACTTCTTTGACGTTGTTGCGGTCGATTTCTTCCAGGAACCGGCTAAAGGGAAAGACCTGCTCTCGTCCCGACGAGGTGTGCTGCACGACTTGATACAGCAGTACGGCCGTCGCCAGAATCAAGATCCAGAACAAAATCGTTTTTGCTGTCGAATTCAATTCAAAACCCCCAACTGGCTTCCGTTAAGGCTTCGCCCTGTCGGGCTCGCACTTAGCGGCGCCGGTGCGTTGCTTGACACTAACTCTAGAGCGCCTCAAAAGCCACTTTCTTCTTGGACTGTCCACGAGGGGCGAATTCGCGGGAAACGGGAAACGAGGCGACCCAGACAATCGTCGAGTCTGCAACAATAACGGGCCACCGCATCCGGTGACCCCGTGGAATCCGTGCGCGTTGAAACAATTTCTTGAGCTTCCCAGCTGGTAGTCCCACCGGCCGGTAATAATCACCCGGTTTCCAATTCCTGATTGTAACATACGGCCCAATGGATTCCCCATCTACAAAGACGCGTTGACCCAGGGCTTGGTTAGCTTCAATTTCAACAATTTCTGCCCTGAAGACCTTCCCTACCTCCGGTATATGGACCTCTCCTGGAATTTTCAACTCGTATGTGTAATCGGCCCAGGCCGCAGGCGCCCGACGGAACACAAGCCGGCCAAATTCACGAGCGGCCTGAAGGCCTCCCGGGATCTGGACAAATTTCCCGCTTTTGCCTTCTTCAAGGAGCGCCCGTACCGCCTCGATATGGTCAAACGAAACGTCGCGTAGCCCGGAGCCTGCCAGACGAAGTGCCGTCCGAAGAATTCTTCGAACAAGGCCGGCAGGAGCGGACTTCAATTCTGCCGCTGGAATTAAGAAATCGTTATCCTCTTTTCTTCCATGCTCGCTTAACCATTGGTCTGCAACGGCCCGCATCCAGGCGTCCTCTGCTTCCAGGATTTCGACGGTGCGGGCAAGCGTTTGAATCAGGCTCGGATTGAACCGGGATTCAAGTTCTGGAATCACGGCATGCCGGAGGCGATTTCGCGCGAATCCCAAATCGAAGTTCGAGCAATCTGTCCGCCAGCTTTGATTGTTTTCCGTGAGATATGCTTCCACTTCGCCACGGCCGGTCTCAATGAGCGGACGGATCGTGTTTCCGGAAATCGGCGCCATCGAAACAAGCCCTTCTGAGCCGGCGCCACGCAACAAATTCATCAGGAAGGTTTCCACACGGTCATTACGCGTATGCGCCAACGCAATTTTGGTGTAACCGCGTCGTCTGGCGGTCTCGCTGAAAAACTGTTTCCGCGCCTCCCGCCCTGCCGCTTCCAGATTTGCCTCTCCCCCTGGGAGAGGCCGCTGCGCCATCAGCGCGGCGGGTGAGGGTCCCAACAAGGCGACCTTCTTAGCAAAGAACGCCACTCCAAGCTTCCCCGCCAATTCCCTCGTAAACTCCTCGTCCGCGTCCGATTCGATCCCTCTCAGCCCATGGTTCACATGCGCAACGGCCAGATCCAAACCCAATTCCTTGAGCACCAACGCCAGGCACACCGAGTCTGCGCCCCCAGACACGCCGGCCAGCACACGGTCACGCGAGGTGAGCATTTGATGTTTTTGAATGGTGTGTCGAATCTGGGCGGTGAATTTGGACAACAATGCCGGAGGGCGGACTCGAACCGCCGACCTAAGGATTATGAGACCTTCGCTCTAACCACCTGAGCTACTCCGGCCAAACAAGCCATTTTAGCGTGAACCCCGTTTACGCGCCAAGACACGGCCTGAGGCCGCCGCAGCCGGACTAACGGGGAGAAAGTATGCCCGGCCGAGGAGCTTATCCACCCGCGCGACCTGAACCTGAATGCGGTCGCCGAGACGGAAGCGCTGCCGCGTATGCCGGCCAACGAGCGCATGGAGAGATGAATCGAGTCGATAAGAATCGTTTGGGATTTCTGCAAGGGACACAAAGCCTTCGACAAAATGATCGATCAGCTCGATGGAGAAGCCGTCCCGCCGGATACCAATGATAATCGCATTGAACGTGTCGCCGAGATGCTGTTCCAGAAGGAGCATTTTCTTCCGCTCGAACAACTCACGTTCGGCCTGATCGGCGAGCCGCTCGCGCTCGCTGGATTCCTTGGCGATCGCATCGAGCTGGGCATGTGGAAAAGACGGTTGAGTTCGCCGCGCCATTGCGGCTTTGAGAATCCGATGAACAACAAGATCGGGATACCGGCGTATCGGCGAGGTGAAGTGGGTATAGGAGTCCGACGCCAATCCGAAATGACCGATGTTCTCCTCCGAGTATCTGGCTTGCTTGAACGAACGCAGCATGAGGTACGACAACATTCGCTCTTCGGGCCGGCCTTCAATCGAGGTGATAAATTTCTGAAAGTCTGCAGGCTGTGCCTTCCGTGGTTCGAACTTGAGTCCGAAACCGCTCACGATATCGACGAATTCCTGGACCTTCATCGGATCGGGTTCTTCATGGACGCGATACAAGCTCGGGATCTCGTTTTCCTCGAGATGCCGTGCCACGACTTCGTTGGCGAGAATCATGAATTCCTCGACAATGCGGTGCGAAAACAAACGGATCGATTTTGCGATTCCCGCTACGTCGCCCCGTTCGTTGTAGGTCAATATCGGCTCGGGCAAATCAAAATCGATCGCGCCGCGCTGCCGCCGGCGCTCCTGGATGATTTCGGCCAATCGTGCGAGCGTGCGTAATTGCGGTACAACAGGCGCATACCGTTCCTCGAGTGACGGGCTGCCATCGAGAATTTGCTGAACATCTTCATAGGTCATGCGCTCCTTCGAACGAATAACACTCTTGTGAAACGAGTAATCGAGCACTTCGCCCGTACGCGAAAGGTGCATCACGACACTCAGGGCCAGCCGGTCCGTTTTCGGATTCAAGGAGCAAAGGTGACTGGAAACTTTTTCGGGAAGCATCGGAATCACGCGATCTGGAAAGTAAACCGACGTGCCGCGGTACCGAGCTTCCCGGTCCATCGCCGAGTCGGCAGGGACGAACTGCGAAACATCCGCGATGTGGACGCCCAATTGAAAAGTCCCATCCGGTAGTGCTTCAACATCGAGCGCATCATCGAAATCGCGCGCCGTTTTCGGATCGATCGTGATGGTGTTGCGTCTTCGGAAATCATCGCGGCCGGTGAGGTCGCTTTCCGTAAGCGCGTCGGGCAGGGCGGCCGCTTCTTCTTCGATTTCTATCGTAAACCCGGCCGGTAAACCGAATTTCCTGATAATCACATTCGTTTCGACATTCGGGTCATCGATGAATCCGATAACGGCAACGACCTTACCTGCCGGCCACCGTGTCTGGCTGGGAAAGCGCGTGATTTCCACTTCGACGATCTTGTCCTTGTGCTCGCCGGCATCATTCGTGATCAGGATCTTTTCCGGCAATTTTTCATCGGCGGGCGCGACGAAGAAAACCTGTCCGTCATATCGCAGCTGCCCGACGATGGTGTTTCGCGCTCTCTTTTCGACGCTCGCTACGCGGCCTTCGGCCCTGCCGCCACGCTTGTGCAGCGTGATTTCGACTTTGACGGTGTCTCCATTCATTGCGGGTCCGATCAAAGCGGCCGGTATATAAATGTCGCTCTCGATGCCTCGAACTTTCTCCTTCGGAATGACAAATCCATATCCATCCCGATGGACGAGAATCGTTCCTTCGATCAGGGTGCGGGCTGCGACCTCATACCGGCTGCCACGATGCTTCGCCAGCTTGCCCTCTTTAACCAACTGGTTCAGGATCTCTCTGATTTGCTTGCGCGCCGCCGGCGCGACATTGAAATCCTCCAGAATGTGCCGGAAATTTACGCCGCGATCGGCTGACTTCCGAACATACCGCAGCAGATCGTCTTTATCGAGGTGCGCTTCCCTGTTTGGCCCCGCGCCACGTTTGCCAGCCTTCCTCCCGCCCATATTTCCAGTCTATTGACTTCACAAATCGAAGAACATAGATTTGAAGTCTTTAGCCGAAATGGCGGAATTGGCAGACGCGCTAGATTCAGGTTCTAGTGCCCGCAAGGGCGTGGAGGTTCGAGTCCTCTTTTCGGCATAACAAGTTACAAGGAATTAACGGCAACGGTAACTGATTGACATTGCCTATTCGTTGCCATTCCTTGCAGGACTTCAGTATCCCCATCGGTTTCCTCGGGCAAAAGGTGCGCGTAATCATCTGTTGTTGTGATTGCTTCGTGGCCTATGAGTTCTTGAATTCGGCGAAGTGGAATCCCTTGAATTGGCAGTTGCGAGCCAAACGTATGGCGAAGGGTGTGAATAGTAACGTTGCGAGTCCGGTCTTCGCTATAGAGACCCGTCGACTGCACGCATTCGCGGAATTGATGCTGCCCTTTCATCGTCGGCGGTGCCCCCCAGGGCCATGTGAGCTTTCCTACAGCCTCGGCAAGGTTTGGTTTAACGATTCCCGATCGGCTCGTATTACCGTCAATTGAGATTTCAGAGCCCCAACACAACCACGGCTGGCGATCCATGAGTTTCCATGATGCGGTTTTCCATGCCCGTCGCCACTGCGACCCGCTGCTTGCCGCCCGCACCATAAGTGATCACGCCGCCACCGGTGGGCTGTCCGAGTTTGATCCGATGCAGCACCTTGCCGCTCGCCGCATCAAACGCCAAAAATTCGGAAGCCATGTCTGCGGTGAATAGCAAGCCGCTTGCGGTAACCGCAATTCCGGCCACCATGGGCGTCGGCGCCTTGAATTTCCACTTCACTTCGCCGCTATCCGCATCAATCGCGGTCACCCATCCGGCACTGTTTTGGTCCTTATCGCCGAATGCGTTGGCTGAACCCAGCATGTTCTTCTTGCCGTCGTAGTCGGGATCATCCTTTACTGTTGAGCAGCGATCCACCGCGTTGGTATAGACCAGATTCGTGGCCGGCGAATACGCGGGTCCGTTCCACTCGACGCCTCCTGCCGTGCCCGGGCAAAAACGCGTCCCTTCGGGCGAGAGCGGAGCCTCGATATTTTCAATTGTCGTTACCGGGGTTTTCCAGGTGATTTTCTGCACTTTCGGATCGAGCGAAACCAAGAAGCCGTCTTTACCAGCGACCATCACGCGCTCTTTTCCGCCCTTGGTCTTGAGCACGAGCGGCGCGGACGTCAGGTCCCAATCGTGATAGTCGTGCGGAACGATCTGATAATAGGCGCGCAACTCGCCACTGTTCGCGTCGAGCGCAAGAACCGAGTTGGTGTAGAGATTCGCGCCAGGCCGGTACTTATCTGCAAAATCAAAACCAGGATTGCCTGTAGAGACGTAAAGCAGTCGGTTGGCTGCGTCGAGCGTGAGGCTGGTCCACATCGAGCCGCCGCCGGGCGTAACTCCAGGGGGCCACGTCTCCGAGCCCGGCTTTCCCGCTCCGGGCACGGTGTTAAACGTCCACAACGTTTTCCCTGTCGCTGCGTTGAGCGCCGCCACGAAACAGGCGCAATTCGTCTCGCCGCCGGACGTTCCGATGAACACCATGCCGTTCCAGGCAAGCGGGGAAAGCGCGATAACGGCCACGCGCCCGTCGGGGGCGGTCAACTTCGTGGACCATATTTGCGGTCCGTTGTCGATGTCGTAGGCGATGAGAGTGCCGTCGCGAAAGCCGCGAAACAGGCGATTGCCCTCGATGGCGACGCCGCGCACGGTGCCGGGATTGCCTGGCATGTCGTGCTTTTGGCTCCACTTCAAGCGGCAGTTGGTAGCGTCGAGCGCATACGTTGATGTTGGGGACGTGAAATACAGCGTTCCGCCGATCTCCACCAGGCTGCTCTCGAACGTCGAGTTTTCGGGCAGCGCGTACGAGCAAACCTGCTTCAGGCCGGTAACGTTCCTGGGCGTGATTTCAGTGAGCGGCGAATAGCGCGTGGAGGTGAGATCACGCGCGTACATCGGCCAGTCGTTAGCGGAGAAGCCCGGCGTTTGAGCGTGGGCCAGCAGCAGGGCCAGAGAGCCTATCGAAGCGATCAGAAGCGTCGAACGAAATGTGATTTGCACGGCGCAAATATATCATATGGGGATGCAGAGACCGGTGGGCGCGAAGGACGTCTTGGAGCCTGCCACGTGGCGCAAGCAACGAGCTAAATCACGATAAAAATCCGCAGCGTTTGCCTTTGGTTTCTTCAAGTTTCACGAGTAGCGCCAACCGAAACTGAACGTGCCTGAATCCAAAGTCCCCACTTTCCACGATCGTGGTTACGGCCGAGCGACCGGTGCAGCAAAAGAACCCGCGTGTCAGGACGAGAAGCCCAACGGGTAGATAGACTGCAGGAGGCTGCGAGCGTTCGCGGCCTGTCTCAAAGACAGTGAACCATACTGTTGCGGGTTATCCTACCGTGCAACAATGGCACGGAACTCGTAATCTTTGCTCAAGCGCGGCCCGATACGCTCACTCTGGTTTTTGACCAGAGCATTGACCGACGCTATCCATCGAGAGACCAGATCGAAGCGAAGCTCGCATGGCTCGCGGAGCGCGGCGTTCACGGAGTAACTTATGAATCACATCCATGCTTTGTGCTGGTCTCTGCCACGAAGGCAGTTTTGGAAAGGGCCATCGAGACGCTTTTGCAGGAGTCGCGGCTTCCTGTTGGTCGCTTGGCGCGCATAAGCAACAGACGCAGAACACGCCGTTGCAGCCAACCGCTGAAAAGCGCGGCGGCTGAAGCGCAAAATCGTTGGGCCGACACCGCTAGCGTGGAAGAATCGTTTGCGCCCTGACTATCGAGGCAGAATGTCGGCATGCGCAAGGGATGCCCGAATCGACGAGCATTTTCGGATAGGCTTATGAGAAAGTCGGTGACGTATGTGTAAAACCATCAAGCACAAAGTTCGCTTCAAGGCTTCACCCGAAACGATCTATGACCTGCTTGCCGACTCACGCAAGCGCACGGAAGTCACTGGCCGCAAGGCCGTCATGAGCGGCAAGGTCGGCGGCAAGTTCTCGACGGACGCAGGGCACGTCACTGGTGTGAACGTAGATCTCGTCCCAGGACGTCGCATGGTGCAGGCGTGGCGTCGAAAGGATTTTCCCGAGGGCATCTACTCGATGGCGGCGATTACGCTCGATCCGATCCCCGGCGGTGGCATAGAGCTCGTGCTCACACATCGCGCCGACCGCCACTGAAACTTCATCCAAGCAACCGATCGCAGCCAGATCTCAAAATCCCACGTCCTCGGCAGCATTCTTGTTGCGGGCTGTGGCCCTCGCCGGCTTGAACAGCCCTATTTCGAACATCGTCGAGACCGGGGCCAGGGCTTGCCGTGACACGGCTTCATACGCGCGGTCCATCGTTCGCAACCTTCTTCAGGGTGCGTTCCTGAAGATATGCGGCTCGGTGCCGGTCGTTTGTGACATGAATGAAGAGGTTTAAGGCAGGTGTCGGCGCCTGGTATGGGTCGGATGGCGTCACAGTATGGGGGTGTTATGTAAATATCAAATACGTCGTCGCTTATTATAACCATCAACGGAAAGGATCAGTTGTTATGGCGGCGACTGCGACGAATCCGGGAGTGGCAGCGAATGAGAGTGGCCGCTTTCGTCTATGGATGGCGGCAGCCTTCTTCACGATCTACTTTGTTTGGGGGACAACCTACCTGGCGATTCGCTATGCCGTCGAGACGATCCCGCCGATCGTAACAGCGGGTCTTCGCCATACCACCGCTGGACTCATTCTCCTCGCTCTCGCCTGGTCGCATGGTTTCCGCCCTCGCCGCGAGCACTGGATCGCCGGCGCTGTCCTGGGAGCGCTTTTCTTTCTGATCGGACATGGCACCCTGCATTGGGCCGAGCAACACGTCTCTTCCGGATTTGCCGCACTGCTGGTTGCCAGCGAACCTCTATGGATCCTTCTGATTGGCGCCGGCATGCGCCAGCAAAGGATTAACTGGCTTAATGGCCTCGGTTTGCTGATTGGAATGGCCGGAGTGGCGATTCTGACTATCCGGGAATTCACCACGATGAGCGCGACCAGCTGGGCCGTGATGGCGGTACTGGTAGGAGCGGCATCCTGGGCGATCGGAGTCTGTATTTCTCCGCGTTTGCGTCTTCCCAACCACTCCATGGGTCGGGCTGCCGTGCCTCTGGTGTGCGGGGCAGCCATGCTGCTATTGACCGCCGGGCTAACCGGTGAGTTTTCAGAGATGCAGTGGAGCGCGGTGACGCTGCGTTCACTGCTCGGGTTGGCTTATCTGATCACCTTCGGCTCAGTCGTGGCGTTCAGCGCCTACACGTGGTTGCTGCAGCACTGTTCACCGACGATCGTTGCCACGCACACTTTCGTGAATCCACTCGTGGCCGTGTTGGTCGGTTGGCTGTGGGCCTCGGAGCCAATGAGTCTGCGCATCCTAGTCGCAACCGTGGTCATCCTTGGATCGATCGTTTTGATACAGCGTGGGGACCGTCACGCGAAGATGCAGGCGGAGGCGGTGGGATCTGATTGATTGCAGTCTCGCCGCAAAACGTCGAACTTGGTGTCCTTTATTTGCCCGGGAGCCGTCCGTGCAAACAACCGAGCGCTATTTGGGCTGCAAACAGCGATTTCGCCAAGCTGTAAACGATCGGATCGGCACTTGGAGGAGCGTGGGCGATTGAAGGTCGAGGACCCGCAACACGTTCGCTCGCGATTTCACTTCTACGACTAACCGCGTACCCTTCACTTGGCCGGACATGTTCAGGACGAGAATCTCATTTTCCGGGATGCCGACTGGATACATCTACTGATCGCGATGCCGATTATTTTGACTGTCCGCCCGAGACGGGCTATGCTTCCCCGACGCGATTTCCTACAAGGCTCATTTTCGGAGGAGAGACTCATGGGTTCGAAACGACCTGGTCGAAGAGAATTTCTGAAAGGCAGCGCCGCGTTGGCCGGCGGCTTGTTGGGAGCAGCGGCACCCGCGATCGGCCAAACACCGGCATCCCCACCAATGATCAAGGGCGACAAGGATCAGATTGCCTACGGTGACCGCTCGATTTTCGTCAAATCGGTACGAATAGCCCACGGCGCCAGGCCTTCGCCCGATGACTTCGGGCTCGTCTTTCATGTGGCGTCGCCGCTTCAGGATTCGGTGGGGGTGATCACACCATCCTCGCTCCACTTCGTAGGGACGACCCGTGGTTCCTACGTCCCGCAGATCGATCCCAAGGAGCATCGTCTCCTGATCCACGGGATGGTGGACCGTCCGCTGACCTTCACCGTGGACGATTTGAAGCGCTTCCCTTCCGTGACCCGCCTTCATTTCATGGAGTGTGCGGGGAACCGAACGTCGCGCAGGGCCAAGACGGTTCAGGAATCGCACGGGATGACCAGCTGCGCCGAATGGACCGGCGTGCTCCTCTCTGTGCTGTTCAAGGAGTGCGGCGTGAAAAGCGGGGCAACCTGGTTCGTCGCAGAAGGGTCGGAGGAAGTGAAGGGAGCGTCGAGCATTCCGCTGGCCAAGGGAATGGAAGACTGTTTCGTGGCCTACGGCATGAACGGCGAGGCCTTGCGGCCCCAGAACGGGTTTCCGCTACGGCTGATGGTCCCCGGCTTCGAGGGAATTTTTCATACCAAGTATCTGCGGCGAATCAAGGTGGTCGACCGGTACTACATGAATTACAACGATTTTGGGCATCTTGATAAGGAGCCTAACATCGCTGCGTTGGGGTTCCAGATCGGGCCTAAATCGGTCATCACTTTCCCTTCCGGCGGACACCAGCTGCCTGGCCCCGGGTTCTACGAGATTAGCGGCCTGGCATGGTCCGGTGGCGGAGCCATCAAGAAGGTGGAAGTGTCCACCGACGGCGGCCGGCGCTGGAACAACGCCGAGTTCAAGGCGACTCCGAATCGCATGGCGCATACCCGGTTCGGTTACACGTGGAATTGGGACGGGCAGGAGACCGAGATTCAGTCGCGCTGCACGGACGAACTGGGTCAGGTTCAACCGTCGCGAGCACAGGTCGCCAAACACTGGAACAAGCCCCTGGATGCCTCATTCAGCGTGCCGGGACTGGACAACACGATTCAGCCCTGGAAGATCGCCAGAGATGGGAGCGTGACCAATGGGCTTGCTTAGGGTTCTGCCGTTGGTGTTATTCATGGGGGTCTCCGCGCTGGCGCAGTCGCGTACCTATGGTGTGGGACGCACGCCGAGCCCAGAGGAGATCCGTGCGTGGGATATCTCGATCGGCCCTACCGGGGAGGAACTCCCGCCAGGACATGGAACTCCCAAGGAGGGCGCGCAGATCTATCGCACGAAGTGCGCGGTATGCCATGGGGCGACGGGTATCGAGGGCAGAGCGCCCATTTTGAAAAGCAAGGCTGGCCCGGCTGGCTCGGATACCGACATCTGGGCACGGGAACGAATACTGCCGCTTCGCGCGCCGTTCGCGACGATTGTCTGGGATTACATCAATCGCGCCATGCCTCTCAATAGAGAGGGAACGCTGACCGCCGATGAGGTATACGCGCTGTCGGCGTTTCTGCTCAATATAAACGGCGTCATCCCGGAGGACGTAGTGCTCGATGCCAAGAGTCTGCCGAAGGTCAAGATGCCGATCGGTGATAGATACGCTCCCCTACCTGAGTGGAAACCCAGGACGCCAAGGCTTAAAGGCTACCCGTACTAGCTCTCCGTTAAACCGCAATTTCTTTTTTGGGCCGATAGCAACTATCGGCCTGTGCACCCGCCGGGTTCGGCCTCGGTCCCGGCGACGCCGGGCAGATCAATGGCGTGGCAGTCTGTGCAGCACGCGATCACGTTCAGTTTCCGTAATACCGACTTCGTCAACTGAGCCGATTTCCATAAAAAAGGCCCGTCAAGCGGAAATCTTGAATGGCTGAACGGTAACGTTACTCGCACTATTCGCACAGCACACCGGAATGTGCAACGCAAGCACCGGGTATAGGAAGGTTTCTAATTTGTGAAATGCGCGTCGGATGATGGGGAACATGAATTCGGTTTACGTGAAGAGCAGATGGGCCACTGTTCAATTTCAGGCAGGATGGATATCTACACTGGTTCCGAGTACTAACCGTGACGCGGTTAATCGCCTTCCCTCGCTTACGTCAGATCTTCCCACGCCACCCCGCCCTCTGCGGTCGCAGCAGCCCGCCACCTGAGATGTCTATAGGTGAGTCGAGGAATTGACGTTGTGGTTGCTTTCACCGGCCGTACAGTTCTCTACTTCCGCTTCTCGACAACCACCCGCCCCGCAGCGTTCAGATAGACACGATACTTGTTTGCGTCTTTACACAACACGGCATAGTCGTTCTCGGCCTGCGTCTTGACGGAGACAACCTCGCCGCACGGAAATCCTTGAAGCGCGATTACCGCCGTTAGATCTTTCTTCAACGCTTCATCTTCGGCAGCGAACGACGGTAAGGCAAAGAACGCCGCCAAGAAAAGCGATTGGTTTAATGCCAGGATGCGTTTGTTCATGGGTTCTCCTAATTCAGATTTGAAGGTTAGCGAATTTTTTCGGGTCTGACAGCAGATCCCATATCGCCTCACGCGAGGACACGATCGCGGACGCCAACTTCTCGTCTTTGTCTTGAAGCAGCGATAGCACCTTCAGCAGCAGCAGGTTATAGGACCGGCGCAACTCCATCATGTCGGTCTTCGACGTACCCTGGTAGTACTTGCGAAACTGATCCAGGAGATCATCGACCTGATTCTTCAGCGCGATCTTGGTAAAGAGGCCAATGGCCTTGGTTTCCTTGAGTTGCGTCTTCAGCCCGTTCAAATCCAGCCTCACGGCTGCGCTGGGTGGAGCGGCATGCTTCGGCGCTTGTCCAATGGGTGCGGGCGTCTTCGCAACGGGCGGGGCGGTTTTGTTTGCTGCCTGTGGCGCCCTGGTCGTCGTTACACTCGGTTTAGGCACCGCGGCAGGTGCGGGCCGCGAGGTCTCCGACGGTGGGGACGTGACGGCAGGCTGCGGCGTGCGCGATGCAGTGGGCGCCGGAGGAGGAGACGGAGTAATGTGTCCCCGACCCGCACAAGCGTTCAGCCCGAAAATAGCTGCCGCGATAATACAAATTTGTGCTCCCGACATCAGTATTCCCTTTCCACCTATCCTGCGGATGCCCGTGCTCTTAGCGAGCTTCGGCTAATGGTCCTTCTATTTTAGACGGCGGAATTTGAGAACCATCGCTCCGGCGGTTGCCGGCACGTCCTTCTTCGCCCCAGAACCGGCATATCTAGCTGTACGAGAATACCGCCTACGATTCCATCGGCCGGAGCGTCGGCTAAAGAGCGTCAATCTACGGGTACGCGACTTCACGTCCACAAAACGGCGTTTCGTAAACACTGCGGCGTTTGAACGAAGCCGTGGAGCACAGTGCCATCAATCACCACGCCGTCATTAGTTGGAGTCAAGGAGGAGGAACCCTATTTTGGAACCATTCGGCCCCAGCGTAAGCAGCGCACGATCACCGATGGCCACTTCGAAGGAACTGATCGCTACCGCGTTTCTTAGATTCGTTTCTCCCGGCGCGATCTTCTGAATGATGGTGTTGGCGAGTAGCTTGAATGGAACAGGTAGCGTATTGTCGGGCTTGATCTCGATCGCCTTCGCTTCTGCGTTAAACGCTGTAACGGTGCCGAGGATGGACTTTGCATTTGAGGTCTGCCCCACCGCTAGCACTTGGCTCAAGAAGATCAGAGTAAATGCCCACATCAAAGCGTTTCTCATTGATCTCTCCAGTGCGACACACAACTGAAGGCAGATTAAAATTCAAACAGTGAAAACGTCGTCTCTGATGACGACGCAAGATCTGAAAAAAAGGTTCCAGAATTTTTCTTTTTGTCTTCTAGACTAGGCAGACTCCGGTGTTTGATGGGTGGTAACTGCGTTCCTTTCGCCGGCTAGGTAATTCATAAACCACGATGGATAATTCCGTGTCGTATTTGAAGCGATCCGCGAACTTACGGATCGATCCCCAGCCCGTTCCTCCATCCCGTTCGAATCGGCTTAGGATTTTTCTAAAGCGGTTCGGATCGGTTCACCCGGTCACTTCCCTTTGCGGATAAAAATGTTGCCGTTAAGGGTACGAAGCCCGAAGTCGGGTCCGCCGCCGTTGATGGTGCCGGTCGTGTTCTTGTTGAGTTCGATTCGGTAACGCCCGCCCCGCCTTCGGGTGTCTTCAACAGTGGGTTGCGTGTTATTCGGCATCAGCTTGACTTCAAAGTCGCTGTAAATTTCGCCTAAGTCGGTGCGCATTTTAAGATTAGCTTTGGTGTTCGCTGGCAATGTGACATCCACGTTGCCGTTCATGGACGTGAAGGACATCGCCTTATCGCTGGAGACCTGCCGCAACGATACAGTGACCCCGCCGTTGAGCGAATGCGCGACAACAGAGCCGGCCACATTGTCCAGTTCGACGCCGCCATTCATATTGGTTACTTCCAATTCACCTTCGACTCCATCAACAATAATATCGCCGCCATTCAACGCCGACAGATTCAGATTCGTCTTGGTGGGAACCTGGATCTCAATGTTGCTGCAGCACCGCCGGCTGAGGCTGCTGGTGCCGACGGTCATCACGTTGTTGGCTTCTTCAACTCTCAGCCCCGTCGTATTTGAATCGATCCGGCGCAGACCGCCCACGCCCCCGGTCGGGGCGGGCCTGGCGTTGTTACGGCCGCTGCTCTTGGCCTCGATGATGACGTCGGGTCCGCTGTGTGTCTTTACAGTGATGCCGCCCTGGATCAAACGCACTTTCAAAAGTCCTGGTTTTGATGGATCACTCCAACTGACCGTCACCCGGTCGGGATTCACGTCCTGCGCAAGCAGCGGAAGGCTCGTTAGCGCGGCCGCAATTAAAGTAATGGTGGTAAGTGTTCTCCTCATACACTTCCTCTGACTTATTTGGCCTGCCGGATCAGGACGTCGCCGTTGAGCGTGTCAAAGCTCATCTCCGGGCCGCCTTTTCCAACACGCACGCTGGAAAAATCGCTGCTCCTGTAAAAAAAGTTGCCGTTGCGTTTGCCGGTTGTGTCGGCAGCGCGCGGCAGCGCCAGCGTGCCGGGGAAGTCGGTATAGACGCCACCGTTGAATGTCTTGAAGCGCAGATCGGCAGAGAGATCCGGCTGAAATGTAACATCTATGGTTCCGTTGACTGTCTTAAAGGAGGACTCGCTTTTCGGGTTGCCAGTGAATCCGACTGTCACTTGACCGTTAACGGTATGTGCCCGCCCAGAGCCCGATGCACGGAGAACGCTCACATTGCCATTCACGTTGCTCACATTGAAATCACCGGCGACATTCTGGACGTCGATGTCGCCATCATTGACGGTCCACAGGTGAACCGCGGCCTGCCGCGGGAGCCGGATCTCGAAATCGAACTTTACTCGATATCCACGGTCGTGCCAGCGCGAGTGGCTCGATGAAGTGGTTGAATGTTCGTGGCCGGGTTCATCGACGTAGATCTCGATCGTGTCCGCCTTGTCCTTGATGTCGAGTTTCACTTCCTGTTTCGCGGTCTGAAGAATCGACTGCGATTCCGCGCGGTTGGTCCGATTGGCGACCATTTCAACCATTCGCCCATCGTCGCCGGTGACTTTGATCGAGCCCTGGACGTTATCCACCTCAAGTACCTTCGGGCCCGCGCCGGACGAGAACTCCAGCGTCTTGCGGATCGTTTCTTCGTCTTCGACACGGTATCGCGATTCGCTGAAGCCCGGGCCCAAACATCCCGCCGCATTCACTGCGATGAAGGCAGCGAATAACAGTGATGACTCTTTCATTTGCCTACTCCAATTCCGCCAGGGCCTTTGCCGCCCGCTGGCGCACGATCGCGTTGGCGTTCTGGTTTTGGGATAGTTGCTGGAGCGCTTTTACGGATTCTTTTTCACGAAGGTCCACAGCCAGATCGATCAATGCAGCTTGAACCATCGGCGATTCCTGCCGCGTGATCGCATCGACAATGCCGCGGCGAACGAAAGGCTGATCGCCAAACTGCCGCAACGCATCGACCGTCGCAAGCCGCACATTGACGTTGGAATCGTGCGTCAAGATATCGAGCAGAACGCTCAAGACTTCCTGGGCCGGCTGCTGGAGCTGATAGCTCCAATTCACTCCCTTGAGCCGCTCGCTGGCGGATTGCTGCTGCATCAGCGAGAGAGTTACCATCTGGCGCATCTCCCGCAGTTCGCGGCGTAGTTCGGCGATTTCGCCGGTTGCTTGAACCGGAGGACTCCAGTCCGGCCGAATGTGTCTGCCGACGATCACACCAAGAATGAGCAATCCCAGTGCGAGCCCGAATTGAAGCTGCGGCTGCCGGGGCCACCAGCCTGCAAACCAGCTGTTTACGTTCGGCCACCAGTTTGAAGACGGCCCTTGGTCGAGTCCGTGCCTGTAGGCTTCTAGCGTAACGCCGAAACGAGCGCTCGCGTTCGGACCGGGTTCGTCAGCGCGAATTGACCCGAGCGTCTCCCACAGCGTTTTTAATTCCTCCGCTTCAGCCCGACAGGATTCGCATGCCAACAGGTGTTGATGGACTCTGGAGCGGCTCGGCTCCCTGATGTTGTCGGTTACATAATCTGTAAATTGTTCTAGGATTTCTTCACATCGCATAACGGTTTCTCTCGTGACATTTTAAAAAATATCTCGCGCAATTCTTTCAGCGCCCGGTGAACGCGGACCTTAACGGTTCCGATCGAGCACCCGATCAAATCCGCGATCTCCTCGTACTTCATGTCCTCATACCGGCTCAGGATCAGAACTTCACGCTTTTCTTCCGACAGCCGGAATAGGGCGCATTCCAAAAGGTCCGCCTGTTGCAGATGCTCGATCTCCTGCTCCGGCAATGGCTGTGCGCTTTCGATGGGAATGCCATTCTCCGGCGGCCGCGATTCGCAGGAGTTTCTTCGGACGTAATCGACTCGTGCATTCCGCGCGATGTGAAACATCCACGCCCTAAACCTTCTGTTGTCACGGTACGTCTTCCGGTATTTCAGGATTCGGAAGAAGACATCCTGAACCAAATCGTCGGCAATCGTCCGGCTGCCGGTCAGACGAGCGAAGAAGTCGTAGAGAACGCGATGGTGCCTTTCAAAAAGCGCGGCCAGCTTTGAAACATCGCCCTCTCGCACGGCCTGCATCAGGATTTCGTCGGTGTCGGCCATTCCTAATGTAAGAACTTTCACTGTCAGAAAAGGTTACAAGAAAAGTGGCGTCGGCCCGTGACCAAGAACAGAATCACGGGATTCGTAAGGATCGAGCGAAGGGGCGCTCCCGCCGTTATCACCGGCTGATATTTCTCTGCGATGACGTTTTCCTCGAGGCTCTATTTCGCCTACGGGGTCGGCCGTGCCAAATTGGTGTAGGCTCTCGCTCATGGTCTTCACAAAACGACTCCGCGATCGGGTAAGAAGTGGCGAGATCACGTGCAGCGTCCGAATATGGCAGCGTCCACACGTCAAAGTTGGCGGCCGTTATCCCATGGACGAAGGTGAGATTGAGATCGATTCTATCGAACCCATTGGCTTTTCCGACATTACACCCGCGCTCGCGCGCGCATCCGGATTCCTCGGCGTTCTCGACCTTCTCAAAGTTGCGAAACATGGTAAGGGCGAAAACATCTACTTGGTCCGCTTCCACTATCTACCGCGACAGAAAAAGACTCGCAAGCCGGCTCAATCAATTCGATGATTGGGCCACCGTGCGATTGAAAAAGCAGACAAAATCCCAGAAGTCAAAGAAATCATTCGAGCCTGGCTCATTCGGCGACGCGAGGAAATTCTTCGCTCTCTCACTGACGAACGGTTCATCTGTAACACGTGCCACAATGGCAAGAGTCGCCTCGTCGCCTCCACAGCGCCACGATACAATCGCGGGCTGTTCCGCAATCGCATTGAACCGGCTGCTCTTCGAGGCTATCGTCCATCGAGCACCTAACCGGAAATCCCCCACGAACCGGGAGCGCGCTTCGTGAGGTTCCGGCAGGATCGCCACTTGCGGGATGAATCGCGCCAAAGGCTGAATCAAATCGGTCGGCTCGGTGCCTAAGCGGTGCAACATCTGCGTTACGATCACAACGCGCCGTGAGTCGAGGCGATAAGCAAGCAGATCCTGACTGAGTGGCCGTTCCTCCACATTAAACTTGGCTCTGGCATCCAATGTCGCAAACTCTCCGCATCCGCGTGAATCGCACAGTTGGTATCCGAGACGGATACCCAGCTCGTTCGGGCCTTGCACTCCAGCCGGAACCTCCACCGGCATACGAATGGTCAATTTGCCGGAATAGGCGAGTACGGCCGTACCTG
>Ga0209376_1002484_pt1 | contig 17423 bp, 12 predicted proteins | sample GraSoiAngelo_134_FD_185891 | JGI IMG/M metagenome (GOLD analysis project Ga0209376, IMG submission 185891) | Grasslands soil microbial communities from the Angelo Coastal Reserve, California, USA - 14_0929_05_30cm (SPAdes) (version 2) | ecosystem: Environmental > Terrestrial > Soil > Grasslands ... | reverse complement strand
CGAGGGCGTAGAACTCGCATTGGAGCGGAACGAGCACCCGATCGGCTGCTACCAGGGCATTGATGGTCAAGAGTCCCAAAGAAGGCGGGCAATCGATGATGACGTAGTCTGCCGCACCACCTTCAGATGCCAGAGCATCGCGAAGCCGGTATTCCCGGCGTTCGAGACCGACGAGCTCGATCTCGGCACCGACCAAGTCGATGTCCGACGGTAACAAACGAAGAGAGCCGACCGCCGTTCCAACCACCGCTCTGCTAGTAGGTTCATGGCCGAGCAACACGTGGTAGATCGTCGGATATAGGCCATCCTTTTTCTGGCCCAGCCCGGTGGTTGCATTGCCCTGGGGATCGAGATCAACCAGCAGCGTCGAGCGTCCGGCCAGTGCTAAGCCGGCCGCAAGATTCACTGCCGTGGTTGTCTTACCGACGCCGCCCTTCTGATTCACGACGGCGATCGACCTAGGAATGATTCGTTCTCCTAGAAGGCGACCGTTTCACGGGAAACACTACTCATCATGTGTAGCCATATCCTGGCGGCGCGCCTAAAGTTACCACTTCACCTCATGGAGATATACAACTCTCGGTGTTTCACGTGCAACATTCCTGGAAGCAAACGGGGGACTCGTCCGACTCTCGAAGAAATCTCAGGCGGAATCGACGACGAAGCTTCGAGTCCGGCCGCCTGCGAATTGAACGACTGTGTACCGCCCGATCTTGACGCCGCATGGATCAGGGGGGCCGGACACGGCCACCATCCCACCAGCACGCACGAATCCGAGCCCCAACTTGAGTGTGCTCTCGACGTCGCCGGCGCACCGAGCCACCGCTACGTCGAACGCTTTTCTCCAGCGGCTGGGAACGGAAAGGACCCGCTCGGATAGGATCTCGACGTCAACGAGCTCCAACTCTCGCACGGCCGCCTTCAGGAAGGAAGCCCTTCGCTGCCTCGACTCGACGAGGAGCATCCGAATATCGGGCCTGACGATCTTGATCGGTAGACCAGGAAGCCCGGCGCCAGATCCGATATCCACTAAGCATTTGACGGTCGGTGGAATCACGTGCAGGAACACCAGACTGTCCAGGAGCAGGTGGTCTGCAAGCCACGTGGGGTCGGTTGACCCGATCATTCTGTGCTTGCTATTCCATTTTATCAATAAGGCCAGATACTTGCTGAACCTGGCTGTCTCGCTGCCGACGAGGCCTCGCCCCAGAATGGTAGGGGCGCCACGCGTGAGCCTTCCGAGCGCCTCCCTGGTGGCTTCGGGCGAGGGGAGTCTACGCCTGGGCTGCGTCCTTCGCCTCGCGCGCCGCGCCGCGGGAACGCGGCCGGTCCATGTACCACTGCTGCAGGATCTGAAGGACGTTCGACACCGTCCAGTACAGGACGAGCCCCGCCGGGAGATTGAGGAACATGAACGTGAAGACGAAGGGCATGACCAACATCATCTTCGCCTGGCGGGGGTCGCCCGTCGTCGGCGTCATCTTCTGCTGCATGAACATCGTCACGCCCATGAGGAGCGGCAGGACGTACGTTGGGTCGTGACTGGCGAGGTCGCAGATCCAGACATCGAATCCGAAGACGCGTCCAAAGCACAGGAAGGTCGCGTTCTGGAGCTCGACGGACACGGACAGCGCGAGGTACAGCGCGTAAAAGATTGGAATCTGCGCGATCATTGGCAGGCAGCCGCCCATCGGATTGACGTGGTGCTTGCGGTACAGGCCGAGCGTCTCTTCCTGCAGCTTCTTCGGGTCGTTCTTGTACTTAGTCCGCAGCGCGTTGACCTGCGGCTGAAGCGCCTGCATCGCCTTCATCGACCGCATGCTCTTGACGGTGAGGGGATAGAACAGGACCTTCGAAACGACCGTGAGCAGGATGATGGCTACACCGTAGTTGCCGACGTAGTGGTGGACCCACTTCATCAACTTCAGAATCGGAACGCCGAGCCACTCCATCGGGAGTCCGCCATACTTCCGTGGAATCGGAAATCCGCCGAAGTTGAGGGTCCCTTCTAGCCCGTACGCGACGAGGCGCTCGTATTCCTTGGGCCCGATGTAGAACTCGACGCGGCCTTCCCACGCCTGTCCCGGAGCTATCGTCGGCGTCGCCTTGACCGCGACGCTAACGATCCCATTCTTGGCTTCTCCCGCAGCCTCCCTGTTCGTTGCGAGCTTGAAGCCCGGCGTCTTCGGGATCAAGGCTGCGAGGTACCAGGTGCTGTCGAGGCCGATCCACTCGCCCTCCAACTCCTTGGCGGTGACAGCCCCCAGGTCATCGACACGATTGACGTGACCGCCCGAGGACCAGACGACTTCGGTTGGGCGCTGACCGATGAACTTCTCTTCGGACGCTTTTTCATGTCGCCGAACGAACCCCGGCAGCGCAATCGTGACCGTCTTCGGCTGCCCCGTCGGGTTTTCGATCCGGATATTTGCGTCGATGGAATAGCGGTCTGCCTGGAAGCGCAGGGTCTCCTTGATGACAGCTCCTGAAACGTCTCCGCTGAACACGAGATTGCCGGCTGGGGTGTCCGGCCCGAGGCGTAACACGTTGGAACCATTAATATTTAACGGGACTGGCTCTGGTGGGGTGTCCCCGGATGAGGCGAGGAGACCTGCCGAGCCGAACTCCCCGATCACGACCATCGGTTTCTCGCCTCGATACTTGAGCGTCCATTCGAGGAGCTTGGCGCCCTCACTACTCACGATCGCTCGATACGACGGGCCATCCACCGCGGCGGTCCGCTGAGGCGGGCGGGCAACCGGAGTTACAGCGGGTGGAAGAGGCGATTGCGTTCGCGCCGCAGGTGGAGTGGCTGCGGCCGGACTCGCTGGCGCGGGCTGAGCCGCCGGCGCCTGGTGCTCCTGGGGCGGGGAAGACGGTTGGCTCGACGGGAAAAAATAGGCTTGATAGACGATGAGCAGCGCCGCCATCAGTACTGCGGCCAGAATCGCCCGCTTTTCCATCGTCACGCGCTCCGCGTCCGCGGTAGCGGCGGCGGATCGTATCCTCCCGGGTGAAACGGGTGGCATCGCAAGAGCCGACGGACGGCAAGCCAGCCGCCGCGCCCGACGCCGTGTGCGATCAACACCAGCCGTGCGTATTCAGAGCACGTTGGGGCGAAGCGACAGTGGCGCCCCAACACCGGAGACAACAACACCTGATACCCGCTGACCAGCGCCACGACGGCGCGAGTCGGCCAGCTCACACGGCCCTCCGAGGCAGCGCACCAAATGCACCGTGCAATTCGGCGATCAGCGCCGCAAATGAGCGCTCGAGGACGCCGCGCTTGGCGATCACCATCAGGGCCACGCCGGTCGGCGCCGCGCTTCGCGTGGCTCGAAACGCCTCGCGCAGCCGTCGCCGTGCTCGGTTACGCGACGCCGCCCCGCGGATTTGTCGCGTCACTGCGAACCCGGCGCGGCGCGGTCCATCCGATTCGCGCCACAGGACAACGAGTGACGGACGATCAACGCGCTTGCCTTGCTGAAAGAGCGCCTGAATTTCGGCGCTGGTGGTCAACCGCTCACGGCGAGGAAATCGGCCGGTTACACGGTCAGCCGTTTGCGCCCCTTCGCCCGCCGGCGCTTGAGCACCTTCCGCCCGCCCTTCGTCTTCATGCGCTCGCGGAAGCCGTGCGTCTTGGCTCGCCGCCGACGATTCGGTTGAAACGTGCGCTTCATGTAGGCAATTCCCCCTCGGAATCGTAAAGCCGACGTAGTGTAGGCACCGGCTCCGGGCAAGTCAACTTTGCCAAGACCCTTGCGACGGCGTTTTGCCGTGTGTTACGGTGCCGCATCCTGATCGCCTGGGGATGTGTTGGCTCTTCGTGTCGCTCCGCTCCGATGAGAAACATCCGATGACAGCGTTCTGCCCGGCTATCCACATCTGTGGATAACGGTGTGCGTAACCTGGGGTTCAGCCTGTGTTAGAAGGTCTTTGGGCGCGCGTGCTGGACGCCGCGGGCCGGCACCTCCCGGCCGCCGTGATGGATACCTGGTTTCATCCATGCCACCTCGTCGCCGTCGAGGGTGATCATCTTCGTATCGGTGCGCCCAACAAGTTCCATCGCGATTGGGTCTTCCAGCACCATTGGGACGTCCTCCAGACCGCGGCCCGGGAAGCTCTCGGTGGGCAACCGCGCCTTTCGATCGTGGTCGTCGAGGAGAACTCGTCGCCGACGCCCGCGCCACCACCACACTCCCCGGCGCCCCCTGGTGGTCGTGTCGAGGGATTGAATCCGCGATACACCTTCGATTCCTTCGTCGTCGGGTCATCGAACCAGTTCGCTCAGGCGGCCTCCCAGGCCGTCGCGGAGTTGCCGTCGAGGGCCTACAACCCGCTCTTCATCTACGGAGGGGTCGGACTGGGCAAGACGCATCTACTCCACGCGGTCGGCCATCAGACGAGCCGCCTGTTTCCGGCGATGGCCGTCGCGTATCTGTCGTCGGAGCGATTCACCAATGAGTTGATCAATGCGATTCGCTACGATCGGACGGCCGAGTTCCGCGCGCGCTATCGCAACATCGATCTCCTGCTGATCGACGATATCCAGTTCATCTCGGGGAAGGAGCGGACGCAGGAAGAGTTCTTCCACACGTTCAACGATCTGTACGAGTCGCGAAAGCAGATCATCGTCTCGAGCGATTGCTCGCCGAAGGATATCCCCGAGATCGAAGAACGCCTCCGCTCGCGCTTCGAATGGGGCCTCATCGCGGACATCCAGCCCCCCGACTTCGAAACGCGTGTGGCGATCCTGCGCAAGAAGGCCGCGCTCGAGCGCGTCCTCCTCGAGGACGACGTCGCGTTTCTCATCGCCGGCCGCATCAAGTCGAACATCCGCGAGCTGGAGGGTTCGCTGACGCGGATGATCGCCTTCTGCGCCCTGACCGGGCGCGAGATGAGTGTCGAGCTCGCTCAGGAAGTGCTCGCTGACCTCTGGGGCGAAGATGAAAAGGTCATCACCATCGATCAGGTCCAGCGCAAGGTCAGCGACTTCTTCGGCGTGAAAGTCTCCGATCTCAAGGCCAAGAACCGGACCAAGGCCGTGGCCTTCCCGCGCCAGGTGGCAATGTACCTGGCCCGCCAGCTGACGCACGCGTCGCTCGCCGAGGTCGGTCGGGCGTTCGGGGGCAAGGATCACACCACGGTGCTGCACGCCGTGGACAAGATTCAGTCCCTCGTGCAGGAAGACCCCAAACTCAAGAAGACCATCGAGGGACTTATCCAGGGCGTCCAGCTATGATCCACCGCCTCGCGATCCCCATCAACATCGTTGTCCCCCGTGGCGCCACGGTTCAAGCTCCAGAGATCGCGGCGTTTTTTTCGATCAAGCGCTATCCACATCGCTCGACGTCTCTTACGACTACGCTGTTGTTTCTTTCTTCTTCCTGACAAGGGAGAACTGTATGGAAGTCGTTCTCGACCGCGACCAGTTCCTCAAGGGCCTGCAGATGGTCCACAACATCGTGGAACCACGGCAGACCCTGCCAATCCTCGCCAACGTCCTGCTCGAAGCCGAGGACGAGACGATTCGCGTGACCGCCACCGATCTCGAGGTCGGTGCCCGCGTATCGGTCCCGGCGAAGGTCGCCAGTAAGGGGGCGATCACGCTGTCGGCGCGCAAGCTCGCCGAGATCGTGAAGGAACTACCGGCGGCTGGTCTCACGCTGAAAGTGGGCGAGAGTGCCGCCGTCAACTTGCGCTGTGCCGGTGTCAACTATCGCCTCGTCGGCTTGGCGTCCGACGATTTTCCGGCGGTGGTACCGGCCGCGCCACCGGCGTGGCTGACCCTTGAGGCCAAGACGCTTCGCGAGATGCTGGCTCAGACGAGCTTCGCGGTCTCGCACGACGAGAGTCGCTTTGCGCTGAACGGCGTGCTGTTCGTGTTTCAACCGAAGGAGATTCGCCTCGTTGCGACCGACGGCCACCGGCTCGCCATCGCCAACCGAGGCGTCGGGCACGGCCTGAGCGGTGTCACGGGCATCGTTCCGCGTAAGGCCGTCACCGAGATCATGCGCGTGCTCGGCTCGACCGAGGACGTCCAGATCGCCATCACCGAAAACCAGTTCGTGATGCAGATGCCGAACTTCGTCATGACGGCCCGGCTGATCGAGGGGCAGTTCCCGAACTACGAGGCGGTGCTGCCGAAGAATCATCCAGGACGATTGGCCATCAAGCGCACCGCGCTCGTGGCCGGCTTGCGGCGAGTGTCCGTGATGGCCGAGGAACGCAACAAGCCTGTGCGATTCTCGCTGACGCCGGGGACGCTGACGCTGGCCGCGGCGAGCCACGATCTCGGCGAGGCCGAGGAAACGCTGGAGGTCGATTACGCCGGCGCCGAGCTCACGATCGGCTTCAATTCGCGCTACGTGCTCGACGCGCTCGCGCCGATGGAAAAGGACGACGTCGTCATCGAATTGAAGGACAGTTTGAGCCCCGGAGTCATGAAAAGCGCCCAGGAAGAGGGCTCCTGCTGTGTTATAATGCCTATGCGTATTTAGTGAGGATTTCGCTCTGAATACAGGAGCTCAACCAGGGTGCAAATTGGCTGGATACAGTTACGTGATTTTCGTAACTATCGCACCCTCTCCTGGAGCCCGTCGCCCAAGCTGAACGTCCTCACTGGGCCCAACGCCCAAGGCAAAACGAACCTTCTCGAGGCTCTTGGCTTTCTGCTCACAGGCCGCTCGTTTCGAACGTCTCGTCTGGCCGAAGTACCCCACTGGGGTACTGCCGCCGTGGCCGTCGCGGGCGAGCTGCGTCGGCTCGATGGCACTGTGACCGTCCGACGGACACTCGAACGCCTCGAGAATGGTGGTTGGCGCAGTGAAGGCGCGGGCTGCTCGTGGGCGCGCGCGGTGGCGTTCGGCTGGCACGATGTGGAAGTGCTCAATGGTCCGCCCGCGCTACGCCGCAATTTCCTCGACGGCGTCGCGGCAAGGCTCTACCCGAGTCATCGCGCAACGATGGGGCGCTTCCGGCAGATCCTCGCGCGCAGGAACTCTGTGCTCCAGCGAGGTGGCGCCGGCGCGGACGCCCAGCTCGGGCCCTGGGACGAACAGTTTGCCGAAGTCGGCATGGAGTTGATCGATCGGCGGCGAAGGGCGACGGCGGCTTTGCAGACGGAGATCAGCCGTGTCTATCCGTGTCTCGCCGGGGAACGTCACAAGGTCGAGTTGAGCTATCGCTGCTCGGTGGGAGAGGCGGCCGAGCCGGCGGCGTTGTTGACTGCGCTCGAGCGTCACCGCCGTGAAGAGTTCCGACGCGGGCAGACGCTGGTGGGTCCTCACCGCGATGACGTCCTCGTCGAGCTCGAGGGTACCGATGCGCGTGTGTTCGGGTCGCGGGGCCAACAGCGCCTGCTGGCGCTCGCGTTGAGGCTGGCCGAGCTGTTGCCGATCACGGAAGCGACGGGCACGTCGCCGGTGCTTCTGCTCGACGACGCGCTCTCCGAGCTCGATCCGAGTGTGCGCGACAACGTCCTGCGCGAAGTCGAGGCCGCTGAGCAGGTATTTCTGACCACGCCCGATCCGTGGCCGGCTGCGACCGGCGGACGGTGGGCAATTCATGGAGGGGGGCTCGCTGCCGCATGAGCGCTGAGACGTACACGGCCAGCGATATCAAGGTTCTCGAAGGGCTGGAGGCCGTCCGCAAGCGCCCCGCGATGTACATCGGCGACACGAGCACCTATGGCTTGCACCATCTCGTGTACGAGGTCGTCGACAATTCGGTCGACGAAGCTCTCGCCGGGTTCTGCGATTCGATCAAGGTCATCGTGCACACCGATGGCTCCTGCTCGGTCGGTGACAACGGGCGCGGTATCCCCGTCGACATTCACAAGGAGAGCGGGAAGCCAGCGGCCGAAGTGGTGCTCACCGTGTTGCACGCGGGAGGCAAGTTCGAGCACTCGGCCTACAAGGTGTCCGGAGGCCTGCACGGCGTCGGCGTTTCGGTCGTCAACGCGCTCAGTGAGTGGCTCGACGTTGAGATTCGCCGCGACGGCAAGGTTTGGACACAGCGCTACGAAAATGGCGGTATCCCGGCCACCGAGCTGGCCGCCGGCGAGAAGACGCCGAAGCACGGCACGATCATCCGCTTCAAGCCTGACGCGAAGATCTTCGAGGAGACGAGCTTCTCTTTCGACACGCTGAGCAACCGTCTCCGCGAGCTGGCTTTCCTCAACAAGGGCCTCAAGATCGTCATCGAGGACGAACGCGACGAGCGCAGCCACACCTTCCTTTACCGGGGCGGCATCGTCGAGTTCGTCAAGCACCTCAACCAGAACAAGACGCCCATCCATCCCAAGGTGCTCTACTTCGAGGGCAAGAAGGGCGACATCGAGGTCGAGGTCGCGCTGCAGTACAACGACGGCTACCAGGAAAACGTCTTCTCCTTCGCCAACAACATCAACACGCGCGAAGGCGGAACGCACCTGACCGGCTTCCGGGCTGCGCTCACCAGCAGGCTCGCCGCGTACGCCGAAGCCCAGGGGTTCCTCAAGGGGTTCAAAGGAGGCGTGAGCGGCGACGACGTTCGAGAAGGCCTCACCGCGGTCGTCTCCGTCCGGCTGCCCGACCCGCAGTTCGAAGGGCAGACGAAGGCCAAGCTCGGCAACACCGACGTCAAAGGCCTCGTTCAGCAGGTCGTCAATGACAAACTGGCCGAGTCGTTCGAAGAGGATCCGACGACGGCTCGCAAGATCGCCGACAAGTGCGTGCGCGCGGCCCAGGCGCGGGAGGCGGCCCGCAAGGCTCGCGAGTTGACACGCCGGAAAGGCGTGGACGACGAAGGGCTGTCCGCGAAGCTGGCCGATTGCTCCGAGCGCGAACCGCAGCATCGCGAGATCTTCATCGTGGAGGGCGATTCGGCCGGCGGCTCGGCGAAGCAGGGCCGCGACCGCAAGACGCAGGCGGTCCTGCCTCTGCGCGGCAAGATCATCAACGCCGAGAAGGCGCGCTACGATAAGGTCCTTTCCCACAATGAAATCCGGCTGCTCATCTCGGCCCTGGGAACGGGCGTCGGTCCGGAGGAATTCGACGTCGCCAAGCTCCGCTATCACAAGATCATCCTGATGACCGACGCCGATGTGGACGGCGCGCACATCCGCACGCTGCTGCTGACGTTCTTCTTCCGCCACATGAACGCGGTGATCGAGGTGGGGCATCTCTTCATCGCACAGCCGCCGCTGTTCAAGGTGAAGAAGGGCAAGGTCGAGAAGTACCTGATGAACGAGGGCGAATTCGAAGACTTCTTCGTTTCGGCGTGGGGCGAGAAGGGGCGGATTAAGGTTCCAGGTAAGGGCTCTCCCATCTCCGACAACGCTCTCGTGGACATGCTGAAGAAAGCGGTCGAGTATCGGCATCTCTTCGACAAATTTGCCAGGCGGGGCGTTCCCGGGAAGATATTGGAGGGATTCCTAAAGGGCAAAGTTCGAACGTCTCGTCGTGTATCCGGGGCGCAATGGGGCGATGCTCTTCAGGCCGCTGCTACGGAAGCAGGCCTTCGACAATTTGAGGTCGAAGTTGACGAGGGTGAGAACGGCGAAGGTCCTATGGTCCACATCAAGGGCGACATACCCGCCGACATCAATGTTCAGATTCTGAAATCTGGTGACTATCAGATTCTTTTTGATCTCTACCAGGAACTCCCTCCGTTCTATCGCGGTCCAGCAATAGTGATGCAAGAGGACGGCAAGGAGGTGGCGGTAAAGACGGTCAACGAGATGGTCCAGACGGTGTTCGATTTGGCGAAGCATGGGGCGTCGTTCCAGCGCTACAAGGGCCTTGGTGAGATGAATCCCGAGCAGCTCTGGGAAACGACAATGAACCCCGAAACGCGCACGCTGCTGAGGGTGACGATGGACGATGCCGTAGGCGCCGACGCGATGTTCACGGTCCTCATGGGCGACGCAGTTGAACCGAGACGGGAATTCATTGAGAAACACGCGCTTGATGTAGCGAATCTGGACGTCTGAGCGCGTGACCGATTCTGGCACCGATTGACTTCCAGACTGCGGAAGGGAAGCGACATGGCAGTTCGCGGGCGAAGCGTAAGCATTCCCTGGAAGATCGAGTTACGAATTCCGGCGCTGGAGCAAGGCCGGGAGCTCACTCAATCTGCACATTTACGCGAAGCGGGAGAACCTCGGCGAGGTCGACATCGGACGCGGGTCGTTGTACTAGCGGGGGCTGAAGCGGCAGCTGTGGATGCGAACCTCGTGGAGCAACCTTGCAGAGGGGATGAATCAGCTCGCGTATCAGCCGTAGGCCTAGCGGACAGATCGTAAGGAGAGCAATGCCCGACCGCCAGATCAACGCCCCGATCGAAGAGGAGATGCGGAAGTCGTACCTCGACTACGCGATGTCCGTCATCGTCGGACGCGCGTTGCCCGACATTCGCGACGGCCTCAAGCCCGTCCACCGCCGCGTGCTCTACACGATGCAGCTGCTCGGCCTGGCCTCGAACCGCGGCTACAAGAAGGCGGCTCGCGTCGTCGGCGACTGCATGGGCAAGTTCCATCCCCACGGCGACTCGGCCATCTACGACGCGCTCGTGCGGATGGTTCAGGAGTTCTCGCTGCGGTACCCGCTCGTCGACGGGCAGGGAAACTTCGGTTCAATCGATGGCGACCCGGCCGCGGCGATGCGCTACACCGAAGCGCGCATGGCCCGGATTGCCCACGAGATGCTCGCCGACATCGACAAGGACACTGTCGACTTCGCGCCGAACTACGACGACAACGAGACGGAGCCGATCGTCCTGCCGACGCGGATCCCCAATCTCCTCGTCAACGGCTCGGCGGGCATCGCGGTTGGGATGGCCACCAACATTCCGCCGCACAACCTCACCGAGGTCGTCAACGGGTTGGTGATGCTGATCGATCAGCCGGACACCACGATCGAGCAGCTCATGACTGTCATCACGGGCCCGGATTTTCCGACGGCGGGCTCCATTTACGGCACCAGCGGCATCCGAGAGGCATACACGACTGGACGGGGCACGATTACCCTGAGGGCCAAGGCACATTCCGAGAAACTGCGCGGCGGCCGAGAAGCGATCATCGTCACCGAACTTCCATATCAAGTAAACAAGGCGACCTTAATCGAGAAGATCTCCGAGCTTAGCCGCGAGAAGAAAATCGAAGGGGTCTCCGAGATCAGGGACGAGTCCAACCGAGAGGGCATTCGTCTGGTGCTTGAACTGGGCAGGGGCGAAATACCCCAGATCCTCCTCAACCAGCTCTACACGCACACCCAGATGCGGACAACGTTCGGCATCATCATGCTGGCGCTGGTCGGCCGGCGGCCTCAGGTGGTCGACCTCAAGGAGATGCTCGAAGCGTTCATCAAGTTCCGCCGCGAGGTCGTCACGCGGCGCACGCGCTACGACCTGGTCCGCGCCGAGGAGCGCGCCCACATTCTGGCCGGCCTCCGCAAAGCCGTCGAGCAGCTCGATCTCGTCATCCGGATCATCCGCCAGGCCGCCAACGCCGACGCCGCGCGCGACGCCCTTATGAGCCGGCTGGACCTCACCGAGGTCCAGGCCAAGGCGATCCTCGACATGCAACTCCGCCGGCTGGCCGCGCTCGAGCGCCAGAAGATCATCGAAGAGCACGAGGAGACGCTGAAGCTGATCGAAGAGCTGAAGTCGATCCTCGCCTCCGACGTCAAGCTGATGGGGATCATCAAGACCGAGCTCCAGGCGGTCAAAGACGAGTACGGCGACGGGCGCCGCACGGAGATCCTCACCGAGACGACCGAGCTGACCGTTGAGGACCTGCTGGCCGACGAGGAAATGGTCGTCACGATCACGCGCTCCGGGTACATCAAGCGGACGCACGTGGAGGCCTACCGCAGCCAGCGTCGCGGCGGCAAGGGCGTGACCGGGATGGAGACGAAGGAAGAGGACATCGTCGAAGACCTCTTCGTCGCGTCTACCCATGCCTTCCTGCTGTTCTTCACCAACCTCGGCAAGGTCCACTGGCTGAAGGTGCACGAGATCCCCGAGGGCGGACGCCAGGCCAAGGGCAAGGCGATGGTCAACCTCCTGTCCCTGGGCGAGAACGAGCACGTGGCGACCTGCGTGCCCGTCCGCGATTTCGCCGCCGGTGGCTACGTTTTCTTCGTCACCCGCCAGGGTAAGGTGAAGAAGACCGACCTCGACGCCTACTCCCACCCGCGCGCCGGTGGTATCCAGGCCATCGGCCTCGAGGATGGGGACGAGGTCATCGCGGTCCGGCGCACCGACGGCCAGCGTGAGGTGATGATCGCGACCAAGGCCGGCATGGCGATCCGCTTCGCGGAAGACGAGGTGCGACCGATGGGCCGCGGCGCCGCCGGTGTGCGCGGCATCGATGTGGAGGAAGGCGACGAGGTCATCGCCGCCGACGTCGTGGTCGAGGGCGCCACCATCCTCACGGTGAGCGAACGGGGGTTCGGGAAGCGGACGCCGCTCGAGGAATACCGGCTGCAGGGCCGCGCCGGCAAGGGAATCATCGACATCAAGACCGGTGGCCGCAACGGCAACGTGGTCGGGATGCTCCAGGTGCGCGACGGCGATGACCTTCTGGTCGTCACCACCAAGGGCAAACTGATCCGGATCCACTCCGGCGACGTCTCGTCGCAAGGCCGCAACACCATGGGCGTGCGCATCATCGACCTCGAGGCTGACGACAAGGTCGGCTCGATCGCGCGCGTGGAAGCCGAGCAGCCCGCGCCCGAAGCGCAGTAACATTCGCCCGTGCTGGACCTGAAGCTCATCCGGGAGCAACCGGACGCGGTGGCGGAGCGTCTGGCCCGGCGCGGCGCTGGCGCGACGGCCCTCATCAAGGAGCTGCTCACCGCCGACACCACCCGCCGTCGTCTGGTCAAGGAGGCCGAGGACCTCAAGGCGCAGCGCAATCGCGCCTCCGAGGCCATCGGGCAGGCCAAGCGCCGGGGCGAGGACGCGTCGACCGAGCAGGCACGGATGCGCGAAGTCGGCGATCGTATCAAGGCGCTCGACGGTGAGGTGAAGACGGTCGACGAGGAGATCGCGCGCCTGCTCCTGCAGCTTCCGAACCTGCCACACCCGTCGGTGCCGATCGGCGCCGGGAGCGAGGACAATCCGGAGATCCGGCAGTGGGGCGAACCGAGAAAGTTCGCCTTCACGCCGAAGTCCCACGAAGAGATCGGCGAGGCGCTCGGCCTCCTCGACTTCGAGCGCGCCACCAAGATCGCGAAATCGCGCTTCACGGTGCTGTGGGGGGCGGCCGCCCGCCTGGAGCGCGCGCTGACCGCCTTCATGCTCGACCTCCATACCCGCGAGCACGGGTACACCGAGGTCTGGGTGCCGCACCTGGTCAGCGGAGCGACGATGCTCGGCGTCGGGCAGCTTCCCAAGTTCGAGGAGCAGCTCTTCAAGACCGTCGAGCCGGACGACAACCGGACGCTCTACCTCATCCCGACCGCCGAGGTCCCGGTGACGGCGCTCCACACGCAGGAATTCCTGCCCGAGGCGACGCTGCCGCGACGGTACGTGGCCTTCACGCCCTGCTACCGGCGGGAGGCGGGCACCTACGGTCAGGACACCAAAGGCATGATCCGCCAGCACCAGTTCGACAAGGTCGAGCTCGTGAAGGTGACGACGCCGGCGCAGTCGTACGACGAGCTCGAGTCGATGACTCGCAACGCCGAGGAAGTCCTCAGACGACTCGAGCTTTCGTATCGGGTTGTGGAGCTGTGCACGGGCGACATGAGCCAGGCTGCCGCCAAGACGTACGACCTCGAAGTGTGGCTCCCGGGGCAGGGGAAGTATCGCGAGATATCCTCGTGCTCCAACTGCGAGACGTACCAGGCGCGTCGCTCCGAGATCCGCTATCGCCCCACCGGCGGCGGCAAGGCCGACTACTGTCACACGCTGAACGGCTCAGGCCTGGCGGTGGGGCGCACGCTCATTGCCGTGCTCGAGAACTACCAGAACGCCGACGGCACGGTGACGATTCCCGCCGCGCTTCGCTCCTACATGGACGGTCTGGAGCGCCTGACTCCGAGAAATACGCGCGCACCTGGCGAGTCCGGCTACTAGCTGAAAAGCAGCCAGCGAGAACAAGCGGCGAGTGGGTCGAGTTGCTGTCGTCAGACGGACGGTAAGATGCAAAGCCGATGGCGCTACCTTTGTCTCCCCGACACTAGACCCGCGTAGCAAGGCAGCGCGGTAAGCCACGAATGCTCGTAATCGCTGTCGGGATTCTAGGGTTTGTCGGCGTCGTACTGCTGGCCGCGCTGCTCATGGTCGGAATTGAGGCAGGGTCTGAGGTCCTTCGTGACTTGAAGCGCGATCCTGGGCTGAAGATCGCCCTTTGGGGTATCGCTGCCGTGGCAGCGCTGTATGTGCTTGGGCGTCTGGCGCAGTTCGTTTACGGGCTTCTGGGCTGAAGCATCATGGATATTGGCTTTGGTGCCTACAAGTGCCTTCGCCAAACCATCGACCCGCGGGGGCCGAAGGGAGGCGGGCGGTGAAGGAAGAATATCGGGGGCACAAGTACAAGGGAACTTCTAGGGTCCGACTCACCGAGCCAGTGATCGCCGACCCGGCCGACGAACGACGCTCGCTGTTTGAGCACAACGTGCTGGCGTGGGCGGTCGTCGTCAAGGGGATCACGCCCCGGCTCTCGACGACGGGGCTGCCGGAACAGATACTCGCCGTCGCCAAGGGCGAGCGCACCGGCGAGGAGTGGCTGAGTTACGCCCACCTTCTGGCGATTGGTATGCGACAAATCGAGCGGCACCTCCAGTTCTTGAAGGACGTAGGCTTCCGCAACCCTGCTATCGCGGACGCGGCGACAAAGTTCTTCGATGCCTGCAACACCGCCGTCGTGAGAGATCTCCGGGACTTGTTGGAGCATCAAGCGGACTACATCGCAGGTGAAGGCCGGAAGCCACATCTCGTCGTTGACCTGAGACAGCCGGTGTCGTTCGGGGGCGACTCCACGGGGAGCGAGGAGTTGGTCTGGGTGTCCGTCTTCGGCAGACAGTACCGTGTCGATCCGATTGCGCGGGCCGTTGAGGCCCTTGAAGGAGCACTGCGCGAGGGGCGGAAACCGCTTCAAGAAGGTGGCGACGCGATGACAACGGTTACTCTCCCGGTCCCGGGAAAGCCCGGCCTGACGTTATCCTTTACCGAGGAGCATGCGCGCGAACTGCTGGCGGGGCTACTCACCCGAGAAAAGAACTCAGATGCCCACAGGACCGTAGTGAACTTGCTTCGCCAAGCACTTCAACAGAGGGAACGTCTATGATCGCCGTCATCTACGCCCGCAATTGACAGGCTCGACATTCATGGGCCGGCAGGGAACGCTTAGAGATTCGGTGACGAGGAGGTATGCGTGGGGATGGACGGTGATCCCAAAGCACGTTACGCAAACGCCGCGATGACCGGGTACCCCTCGAACGAACACGTTTACTCACTTCCGCTGCGACTCGGAGAATATGACGCCGCTCAACTGATCTACGCCCTAGCCCGGATTATTCGTGAATGCACTCGCCAGAGGCCGAGATGGCCGCAGCGGGCGCAGGGTTGAGAGTTCAGCGGCGGAAACGATGGCGCGGGGCGGCGTCCCGGCGATCGCGCCGCGGGCAATCAGCGCAGGGGACTGAACGCGTGAGAGATGCACGAGCGTGGGAGAGATACGACGGCCGGGGGCGAGCTGGAGCAGCGGGGATCGCCCCGTCAGGGGACGGTCAGCGCCTGGGCGAGGGCCCGCCAGGTGTCGCGCCCCAGGAAGGCTTGCGGCAAGTGCAACACGATGCGCCGCACCGAGCGCTCCACCCAGACCGCGATCTTCACCAGTCGTTCGCGCAGCGTCCACACCTGAGCCGACCCGAGCGCAGTGCCGCGCGCGCAGCCCTGCAGCATCTGGAACAGGACGTAGGCCGCGACGGAGAGAAGCACGCGGAGCTGGTTGGCGGTGAAGCGCGAGCAACTGGTCCGGTCCAGGGCCAGGCTTCGCTGCAGCTCCTTGAGCCGATTCTCCATATCGCCGCGGCCGCAGTAGAGCCGTGTGTAGACCGTCGCCGGCCGGTGCGGCAGGTTCGTCACCAGAAACCGCGGATTGTCCTTGCGCGACCGGCCGGGATAGCAGAGCACCTCGGCCTTCATGATGATGCGCCGCTTGCGATCCCAGCGCCGGGCGGCGTAGCGCGTCTCGCCGTACAGCGTGGCGGTCTCCCCCGTGGCCCGCGCCCGCATGCGCGCCCGGCCGAGCAACCGCCGCACGCGCTTGTCCAGCCGCCGGTTGCCCGCCAGCCCCAGCACATACTCCACTTCCGCCGCGTCGAGGAAGGCCAGCAGCTTGGCGTCGACGAAGCCCGCATCGGTCCGGACCCGCAGCCGCGCGCGCGGAAACAGCGCGTGAAGCTTGGTGAACAGCCGGCGCAGCAGCCCGCGAACGCCGCGGGTCGGCGCGCCCGTGCCCGGCCGCAGCAGCGCAGCCACGATGTGCTGGAGCGGCTCGGTGTCGAACGTCATGGTGGCGATCAGGGGCAGATAGCACCACGTGTCGTAATAGCCGTTGAAGAGGGCGAATTCTTGCTGCCCGTGGGTCGGGTCGTCGGTCGCATCGAGATCGATCGTGATGAGCCGCACGCCCTCGCCCAGACGCTCGCGGTGGTAGATCAGCACGGCATCGGCCACTGCCGTCCCGAGCCGATAGAGGTCGGTCCGGCCCACGGCGTTCTCGAACCGCGACAGCGTCGGCTGCGACCCCAACGCCGCGCCGGCGAGCGGATCGCGCTCGAGCAACAGCTTGTGGATGGGGTCGTGCGCCAGCCGCGCGGCGTCGTTGCAGTCGGCGTAGCCACAGGCCAGCCCGAAGACGCGCTGGCGCAGCAGATCCCGGAGCGGGTGCATCACCTTGCCGGGCTGGCGACGGTCGCGGAGGGCGCTGGCCAAGCGCCAGGTCAGCCCGAGCCGATCGTCGACCACCTTCAGCAGAATCGCGCCGCCGTCGGAGCTGGCCTGGGGCTGGTCGAAGCGGACGACGATCGGCTTCGAAATCCCGTGGACCTGCAGCGTGCTCTGCGCTATACAGGCTGTGGCCATCGAGCCTCCGCGTTTGGGTGCCATGATGCGTCTCGACACCGCTTTCATAGCACCTGCACGAGACTCGGTGGCTCTTCTCTTTCATCGTTCGTGAATTTTCCGGGCTAGTGTCCTGTCTCTGAAATAGATTTACAATGGCGAAGGCTCCTGCTATGGTCGCGCATCATGTGGAAGCCGGCCGCCGCCCTGCGGGTCAGCCGAGAGGATCAGGAGTGGCTGGAGACATTGGTCCGGAGCGGCCAGACGCCCCAGCGTGTGGCGCTGCGGGCGCGCATGGTGTTGGGCGCCGCCGCGGGGCGACCGAATCATGCGCTGGCCAAGGACCTGGGGATCAGTCGGCCGAC
>Ga0209376_1002478_pt1 | contig 17447 bp, 16 predicted proteins | sample GraSoiAngelo_134_FD_185891 | JGI IMG/M metagenome (GOLD analysis project Ga0209376, IMG submission 185891) | Grasslands soil microbial communities from the Angelo Coastal Reserve, California, USA - 14_0929_05_30cm (SPAdes) (version 2) | ecosystem: Environmental > Terrestrial > Soil > Grasslands ... | reverse complement strand
CGGGTTAGCTTGAACAACTCTAGCGGTCAACATAGTCTCTAACAGGATATTTGCTATTCGAGCATCCTCGACTTACGACGGTTCTGCAGAAAATTAGCCAGACAGTCGGCCTAGGCCTCTGCAGCAAAGTCCCATTCGTCCCGGAGGATGCCGTAGACGAAGCAGTCACGCCAGTTCCCTTGAACCATCATACTCTTTCGAAAATGTGCTTCTCGCCTCATGCCCAGTTTCTCAAGGACTCCGATAGAAGCCGAGTTCTCAGCGTCGCACCATGCCCAGATTCTGAGGAGCTTTAGTTGCGCAAAGCCGAACGATAGAAGGGCTCTGCCGACCTCAGTGGCGTATCCCTTGCCCCAAGACGCTTTACTAAGAAAGTATCCTATGTATGCCTGCCCAATAATCCTCGAAAGATCCTCTCTACTCTCCGGGTCCGTGACACGACATACACAGTCTCCCACGAGCGCTCCGCTTTCTTTCAGAGTAACCGCGAACCGAAAATACCTGCGCGGCTTGGAGCCTCGCCCCGCGAGAGCCCTCTGCACTAGATCCCTAATGCCCTTCTCACTCACTACTCCATTCGGCATGTACCGCGTAACCTCAGGATCGGACCAGTAACTATGCAGTGAACCCGTGTCTGATTCCTCGATCTCTCTCAAGATAAGACGCGGTGTCGTGAGTCGGACGCTGTCGAAAGTGGGTTCTGTAATCATAGGTTATGAAGGGATGGGCTGGACCCGAAGAACTTCCTGTATATACTCGGGCTTTTCTCGGTTCTACCGAAGAGGCAGAAACGGTTCTATCTCTCTTTCTGAGAACGGTCGTACTCATTCTTGAGGAGCCCCAAGACCACCGTGTCGTGGAACGAGTTGTCGAAGAAGACGTTCTCTCGCAATCTCCCTTCCTCCCTGAATCCCATCTTCTCTGCGAGGGCTATGCTCGCCTTGTTCTCAGCATAGGTCCACCAGCCGGCCCGATGAAGGTTCAACTGTTCGAAGGCCTCTTTCAAGAGGAGGCCGACTACTTCAGTCCCGTATCCCTTTCGCCAGAGGTCTTTCTCTCCTATAGCTAGTCCGATGTCAGCGCTCGTATACCTTTTCGCCCAACTGCTGTAGGATACTGAACACCATCCGATCAGTTTCTCACTCGATTTTTCCTCAATGCCAAACCTCCGCGTTGTCGCGTCCTCACCCTTCAGGTTCTTCTCAAGCTCAGCGGCCAATGCTTCCATAGAGATCGCATGATCAGGCTGAGACCTTGCCAGCGGCATGACCTCCTCATCATTCTGCCACTTGTGAATCAATTTGAGATCCTCTCTCAAGAGCTCGGAGGACAACCCATTTCCCAGTGAGCATCTCGTCAGCCTTCGAGGTAGAAAGTGAACATCAGCTGATAGTCGTCTCTCACAAAGATTTGAGACAGTTCTATTCTCATTTGGTTCATCGTCTCTGAAGATACTTCGCTACAGTCTTCCATGTAAAAGAGTCGAGATTCCGGTTGAACGCCGCGCCGGGATACACCCAGACGTAGTCTTGTAGTTCGTCATTGTCGAGTTTGACCTCTTGGTCGCCTACCTTGCAGAAGAAGTCGAAGAAGATGAAATGCTTCTTCTTCCAGAACTCCTCAGCGAAGACCGCCTCCTGCATAAGGAGAAACTCGACAACCTCCACATCGAGCCCGACCTCCTCCTTGACCTCGCGCTTTACAGCCTCTTCCATAGTTTCCCCGACTTCAATATGCCCGCCCGGGAGCGTGTACTTGTCGAACCACTTGTGCGACTTGGCCAGTAGTATCTTCCCTTCTGGGTTCACAATCAATGCACCAACGGTTGGTTCAGGGTAGACCTGTTCCTGAGAAGCACGCTGCTCGACTGCTGACGACATCGCCTCCAACGCCTGCAATCAGACACAGTTAGAGCTTTTCGGCGGACGGCCATCCGACGGACGGTCTAAGACTCGGGAGAGAATTTCGCAATCATAATAAACTGGGCTTTTCGCCCGCTTGCTCCGCGACACATGTCGAGCCAAACGCCCAGCCCTTTCATAGTTGAGGTGGAGAATGCCTGGAAGGTCTACCAGACAGGCTCCGTCAGAGTTGAGGCGCTGAGGGGCGTCAACATGGGAGTAAAGCGGGGCGAGATGATAGCAGTCATGGGTCCCTCAGGCTGCGGCAAGACAACCCTGCTCAACTGTTTCTCAGGGCTCGACGACCTCTCAAAAGGCAAGGTGACGGTCGAGGGCGTGGACCTGGCCAAGATGTCTGATGATCAGAAATCCGAGTTTCGGGCTAAGAGGATGGGTTTCATCTTTCAAGCCTACAACCTGCTCCCGGTTCTCACTGCACAGGAGAACGTTGAACTCCCATTACTCTTGGCAGGGGTCTCGGAGTCGGAGGCTCACGCTACAAGCCTGGACGTGCTCAAGATGGTTGGCCTGGGCGAATGGAGGTCGCATAAGCCGATGGAGCTCAGCGGTGGACAACAGCAACGGGTCACCGTTGCGCGGGCGTTGGTGAACAAGCCGGCTATTGTGTGGGCTGATGAGCCGACCGGCAATTTGGACTCGGAGAATTCTCAGGAGATCATCAAGCTTCTACGCAGCCTGAACCAGCAGTACGGGTTGACCCTGGTCTTGGTCAGTCATGATACTCAGATCGCTCAGCAGACAGACCGAATTATTCGCATGCGGAACGGCCAGATCGAAAGCGAAGTCAAACCGACGATAACAGCTAGTTAGCTTGGAGAGGCTGTGCGTCTGAGCGCGTCTCGTTCGAGATCCATCCTCGTGGGTCTGACAGTTCTTCTTCTGATCATCGCGCTCGGAGAACTTCTAGCCCTCTTTCTAGATTATCAGAACAACATCTACCTGCGACAATACGTCTCGAACAACAGCTCACTACTCTACGAGCAGATAATTGGCCTTGTCCTTGTCGCCTCAGGCTGCGCCTTCCTCGCCCACAAGGCTTCGACTGCGAAGCCCACGGCAAGGTTGGGGCGTCTATCTCTTCGATTGAGGTCACTCTCGCCGCTGATTGCGGGATTCGTTGCACTAATCCTCTGGGTCACGCTCTTCGGCCCGCTCTCCGGGGCCTCGTTGACAAGTCTCGAGGCCTACGGTGTCGGAGTCCTCCTCCTCATCACGCTGGGAATGATGGCGAGAGACAGAATCACGCTCAAGATGAGCCTCAGAAACTTCACTCGCAGAAAGACCAACATGGCGATTGTTATCGCAGGACTCATGATCGGCACAGCAATGATATCAGGCTCCCTCGTGACAGGAGACACTCTCAGCAACCTGTTCACCCGCGGCGCCTACAATGGTTACGGCTACGCCGACGAGGTCGTCTACACGCAGAGCGCCACGGGAGCCTACCAGTTCTTCAATCTCAGCCTTGCCCATGGCCTCTACCAGAGCCTCTCCTCAAGCTCGACCGCGGGCCCCTACATGCGAGGAGTAACTCCGGAAATACTCAGCGCCGTCACCGTGAATGATACCACCAAAAGCATCATCCAATCAGGGGTCACGCTAATCGGAACATATGGCAATGCCTCACAAGCGCTAGGCGACTTTCATGCCAGCGACGGGTCCATAATCCCATCTAGTCTAAATGACAACCAAGCAATCGTCAACGACAGGGCTGCAAGAGACCTAAACGCGACCATCGGCGATCGACTAACAATATTCTCACCTACTAGCCAGAATCTGACTGTGTCGGTTAGCGTCTATGGTATCGCAGTCTCAGATGCGAGAGGAGACTTCTCTCAAGGAGACAACCTCTTCGTGACAATCAATACAGCACAGGTACTCACCTCCCATCCCGGGTCCGCGAACTACATCGCGATAACGAACACTGGCGGACTCCGAGGCTCTATCCAATACACATCGACGGTTGGACTGGTTGCTAACCAGACCCTCAACATCCTTCAACAAACCCCGCAAGAGTTCGCATGCAAGACCAGCGCAGATGTGCCAGGAAATTCAACCACATTCCTCTGTGCCTACGGCGCGAAGATGGTTGCGGTCAACAACGCGACAACAGGAGCGCAGAGTCTGTCGAACCTGTTCTCCGTTCTCAGCACCATCACAATACTGGCTGGTGTGGTGTTGATCATCAACATGTTCATCATGCTTGCTGAAGAACGGAAATCGGAGATGGGAATGGCCCGCGCCGTGGGCATGAAGAGAGGCCAATTGACAAAGTTGTTTCTCTTCGAAGGAACGCTCTATGCGGCCGGAGCGTCTCTGGTCGGAGTCCTCGTCGGGATCGGCATAGCATATGGAATACTATACGCGTTTGGAAAGATAATCAGCGGCTTCTTCCCGGTGAGCCTAGCCCAGGTTCTCGACAGCTTCACGTTCACTCCAGCAAGTCTCTTCACTGCTTTCGCAGAGGGTCTCTTCATCACCTACCTTACCATCCTCCTGACGTCTTGGCGTGTGAGCAAACTCAACATCATCAGAGCAGTCAGAGACATCCCAGAACCTCCTAGAGGGGTCAGAACCTACACACGGCTGCTATTCCTCGGTATCTCTCTGGCGATAATTGGCGTCGCCCTCTTCGAAGCCTCCTACGCGGCCAAGTCAACGATCGAGGCACTCGTAGGACCCAGTCTAGTGATCTTCGGCGCTGGCCTAATACTGGCCAGGTTCCTCTTGAACCGTTACGCTTTCACGCTGACAGGTATAGCATTACTTGTCCAGTGGGGTGTTCCCAGCTTCTCATTCAACAGCAGTATCATCCAGAACTACACTTTCGGGCCGGAGATCCTTATCGTCGGCGGGATGTTCATGGTCGCGGGCGCCATCCTCCTAGCCCTATACAACACCGATGTAATCCTCAGAATGCTCCGGGTCTTCTACCGGGGAAGGAAGAGGCTCACGGTCATCTTCAAGACCGCACTCTCCTATCCCGGAAACAAGCGGTTCAGAACTGGCGCCACGGTGGCCATGTTCGCCCTGGTCCTGCTCTCTGTCACGACCATCGCATTCCTCACCGCAGAACAGGGGGCAGCACTCAACGACTTGATCAAACAGGACTCCGGCGGATACGATGTCGTAACCCAGACGACACTGCCAGTGGCCAATCTAGCGGCGCAGATTGCGGCTGATACAAGCCTCAAGGGAAAGGTTGCCGCGGTGATTCCGTTCAACAGTACAGGAGTTGTCGTGCGGGACCTCACGTCTGGGATAGACTTTGGACCCCAGTTGGCGGTCGGGGGTGACCCGAGCGCCATTGGAGAGAGCAACTTCTTCACGGGCAACACGTTTAGCATGGTGCAGATAGCTGAAGGCTACCAGACCCCCGCAGAGGTGTGGAACGCGGTCACCGCGGACAATTCAACCAACGTTGTCTGGTCACTATCTCTAGTAAACAATAGAGGACCGCCAACCGCGGCTCCGACCCCAGAAGCGAGCGATCTCCTCCAACTCTATTGGTCACCAGACAACGGAAAGACAATAGTCACCAAGGAGGTCACGGTTGCGGGTGTTCTCAACGGCGTCTTCTTCGGCGGGATAGTCGGGACCAGCCAGTTCCTCCAGCAGAGCTTCGGAATAGAAGATGGACAATTCGGATTCGTCAAGGTGACACCCGGAACGGACCCGACCGCGGTCTCGAATACTCTGAAGAGAGACTTTGCCCGCGTGGGCATGCAGACCATCGCGATAGCGCCCCTCATCAGCGACTTCATACAGATCGGCCAATCATTTCTCGGAATCTTCGAAGCCTTCCTCGCACTCGGACTGGTCGTCGGAATTGCGGGGCTGGGAATAATCTCGATAAGATCTGTGGTCGAGAGGCGAAAGGAGATCGGAGTACTGCGAGCGTTAGGATTCAGGAAGGGGATGATACTCGCAGCCTTCCTCCTCGAAAACAGCTACGTAGCGCTCTTGGGGATAATAATCGGAATTATCCTCGGGATAGATCTAGGCTATGCTATTGCGACGAGCCCGGGGTCCGGCGTCAGCTTTGTCATCCCTTGGGTGTCTCTTCTCGAAATCATCGGCTTTAGCTACGGGCTAGCAGTCCTCACCACGGTGAGTTCTAGCAGACGTGCTGCCAGGATTCCGCCAGCAGAAGCACTAAGGTACACGGAATGAGTCTTGATTAGCTACCGTGAAGAGTTGAGCGCGATGAAACCACTGGGATTGAATTGGCTCCTGGAGCGGGAAGACCCTCCTATTCGATTCTTTGCTCTTCGGGACATTCTTGGAAAATCTCCCAAGGGCAGAGAAGTCCTAGAGGTTCAAGAGCAGATCAGAAAATATTCTCCCGTACGAAGGGTTCTGAGGGCTCGGACAGCGGATGGATACTGGCCACCGAAGGAGACGTTCTACACTCCCAAATGGACATCTACGGTTTGGCCCTTGATGCTTCTGGGCGAGATGGGGTTCACCCCGGACGAAGGCGTTAAGCGCGCCTGCGAGAAATTTCTAGACCTCCACCAACTGGACAACGGCGCCTTTACATGTCCCAGCCCTCTGGAGGTGAAGCGCTGGCAAACCGGGCACCCTGGGAAAAACGCCAAACGTTGGGAGGAGCCTTGCCTCACTGGCAACATGATCCGGACCCTGCTCGTGTTCGGTTACGGAGAAGACAGGAGGGTGAAGGAGGCGATCGATTGGATGCCCGAGCATCAGCTCGTTGACGGGGGCTGGAACTGCAACTATCCCGAGAAGAAAGTGAAGCACAGCAGCTTCATGTCTACCGTGGAGCCACTCTGGGCCTACTCAGAGATTCCACGTGCAAAATGGACGCGTAAGATGAAACGGTCCGTAGAGCAGGGTGCGGAGTTCTTGTTGATGCACCGAATCTACAAGTCTGACCATCATCATTGGAAGCACAGCCTACCATTCGCCACCAGCCTCCACTTTCCAATGTACTACTATTACGACGCCCTTCACGGTCTGAGGGTCCTCGCAAAACTTGGATACGGGGACGACGAGCGCGTCAGAGACGCTGTCCATCTGATCCTATCGAAGCGTTCTCCGGACGGGAAGTGGCTGTTGGAAGGGGACTGGTCCAGGGAGCCGGAGGCGCAAGCCAACAAGAGAAAAGCTCTGGTGGATATTGACGAGCTCTGGATGCCCAGCAAGTGGGTCACATTGAACTGTTACAGGGCCCTCACCGCGACCGGAGACTTGGACATCTCGAGAAAGTAGTGAGGCCCCTCTCAGATGAGAGATGACCGGTCAGCCGAACTGGCGACTGTTCATTCGGAAGTCATGGCATGCACCAAGTGCGAGCTTTACAAGAGCAGGAAGAATGCTGTTCCAGGAGAGGGTCCCATAGACGCCAAGATAATGTTCGTTGGCGAGGGGCCAGGCCAGAGTGAGGACGAGCAAGGCAGACCCTTCGTCGGAGCCGCGGGGAAACTATTGACAGAACTCATGGAGTCGATCGGACTCAGCAGAGCAGAAGTGTTCATCACGAACATTGTCAAGTGTAGACCTCCCAACAATCGCGCACCGCGAAGGTCTGAGGTTGAAGCATGCAACCCATATCTGATAGAACAGATTAGGCTAATCAAGCCTCGGATAGTCTGCGCCCTCGGAACGCCAGCAATAACAACATTGCTAGGCGACGAGTATTCAGCCACCAAGGCGCATGGAAAACCTGTGCCAAAAGACAGGCTAACGATTCTGCCGATGTATCATCCTGCGGCCGCGCTGTACGACGCCAGCCTCAAAGAGGTCCTCGCCTCAGACTTCAAGATTCTCAAGCGTCTGTTAGCCGACTTAGCCGCGCATAATGGGCCAGTAGTGAGAGCCGAGCAGGAGATAGGGCGAGAGACTCTGGAGAAATGGGTCTAGAACCCCGAGAGTAGCTACTCTCTTTACGATGATGCAAACAGGGAGGATTGGGGTGAACCTTGCTATCGAGGCAAAGGAGTTTTCTGAGGAGCTTATGCTGTGCTGTCCGACTGGGATGCGACAGGGACCTTGACCTCGACTTCTTTCCAGATGCTTATGCCTCTGGTCTCTTTGAGGTAGCGCATTCCGACTCCAACTGTAAGCAGGGCTACGGCTATGGGATAGATTAGCCCAGCGTAGATGTTCCCCGTCGCGAGATTGATGGCGAGGATGGTAACTGGGGTAAATCCTCCGAACCATCCATTGCCGAGATGGTATGGAAGAGAGAGTGACGTGTATCGGATGCGCGCGGGAAACAGTTCGACGAGAAACGCCGCGATAGGCCCGTAGACCATGGTCACATAGACTACCTGAACCAGTACCAGAAGTATTAGGGCGGCAAAATTTACCGGGTTCGAGAAATAACTCATTCCAAGGTAGATCGGATAGTACGTGGCCGCGGCCAGGAGGCAGCCGGCCATGATAATCTTCTTGCGGCCGATCCTGTCAGACAGCTTACCGAAGACCAGGAACATTGGTGTCCCAACCGCCAGAGCGATAGCGACTACACTGTACGAGGTCACGAAGTCCAGCTTCTGTATTGTCTGTAAGAAGTAGAGGGCCCAGAACTGGCCGGTATACCATACTACCGCCTGACCAGCAGTCGCTCCCAGCAACGCTAGAAGAATCAGCTTGAAATTCTTCAGATTCAGAAGGCTGTCCCTTAGCGGAGCTGTTGATGACTTTCCCATCTCCTTGAGCCTGCTAAAGAGCGGAGTCTCCCTCAACCTCCAACGTATGTATAGCGAGACGGCGACCAGTATCGACGAGAGCAGGAATGGTATCCTCCATCCCCAATCATTGAAGGGTGCTACGCCTATTGCTAGCCGGGTTCCCAGTATCACCATGAGGGAGAGGAAGAGGCCTACTGTAGCTGTTGTCTGAATGTAGCTGGTCCAATAGCCTCGCCTATCATCCGGCGCATGTTCAGCCACGTAGATTGCCGCTCCACCATACTCCCCTCCAAGGGCGAGACCCTGCAAGATTCTGATGAAGAGTAGAATGACGATAGCAAATACACCGATTGACTGGTAAGTAGGGAGCAGACCTATTACGGTAGTCGACAGACCCATTATCGTTATCGTCAAAAGGAAGGCATACTTTCTCCCGATTAAGTCGCCAATCCGGCCGAAGACGAGCGCTCCGAAGGGTCTAGCACCGAACCCGGCAGCAAAGACCCCAAGGTATTGGATGAGCGACTTGCCAAGATCCGCGGAGGGAAAGAACTTTTCTGCTAGAATCAGTGCTAGGGAACCGAAGATGTAGAAGTCGTACCATTCGATGATGGTTCCCATCGAAGAGGCCCCTACAATGTACCGCATGCTCCAGCTCGTGAATCCTTTCGATAACGAAAACGGATTAGTAGACAGAGCTTCCGTCGGCTTTCTATCTAGATCCATAAGCTGACTTGTATACAACCTGCCCATTGTGGAGATATCCGTCACGTACACACTTGAATGCGAGAATCGAGAAACGTAGCCATTCGTGTTCGCTTGTACAACCATCCGATTCTGATACCCTTGTATGTCCCCAGCGAGGGCTGAAACATAGCTTACTGGTCACCCACGAAACGAAGACTGCAGAGTAGCCAGCCGCGGGTCCAAGCAGACCTTCTCCTCATAATCTGTCGCCAGATGCCCTATTCCATAGACAAATAGCGAACTAGGCCAAACCTGTTCCTGTCGGTTATCAGAAGCGGTGTGATGTGCTAAGGGATAACCAGGATGCGTACGGTCACCAACTGTATGACTTCTACAAGGGCCGCCAGGTAGTTGAGATCGTAGAAAGAGATGACGGCCTCATTGACCCAAGCGAGACGTACCCGAAGTACTATCTCTCTGAGTACAAGGACTGGTCTCTCCGAGAGAGACAAGCGGCACGATATGTGAAAGGGAAGGTTCTTGACATCGGCTGTGGAGGGGGAAGATGGTCCCTCTATCTCCAGAAGAAGGGCCATGATGTTCTAGCGGTTGACATCTCACCCTTGGCAATCAAGGTCTGCAAGCTGAGAGGATTACGCAACGTAGCGGTCATGTCTATCACTGAAGTTCATTCCAGGCTAGGTAGATTTGATACTATTCTGATGATAGGAAACAACTTCGGGCTATTTGGAGGATTGAAACGAGCACGACAATTGCTAAGACGGTTCTACAAGATGACGAGTCCAGACGCTCGAATCATCGCCGAAAGCCTGGACATATACGAGCCGCCGATCGACCCGATACATCGACAGTATCAGATGCGAAATCACAGACGCGGCCGAATGCCAGGACAAGTACGGATAAGGATTCGATACCGAAACTATGCCACGCCATGGTTCGACTATCTTCTAGTGTCGAAGCCTGAGATGATTGGGATATTGCGAGGAACAGGCTGGAGGATAAGGCGGTTCATTGCTTCAAAGAAGGGTCCGGCGTACGTTGCGATTATCGAGAAGGAGAAGAAAATATGGGAAACCACCTGTTAAGGCGTAGAACTGTCCACTCTACAGAAAGAATTCAAAGATCGAAGGATCCCCGTTCTGCCTATGGCATAAGAGGAATACTCTTCGACATGGACGGGACGCTATTCAGGACCCAAGACCTCATCGTCTACTGTGTGAACGAGACCTCTCAGAAGTATCTCAAGAGGAGCTTACCTCGTGAAGATAGCCTCTGGAGTTTCGGGCCACCGGCCCGGAACATCATCCGTCAATTAGTCGCCTCAAACCCTGATAAACCCGTTAACTCAGCCGTAGACTACTATGACTCGCTCTACCGAAGCAATTTTCGAGACATGGCTGTTGGTTTTCAAGGGATACCAGAATTGTTGCAAGGATTGAGTAAATCGGGGAAATCTCTTGCTATAGTAACCTCGGAAACTTCAGCGCTCTCCGACTACGCGTTGAAAGCTTTCAGTCTACACGATTATTTCGACGCCTTGATCACGAGCGATGACGTCTCGAAGAGAAAACCAGATCCCGAGGGCGTTCATTTAGCACTCAAGAAGATTCAGCTAGGCCCCGAAGACTGCATGTTAGTTGGCGACTCCGCTGCGGACATAGCGGCCGGAAAGAAGGCTGGACTAGTAACCGGAGCCGCCCTTTGGGGCTCCGAAACATGGGGAGACCCGAGAATAGCGAGCCCCGATCACTTATTCTCGGACGTTGAAGAGCTATCGAAATTCTTCTTGATCCAGTCCAACCTGTATCGAAGATAGCATAACCTGTGGTGAATATCGTCCGTACTCTGGGGAAGCGAGTCAGGGTCAATTAACCTGGAAAGCTTCTTCAACCCTCTTGGACGAGAGTGAGAACACGGCACTGACCCAAGGTGCGTACTTACGGTCAATTGGTTTCCTTTTCAAGTCTGTCCGTGAGTCTTTCGAAATCTCCGTGATCTCAACCCACCGAAGCTCGTAAACGCTCTCTTTGTTCATGTACAATGGGCCGTCATGCTTCGCGACTAGAATGTACAATAGTTCGTTCTCGCAGTATCTTGAGTCGCGCGGATCTCGGGCAGAATACGGTATGCTGAGCCTCTGGGTCCAGTTCTTGATCACGACTCCAAGGTCCTCGCTTGCACACCTTCTTGCAGCCTCCGAGAGGCTTTCCACTCTCCTGTTTCCGTACTTCCTAGGGTGAGTGTCGCCGGAGAGGCTCCAGACCCTGTCGAATATCCTGTGTCTCCTGTGCTGAGTGAGGATTCTTCCGTTATCATCTAGGCACGCGATGGTTATTCCTGTATGCTTTTGCCCGAGAATGGGACCGTCAGGACCAACCCTAACTTTGTGGCTCCACCATCTATCGCCGTAACCAATTGTCCTTCCAGATTCATCCAGAATTGGAATCCTGTATTTTTCCATGGTTGGAACCGCACTCCTATCTTGGAACTGTCATAATCTCAACGCTTTAGTGCTATGGCGGAGCAAGATGTGCGTTATGTTGGCCGAACCTCTGCGGACAAAGGTTTGGGAAATCGCAGACTCGTACTATCCCAAGCACGACTGGGCTCACGGAAGGAACCATATTGAACGCGTTTTGAAGATGGCGATAGAAATTGGAAAACAGGAACGCGCGGATCTGGAGATTGTTGAGCTCGCAACGATACTCCACGATATCTTCCAGAACAGAGAGGCGCACACGAGCATCGAAGGATTTCGGCACGAAACTGAAGGGTCGAAGGAAGTAAGGAAGATTCTGGCTAAGCTTGGACTCGCAGATAGGACAGTGGACGCTGTATGCCATTGCATAGAATCGCACCGGAAGAGATCCGGAAGAACCGAACCTCAGACAATCGAAGCAAAATGTCTCTTCGACGCCGATAAGCTCGACTGCATAGGTGCGATTGGAACAATCCGAAGCGCCTTCGTATCATTCGACCATAAGCAAGAATTCTACAAAGAAGTAGACGACATTGAAGCTTACAGACGTAGAAACATTCGACACGACGGAACAATCATCGACCCTGCACTGCACTCGTCAAACTTGGAATACGAGCTTAGCCTCAAGGCGGTTGCGAACCGAATGTACACAGAGACAGGAAAGAGGCTTGCGAAGGAGAGAGCGGCTTTCATGGACGAATTCTACGACAGGCTTGGAAAGGAACTGAAGGGAAAATTGTAATCGAACGATTAGGCGACCTATTTGCCTCGAAGATACTCCAAGACTACCTCAGCATTCTTCTCTGGCGGAAAGATGGGATAGAACACTTTTTCGATTCTGCCACGTCTGGCGACAAGCGCCAATCTCTTGATGAAAATCTTGGACTCAAACTTGAACGTGGGCAAACGTAACTCATTGGTCAGTCTGAAATCCGAATCGTTCAACAGCTCGTACTGAAGATTGTTCCGCTTGGCGAACTCCATCTGTTCATCGAGACTCTGAGCACTGACACCAAACACTTCGAAACCCAGTTCCTTGAACTCTCGATAGCGGTCGCGGAAAGAACATGACTGAGGAGTACAACCTCGGGCCCCTGGAATCTCATTCCAAATTTTCGGAATCTGCTTCCCGGGCTTTCCCGTTTCCGGGTAGAAGAAGAACACCACTCGGCCGCTAGACGCACTCGCCAAGTTGACGTCTCGTCCGCTCGTCGATCGGAGTGAGATAGAGGGAACCTTCATCGCGCGAAGGTGACGGCAGGCACCATCATCGACAGGGACGGGTAGGTCTGCGGGAAGAAAGTGTGGATCTGTATCGATAGCCTGTTTCATGTTCAGTCGCCGTATTTGGAATCCACTCTTACACTTAGCGATGAGAGAAGAGTCCTGGATGTCGTTAGTATTCCCACTCACCCAATCGGAAACCTTCAGCAGAACGCATGTATCCTTCTAGCCAAATCTCCCTCGGGCAGGGAACGAGGGTGAAGGACATTATCATACGGGTCCGTCCGAAAATTGTCACTATTCCCGCTCTGTCCGGAATCATAGCACCGCTTTTGATGATATCCTTGTGGGCCATTGCGAGCCTATTGAGACCTGGATACGATCAACTTACTCAATACGGTAGCGAGTTGGGCACCGGCGATAATTCTATCATTATGAACACAAACTTCATCGTAACAGGCCTCCTGATAGTGTCATTCTCCCTTGGCCTGCTCACCAGCATTCGCACAGGGTTCTGGTCTAGCGCTGGCTCAATATTCGTTGGATTGTTTGGCATGGGAGAAATCGCAACCGCCGCATTCCCATGTGACCCCGGCTGCCCGTTGACCAATCCGCAATCACTCTACCAGCAGGTACACAATGGAATTGCGGCAGTGGCATTCACGGCGATTGCAATCGCCCCTCTCCTAGTTTCAGTCCAGTTGAAACGTGACAAATCATGGAGAAACTATCAAGCCTATTCTCTGGGTACCGGATTCGCAGCCCTAGGACTCTTCATCGCATTCTCAATCGCCGCCCTGTATTCACTTTTGTACGTAGGGCTATTGCAACGTCTCTTCTTGGCATTCCCCTTCCTCTGGATAGAACTAATGGCAATCCATCTGCTAGCCATTAGTAAGAGGAGGAGGACCTGATGACCCAAGAATGTTCGCGATTGCAACCGTTCTTCTTCTCCCTGCATCTCCAAGGGCAAGTGTCCAAGTCATAACTTAGCTGCGATCAATCAAGATACTTGAACCGAGAGTGTACTAGTGCAAAGCTACGATGCGGTCATTGTTGGTGGAGGCATTGGAGGTCTCGCTCTTGGCTGCGGCCTTGCAAACAATGGGCGAAGTGTTCTGATCCTGGAGGCAAGATCCGGAATCTCGCCATCGCAGAGAGGTCTGACCCTTCAACCGAATGGACTGGAAGCATTGCAGAAATTGGGGCTTCTGGAGAGAACCATTCGAATAGGAACCAGATCTGATATTGTGGCGTGGTATGAAATCGCCGGCGGTTTGCTGGCAAATCTCGACTATTCTCTACTGGAACATCCTCAAAATTACCTATTGACTGTCGTCCCGAGCGAGTTGGAGCAGGTCCTTCGGCATGAGTTCTCCCGAAAAAACGGAGTAATCCATGAATCTGCATCTTTCGAGGGATTCAAGCTCTGCAAGGATCATATTCAAGTGAAAAGCAGAGGGGACGGATCAACTGCCGAATGCTCCACGAAGATCCTTGTCGGGGCCGACGGAGCAGACTCTAGAGTCAGAACGGCGTTGCACGTAAAAACACAGACGAGAGAATGCCCGGACCACTTTCTCTTCATGCTCGTAGGCCCAGTCGAACCATTACGTCAAGAAGCGAGACAGTATCTATCGCGTGGAAAGATGGCTGGATTCTTTCCAGTCCCTGAGGGAACGTACATCTTCTACTACCTCCCAAGAGGAAAGCTGAACGATCTGAAGGCAGAGGGACTAGACTCGTTCAAGAACGAACTGCAGAGAATCATGCCCGAGCTTGCGGGCTCGTTGAACAACCTTCAATCCTGGGACGACATCACTTACGCCGCCCCCAGGCGCATTAAAGTTCAGAGCTGGGTTGGGGAACGCGTCGCCATCATCGGTGACGCAGCTCACGCACTCGATCCATCATGGGCCCAAGGAGCGAATATGACACTTCAAGACGCGATAATTCTAGGGGACACTATCGAAGGATGCTTTCAGTCTGATGATTTCAGCTCGGAGAGACTGAAAACCTACGAAAACGCGAGACGCAAGCAGACTACCTTCATCCAGAAACAAGCAGACAGAACGGCCCAGCTTACAACCACAGAAAACCGCTTCAACTCTTGGCTCGGAAAACGTGTCCTTAAGAAAACCGGAACGAATAGGCGCCTAATGCGCATAGCATTGAATGCATCCTGCGGACTCACGGACCACTTCACAATAGGAGAACAGTTACGGTTCTTGCTCTAGCTGCAAGATTCTAGGCAATCGATCCATTGAAAGAGGAGGAATCGTGTGGAGTGAGAATCTGAAGGAACTTTCAACACTCGACTGGGGCCCTTACCTTGTTGCTCTCTTTGCATCTCCTAGCACGAAATCGACTGCTCTGTTCAACTTGCCCTCGAATCCGTGGGGATACTGATGTCCAAGACCCGGCTCAACAACCAACTCTCCATCAAGACCCCTCTCCACCATCAACGCATACAGCTGCTCGATCTTAGGAAAGAAGGGATCCTTGTCTCCGACTATTATCGTCCCCCTCAAGCCTCGACAGTCGCTCGCCCTGACGAAACTTGCGAAAGGCTCGCTGAGGCCTTTCCTTTCTGTTGCACCCTTCTCCTCAGGCCGGACCCAATCCGAAGGAGCGACCGCCACAAACCCCCGGCAAGGGACGAGCCTCTTCAACGTCGAATAGATTGACAACGCACCGCCCTGAGAAAATCCGCCGAGCACCAGCATGTCCCGGTTCAAACGATATTTCGCTCCCAACTCCTCGATTGTCCACTTCACATCTCTCTCAGAGACTTCCGGGTCGTCCCAGCAACGACCGTCTGAAGCGTACACTTGAGATGACCATGGTGCCGCGAGAATCGTCCCTGTCGATATCACTGGAAGCCATTCCTCAGCTGATATTTCAGGGCGTTCTCCGTAACGTGCATGGAACACCATCAGAGCGGGATAATCTCTACCATCTGAGTAGTCGGTGGGAACCCGAACCATCAGCTCTGGTTTCGCTATCTTCGGGGTTTGCTGTTGGAGACTCTTGCACTCCTCTTCTATCTTCCTAAAATCCGGCCTATCGCGGATAGAATTCAGATCAGAATCTTGAAGCGTACTTCGAGGCCACCACACACCACGCCCTGTTGCCCTCTGAAGGGTGTGAATCGCTTCATCGTGATGACCTAGAAGATTCTGAAGACAGGCGATCCAGAAAGTCGTCATGGCGTCGCTCTCGGGAAATCTCCTAGAAGCCTCTCTAGCCACCGCGAGGGCTTCGTTGTACTTCTTCTCCTCGTAATACCGAAAAACTCTTCTTCGGTATTCTCCGAACCTGTCGTCTATCAGGACCGTCACGGGCGACGATCTGACTCTTAGCGTGCTTCTTGCATCATGGGCGTCTGTTTCGCTGCTTCGAGATTATCGATGTGCACTGGTTCTATCTGGTCTGCAGGCTGGAAGCCGAATACTTTTCCGTAGAAGTAGAGTTCCGCCTCGATTGAACGCTTGATGTTCTCTGACTTTCTGAAGCCATGCTGTTCTCCCTCATAGGCGAGGTACGCGGTTGGTAGCCCCTTGTCCCGTAGAACTTTGTAGAACTTTTCTGACTGGTCCGGCGGCACGACCTTGTCCTCAAGGCCCTGGAACAGTATCATTGGACAGGACACGCGCTCGACATAGTTGATGGCTGAACGTTCCCTGTAGAGGTCCTTCTTCTCCGGATAGGGTCCGACCAGCCGGTCGAGATATCGAGACTCGAACTTGTGAGTATCCTTCACGAACGTCTCCAGATCGCTGATCCCGAAATAGCTGGCACCGGCCTTGAAGAAATCCCGAAAAGTCAAAGCGCACATGGTGGTATACCCTCCCGCGCTTCCGCCTTCTATTGCGACACGGTTTCGATCCACCTCTCCATTCTGGATAAGATGTCGTGCGCCGTTGACGCAGTCGTCAACATCAACCACGCCCCATTGTCCGTTAAGGCGTTCCCGGTAGGGTCGCCCGTAGCCTGTGCTGCCTCGATAGTCGACGTCGAGCACTGCTATCCCCCGGCTCGTCCAGTACTGAATGGAATATCGGAGAGCCGTCGATGTTTGACCCGTAGGGCCTCCATGGCAGATAGCGATGAGCGGAGGCTTCTCACTGGCGGGAGCAGAATAGTCAGGGTTCTTCGCCGGATAGTAGAACGAGTGGGCTGTGAGCCCGTTTGTTGTCTGAAACTCCACATGTCTTGGGATTGAAAGGTAGCGATTGTCGACTGTGACATTTCTCGAACGACGGAGAACCGTCAACTTTGGGGTCCTCAGGTCTATTTGGACAATCGACTCCGCCTCAGTCGGCGATCCTCCCACGAAGACGGCATGATCAGGCCCAACAGCAATGTCTCGGATCTGTCGGGCTCCCCCAGAGTAGGGTGTTAGAATCTCTTCTAACCGTCCAGTCACCGTGTCCAGTCTTGCAAGATGCGTGC
>Ga0209376_1002477_pt1 | contig 17452 bp, 13 predicted proteins | sample GraSoiAngelo_134_FD_185891 | JGI IMG/M metagenome (GOLD analysis project Ga0209376, IMG submission 185891) | Grasslands soil microbial communities from the Angelo Coastal Reserve, California, USA - 14_0929_05_30cm (SPAdes) (version 2) | ecosystem: Environmental > Terrestrial > Soil > Grasslands ... | reverse complement strand
GAAATGCCCGGGTTCGAACGGCGTCGCCGCCGACGATTGTGCCGTGATCTGTATAAAGTCCAACGACAACACCCTCCGGGTTAATTCCATGAGCTTGAGTAGTGCCGCTGATGCCGCCTGGGTAGTCGATCGTTTTAAACGTGCCTTCGCTCAAAAGAAAACCGTGGCCCACGCTTCCGACTTGGTAACGGCCAACGATATCGCCTTCAGCATTTATGCCTAAAGCTTGGGTTAAGGTTACACTGGGCAAATCCACGTCGACCGACTTAAACCTCAGATGGTGTTTAGATCCGGCGAGAGCCGTTCCAAGTGGTACGGTCAGCCCTACAACCAACAGGGTTCCCGCAATCGTAAGCGCGGCTATTCTCAGTTTTTTAATACTTCCTGCTTCTGGAGTAATACAAACTGTCAGATTTCGTAACATTGTCGTTTTCCTCCACCTTGTACGCATGATACGCATGGGATTCTGCAGAGGCCGGAAACCATACCAACGATAATCTGGCTATTTGCAACAGGCCATTTGTTGGCCATGGGTGCAGCAAGCCATTTGTTGGCCATGCGTGCAACATGCCATTCCTGGACCCTTAGACCCCGCGGAATGAGCCCCTAACGTCAGCGCCAGGGCCAGCACGCTCAGGAAAATTGCTGTCGTTTTTTTCATAAATCACCTCCACGTTTTGGGAAAAGATCGCCGGCACAGCTAGAATGCGGCATGTCAGGCAACCTGACTGCGGCCGACTCTAAGACGCTGGCTGGCAGCGCGCAAGAGACAGGTACAGCCAAGCCCGAGATGACCACATTTGACCGCTCGATGTAACAGTCAGTAACACATTGCCAGCAGCCCGGTGATGCGATAGAATTCGCTCCATTCACCGCTTACCCAACTAGGGGCCTCGCCTATGGCCGGCCAAACGCAGGATTTACCAGGGCAACCCTCCGAGACGTCTGCCCATGACCGCCTAGACTCCTGGAAAGAAATTGCGGCCTATTTACATTGCAGCGAACGGACGGTTCGCCGCTGGGAAGACGAAGGTCTGCCCATTCACCGCCATCCCCACAAGAAAAAAGCTGGCATTTATGCCTACAAACCCGAAATCGACTCTTGGTGGAACAACGACCGGGTCCGCCTGGAAGAATTGGAGCGATCTCCGACTAGCCAAAGACCTTATCGCTCGCTGTGGTTAGCGATCACTTTGGTTACCGCGGCAGTCACCGTTGGTGTGGTGGGCCGGTTCGCTTATCGCGTTAGAGGCGCGGCCACCCCGCACCAGATCGAATCGCTAGCCGTTCTGCCACTAAAGAACCTCTCCGGAGACCCTGCACAGGACTACTTCGCGGACGGAATGACCGAGCAACTCACGACAGATCTAGGACAGATCAGCGCTCTACGAGTGATTTCCCGGACTTCCGCGATGCGTTACAAGGGCCCCGACAAAAGTCTGCCAGAGATAGCGCGCGAACTTCACGTAGACGCCGTGGTTGAGGGATCTGTGGAACGTTCCGGCGACCAAGTGCGAATCACCGCGCAGTTGATCGATGCGCCTAACGACAGGCACCTTTGGGCCAAGACCTACGAACGCGATCTGCGAGACGTCCTGGCTTTGCAGGATGAGGTGGCACAAGCGATCGCGAACGAAATAAGAATCAAGCTGACGCCCCAAGAGCGAAGTCTCTTGGGCCGTGCCCGCCCCGTGAATGCAGGAGCCCATGAGGCCGATCTTCGAGGGTTCTATGTACTGCACGGGATGACCACTGAGGTTGCAGAAACTTCGAAGGTCCAGGCCATCGAAAAAGCCATTGGATATTTCCAGCGGGCAGTAACCCTTGACGCAAATGACGCGCTGGGTTATTCCGGTTTAGCGGATGCCTATTCGAGCTTGAGTACGCATTATCGGGCTCCGCTGGAGGTCATGCCAAAGGCTAAGGCCGCAGCGGTCAAGGCTATCGAACTCGACGATACGCTTGCAGAAGCCCACGTCTCGCTCGGGTACGTGGCGCTTACCTTCGACTGGGATTGGGTCCGAGCGGAACATGAGTTCCGCAGGGCGCTCGAACTGAATCCCAGCTTGCCTCGGGCGCATGCCTTCTACGCAGAATACCTTCTCTTTAGGCTCCGCCGCATTGATGATGCCATGCAGGAGCTTCAGCGAGCCTACGCGTTGGACCCCCTCTTGCCTATCGCGCACGGCGACTTGGCGTGGCTTTCTTTCCTCGCAAGACGTTATGAGGAATCCATCGCGACAGCCCAGAGGGTTGGGCACGATGATCACATCGAGGCGCTCTCTTATGCCGAACTTGGCCAGCGAGACCTGGCACTTGCTGCCGCAGACCGCGCTGCCAGTTCCAGTAAAAACCCCGTCATTCTGGCTCAGACTGCGGCTGCCTACGCTCTCGCCGGGAGCTCCGATAAAGCTCGGGCCATGCTACCCGGTATCGAGGGACAGGCGCGCAATCGCTACGTGTGCGGATTCAATGTGGCAGGCGTATACGCTGCGCTGGGCGACAAGGAACAGGCCGTCGCTTGGCTTGAAAAGGCGTACGTCGCCCGTTCGGATTGAATGCCCTCCGTCGGGGTGGATCCCCGACTCGACAACTTGAGGTCAGACCCACACTTCCAAGACCTAGTGCGCCGGATGGGCTCGCCGTAACCATGCTTGAAGCAATATGGTGTCTTGTTCTACCGAGGTAGCCAGCGCCGGCTGCTCAACCCTGCAAATAAAACGGACACTCGCGGTTGCCGTGCCGGGCGAGGCGGATGTGCACGATTCGCAGAATCGACGAGGATCACGCGAACAATAGATCAGTTGCCGGCAAGGATATCGAAGACATGAAAGAGGTAACTACAATGCAGGGACGTTACAACGTTCTGTTTCTGTGCACTGGAAATTCTGCGCGCTCCATCATGGCCGAGGTGGCTTCGTTAGCGAAGCAGCACGGCGTCCGCAGTGTCCCTGCTGCCGTGATTGATGGCAAACTCGCCGGTTGTTGCGCGGGCCGTGGCCCGGATGAACATGTCCTGCGTTCCGCGCTCGTCTAAGGCTGCCTCGGGCTCGGTTCGTCGAGAATCTGTCGAAATCTGTCGGACTCTGTTTCGCCTCTTTGACGCATCTGTGTTAGTATGAATCTCGCATGAGCGCGCTGATTTTTACAGGAGATTTACAGGAAGTTTTGCCAGGAGAGCTTGCAGTCAGGGGCGAACCAGGCAAACAGTGCGCTGTATGCGAAACTTGCAAAGCCATTATTTGCAAGGTGTTACGCTAAGTTGTTGATTTCACGGCTGGGGACGTAGTTCAGTTGGTTAGAACGCTGCCCTGTCGTTGGTTAGAATCCCACACTGTCACGGCGGGTTCGAGTCTGACCCTCAACATTATTATATGATTCCAGGCCTGAGCGCACACTCGGCCCGATCAGGAGCCGCATTCGACTTGCCCGAAAGGCAGTTTTTCCCCTATCCTGAAGATGACGAACCTAGGGAGCAACAGCCCCATGACGATTCATCTCACGCCGGAACAAGAGCGCCGGATTCGAGCGGTCCTCAGCCGCGGTGCTTACCAGTCCGTTGAGGAAGTTGTTGAGGCTGCCTTAGATGGCTGCTCAGCAGATCGCTGTCAACGCCGATCGACGCTCTTCCCTAACGGTCCATGATAGTGAAGAGGAATCTGAATCGTGACGTAAAGGCCTTTTCCATCCGAACGATTGCGGGCGTTTATCTTTCCGCCGTGTAACTTTAGCGCCCGTTCGGAGATGGCAAGCCCAAGTCCCGCTCCTAACGTTCCATTGGCGCGTCCGCGAGCTGCCCTATAGAATGGCTTGAAAACTTCTTCTAACTCTTCCTCGGAAATGCCTGGGCCCTCGTCTTCCACCAGAATTTGGACCCCGCCCTTCGAAGGACAAGAAAGCACAACTGAAACTGAGGAGTTCTCTTTCGTGTATTGGACGGAGTTGCGTACTACGTTCTCCACGGCCCTGTGCAATAACTCGTAGTTGGCATACACAATTCGGCCGGGAATTGGCAAATACTTGATAGTGCATCCCCGTGCTTCCGCCTCGATCCGTGCGTCTTCGACTATCCGGCAAACCAACTCGGCCACGTCACACGGTTCTTTAGCAAGCGACTCTCCGATGAACTCCAGTTGTGAGAAATCGAGCAGTCTCGTGGTCAACGCCTCCATGCGAAGAATATTCTCTTCGATTCGAGCCAGGTAACCGCAAATCTCTTGTGGACTCCGCCGAGCTCGCTCAAGCAGCAGTCTGATGCGCGAGATCGGCGCTTTCAATTCATGCGAAATATCGCCAAGGGATTCTCTGTGCGTGTCGAGGTGCTGTTCAAGGCACGCTGCTAGGTCATTGAAATTATGGCTCAGGTATTCCGGCTTGCCCGGTTTGTCCACTCTGGAGGCTCGACCAGATCCGGTTGCTTTGGCACGAACGTCTACCTCGGAGGCCTCGGGCGCATCTCGTGGCAGGACAAGAAAGGAAGCGCGCGAACGACTAGATTTAGGTTGCGTGTGGCGGGCGGGTTCTGATGCATAGGGCTGCACCGAGGAACGCACTCGCGAGTTCAATGTCTTTGGCACGGTCCGTGTCTCCATCCCTGCTCTCCGGCAGGGTTCACCACTCCGGAATGAACATTTGCAGCGAACGTTCCTGCTTGTGAGGTCTGGCCAACATGCACACCGGACGAGCGGTGCGATCTACCATATAGCCTTTACCAAGGGCGCCTACTCATTGCTCTGAGGCGACCGAGGAAACGGCGGGAGTCGGTCGAAATCTTTGATCGTATAGTCCGCTGGCAATGTAAAGAGCAGCGCGGGCGGTTCTGCCCTCTGTATATTCGTAAGCCGGTACGTTGTCTCGCCCATACGTGGGTCTTTCGTGGTACTGAGAACGACAGCTTGGAGTTCCGAGGAGAACCATTCCTCCGTGACGGTACTTATGGGGCGTTGATTGCCCATTGCACCGGCGGGAATGGTTGTTGTGGTGCGCTTACCCTCGGCGATCACTCCTTCGATAGTCTCTTGTCCCAAAGATTCGGTAGATGTTTGAAAGCGGGATCCCGTAGATACTGAAACTCCCGGGCTCCCAGAAACTTGAATCCCTCCAACCCCTAAGTCTCCAGATACTCGAACTGTTCCGCCCATCCCAAAGATCTTGTTGGTCACGATGCCATCGGCCGGTAGGGATGGCATCTTCCTGGCTATCTTATTCTCCGGCTCCAGAACATAGTCCGAGCCTGAGACGGGATCGCTGATGAAAACCACGCTCTGCGGCTGACTTCCGTTGATGACCAGCGGACCGAACCCCGCGAAGTTCTCTTCTCGGCGCGTGCGGCCTTGACTGTCCCGGTAAATATTTGACGTCATCTTATGGCTGATCTGATTTCCGTCGGTTAACTGCTGCGTCATCTCTGTGCTGGCCGCTGCGGAATAGGGAGCGCCCTTGACCACCTTACCGGGCACCATGGCCCTGAACGACTGAAGGCCGATCTCAACGGGACCCACAGGTTCGGCAACTTGGCCTCCCTGTATGGCTATCTGCTGATCTAACTGCTGAGGTCTCGCGAAAGATGGTTGTGAAAAAACACTGACGGTCCCAGCAAATGCCATGAGCACTCTCGAGATCAATCGAGGACTCCTTCTGTTGCGCTTCATGATGAAATCTCCCCTCAAGTCGATATCTGAAATCCGCATTTACAAATATGCCTAACGCACAAACCGGATCGCCAGCGGCAACCCGTTTTCCCCCACCAACAGGTCCGCAGTGATCTGCTCCGCTGCCCTGTCGCCGTTCAGTGCCATCGGAAACCCAATCCCGGGAAGCGCTGATGCTCGCAATTTAACACGAACAATTTCCCCGCTCATGACGTGATCGGAGCTCTCCGCATACGGCAGCGCGTAAAACGCGGTGACGAATCCTTCGCGATCCGTGCCCTGCGATGGGACACGCGGCTTTGACTTCCTGTTTTTGCGAGTTTCGCGTGGAAGCTTTGCCACCGGTTTAAGTAGTTGCGCGGTCGACTCGTTGGCTGGCTGGACTGGCAGGGGCGCAGCTAAGATTGGCGGCTTTCTCTCGGGAGGGAAAATCCGGTGCCACGACACGACACCAATACTCAACAGTAGCGATGCCGCGATTCCTATTACCACCCAACTCGCAACCGGCCGAGAACGCTGCCTTACCCTCTTCTGCTGCTGAAAAACAATCCGCAGGACTGGTTCGAGTTGAGCAGCCGAGCCTTCCGAATCCATTGTCTCTGCAAGGGTCCGCAGTGTCTTTTCGAGTGACCTAATGTTGGAAAAACGGGCCTCACAACGTGCACAGCGCATGATGTGCTCAAAGGCCTTCGTGCGCAGCTCCTCGTTTGCTGTCTCAGCACGCATGAAATCGTGAATAATACTGTCGCACTCTTGGCATTCCATAATCATTCCTTCAACAACAAGCCCGTTTTCTTACTGCCCTGTCATTGACCGCAACGCTGGACTTAAGTTTTTGGAGCAGCAACTCCCGCCCACGATGTAAGCGAGATCGAACCGTGCCAACCGGGCATCGCATTACCGCCGCGGCATCAACATAATCCAGCTCCTGTAAGTCGCAAAGCACCACCGCTTCCCGATATTTTAGCGGGAGTGAATGAACGGCTTGCCGCAAGTCATCCATCAGCTCAGCGGCTGTCAGCTCCGCGAGTGGGTTGTTCATGTCTGGCGGTAAAGCCTTTTCCAAAGCCGAGGATCCGTTTTCAGGTACCTCGCCGTCGTAGGGCACGTAGGGGCGCTCCCGCTCAAAATGTTGGAGCAGACAATTCCGGGCAATGCCGTACAAAAACGAGCGGACGGATCCTCGGGCTGGATCAAATCGATCCACGTGGTGTATTAGATTAATGAACACTTCCTGCGTAACGTCCTCCGTCGTGATCCTGCTGTTACTCATTCCGAAGACAAACCTGTAAATGTCGGGCTGCCGCCTACGATAGAGCGAAATGAAAGCCTCTTCATCGCCCTCCCGCATCAAATCCACCAGAGCCTCGTCACTGAGATGGGATCTCAAATTCATCCGTCGTTATTCGATGTCACGGCGTTTCTGTCTTATAGTTCAGACGGGGAAGGCAATTAGTTCCAAAATTTCTTCCGCTCATCCCGAAGTAACAAAAACCTGAGACAAGCGCTGGGCACTGCGGCGCCATGGGGAGACACCCATCCCGCCATGCGGAAGGCATCAACTTGGGAAGCTGCTGAGGGCTACTGAACTCGAACGCTCGCCTCGCTGGAGACCAGGGGTATGGAACGTTGTTTCGAGTCGCGGCCATTTACTTGAACGATGGTCAGCTTCGATGTCCCTGGACCGACACCTTTAATCGAAAGCTCCACGAGCGCCCCCGTGCCGTCGACTCCCGGTGTGTTGGGTTGTCTCGTGGCTGAGATGATGGCTTGGCCGCGCTGGTTGTCCAGGTGCTCTACAATGGCGGTCTCCTGTGTCCCACCGGAGAGGAAACCCCCGTTCCGAACCTCTTCCACGGCAAGCACCGCGGGGTCGTACTGCACGAGCATCGGCAGGGAGAAGAGGTCACGCGCACCATCGATCACTAGGGCAATGTTCCGCGACTCTCCTGTGCGCAAGCTGAGCACTTGGGGTTCAAAGCGCAATTGAGTCGGCTGAGAAATGGCCGCATTCGAGGTTGCGGCCGAGGGAGCTTCTGGCGCTGCAGGTTTACCACTTTCCGGTGCCTTCTCTGGCGCCTGCGGAGTCTGGGTTTTCTCAACACTGCGAACCTGAACGTTAGTCTCCGTGCCCGAGTAAATTCCGCGCAGCTTTCTTTCATCAATGTCTGGGAGCCTGACAACGTGCGGTGTCAAAAGAATCAAGATCTCGTCTTCCTGTCGCTCTGTGTTTTCGCCAGAGAAGAAGCGCTTGAGAAGAGGGACTCTCGCAAGGCCTGGCCAGCCAGAGACTGAGCTGGTTTCAGTATGATCGAATAAACCTCCAAGGATATTGACCTCGCCCTCCTTCAGGCGTACATCGTGCTCTATTTTGCGCTGGCTGATAATCGGCTGATCGATGGAACCAATGGTCACATGTCCAGTTACAGACGAGACCTCAACGGATACTTTGATACTGACATCGCCGGATGGATGAATATGCGGGGTCACGTCAACGATGACCCCAACGTCGATATAAGTGAACTGCGTGTTAACGAGAGGGTTGACTCCGGTGGCCGCTGCCGAAAAGCTGCCTGTGGCCACTGGTACGCGGTCACCGATTCGCAACTTGGCCGCTTGCCCATCCAGTATGCGAATCTGGGGATCTTGAATGATCTGAGTGGAACTGTCGCTCAAGAGCGCCTGCGCCGCTGCCCCAGGCAACTGCACGCTATAGTCGCCGCTGGACAGATGCCTCAATTCATTCAGGGGAAGAGTAGTGTTGCCGGAAGATTTTGAAGAATTGCTGAATGCTCGCGGCGTGAATGTCAGTGACGCACTCGTATCTGGAGAGATCCCTAGATGCCGCAAATAGTCTCGTCGTACTTGAAGAACTGAGACTTGAATGACGACTTCAGGCTGCGCCGTATCAATATCGTGAATGAACTTTTCGGCGAGGGCAAGCTTTGCAGGTGTGTCGCGTATGACGATCGCATTTCGACTGTTCATTTGTTGTATCCGCTTCAGGTCAAGCAGTTGGCGCAGCCCAGTGACAACCTCGGTGAGCTCCTGAGGAAGCACGGTGTTGCCCAGATAAAAAGTGCGCAGAACCTGATCCTCGAAATCGCGGCGCTTTTGGGGTTGGTCAGGAACGAAGATAATGATGTTGCTCGTCATTGGCTCCCAAAATGACTTCGCTTCTACGCTTACGACTTCAAGCGCCTGTTCGAGAGTGACATTTGTGAGTTCGATCGAAATACGACGCGCAGGAAAATCAGGGTCGAAGATCACCGTCAATCCAGCCAGCTTTGCAATAGTTTCTATAACGGTTTTTGCATCGTTTGTCATTTTCAGATTGATGGGTGCTTGCGAAAGCGGCATTAGCTCTGGAGGCTTCTCCGCTAATTTGGGTTCCTTGCTGGACGACATATTAAGGAGAGAAGGCGCGGCGGCCGTCCGCGTTGCAGCAATCATGTCGCGGGTCTTCTGAATCTGCTGAGCCGCTATAGGGCTTGCTAAGTCAATAGATTGAGCTTTCTCAAATTCAAACAGGGCGCCATCCAAATCTCCTTTCTCCCTAAGCTTTTGCCCGTTTGAGATGTGTGCCTCCGCGGCCTCGAAAGAAATGCTGGCGACCTTTACCTTGTATTCGACATTGGAAGGCCGGGCTTCGAGAGCTCGCTTGTAATATTCGAGCGCACTGTCGAAATCCTTTCGATTCTCGGCGATCCGGCCGGCCGAGAAAGCATCCTTGCCTTTAGGGCAGCCACTTAAGCCGAGCGTGAGACAAGTAAAGCATGTCAACGCGACGACAAACTTAGCTCTGCCCCCGCTAACGATCCACAGCTTCTCGCTACTCATCGGCAACTCCACGTGGAATGGGCTGTGCATGGTCTGAACATCCGGAGGCCAAAGCAGGCGGGATTGACCATGGCTGGCCTCGACTCGACCGGGCGTTTGTTCGCGACCCTCAGGGCCCTCCGATCTCCGCCACACCGAAGCAGAGTGCAGCGCAAGCAATGGCCACGCAGGAAGTCATGCAGTGGTTCGCTTGCGCCCTCTTCTCTGATTGGCTTCACCCAGATAGGAAGGCATCGGAAGCATGTGCGGTGCTGTTTATAGGGCTTCGCCTTTGGGGGCGTGGTCAAGAATCGTAAAGAATGCGTAAAGCCGTGTATGCAGGCAAACAGAGGAAATGGGCGACGCCGGAGACCCGTTTCGTGCGCCGCCAGGGTCAGTGGACGGGTTCTCTGTTTATCGTGTCTCGCTGATTAGGTTGGCTCACCGACGATTTCGCTCTCATAGGCGGCGCACACACCTGGCGTATATCCTTATCGCCAAATCCAGCTCGGAAGCGGCTTGATTCGCGAATCCGTGTCCGCAAGCCCTCTATCACCGGCGGGATCCGATCGTGAAGAACGCCGCGCACAACGAAAATCATAAGTGCAGCCTCGCCAGGGCTATCGGCGCTTGATGCGATCCCCACACCTTGTACTCCTTGCAATCCCATCAAGGTGCTTGCGTGTTTTGCGTGTACAGCACGGGCTCGGACAATTTCCGAGTCAGGGACCGCACTAAGGCCCGACGCTGGTGGGCCGGACTGCTCCAGCGCGGCGGTTTCTGCGATCGATAGCACAGCATGCTGGGGAAAATTCTCTCCTTCGATGATGCGCGTTCTGACGCCATCCATTTGTGCGGGGAGCTTCCTTCGCCCAGAACCCTGTTCTACAAATAACAGAATCGCCCCCTCGCCCGGATGATCAAGGCTCGCGCCGGCCCCAAGCGCGTGGACTCCAGGACGCGAGAGTAATTCCGAAGCCCATAGATCCCGAGTCTCCTCGGCGCGCTGCAATTCCTGGGAAGAGAGTATCTCGTTTCTGTGTGCCAGACTTGCGGCTGCGCTGACAGCGGCGGACCGGGGTCCTGGCAGACTGCAAGCAGCCACAGGATGAGTATTTGTGGTCCCGACAAACACGGGTTGTTCTCCCGTCGTTGGATCTGCAAGCGCGGGCAGGACGTCAGAAATACTATTGCCGAGTGTATCCGTGTCTGACGAGGCGAGGAGCAGCGCAACGGGATCAGCCGTATCCTGGGTGACGATCATTGAGCCGGAGTCGCCTTCGGCGCTGAATGCTGAGTCGTGAATGTCAACGAGATCGGTGAACGTCGCACTAAACGTAGCGCCGGAGCCGCAGCCCTTTTGGAACTGAATCGAAGCAGTAAGTAAAAGCGTCTCAATCGCCGCAGGCTGTGTGGTACACGTCAGACCCGTGGAACGGCCACTCTTTGCGACAAGACCATTATGTCGGGTGGAATCCAAAAGCGCGGCGAGGGTGATGCCGTGACCGCTGTGGAGAGGCCCGTCGACCGGCAAGCTCCCGTTAGTCGTTCCGCCAAGCTCCAGGATCGTGCCAAGGGCGTCCACTTTTCCCGAAACCACTTGAGCCAGAGCGGCATCCACTAGAGGTTGGCTCGGCGAAGGGTTTTCGAGGTTCACGAACTGGGAGAGATTCGCGACGACCGTCGCCGTCGCGGCGGAGCAACTGGAATCGATGAGACCTGGCTGAATGACGGATTCGCCGATCGAAGCTGAGTCATCCCGAGCGAGGACGTGGCTGTTGCCCAGGATATATTGATTGCCACCGCGGGAAACCAGCGCGCCAAGCGTGCCCCCGCAGCACATGGTGGACGTTGACGTACTCGAATCCATCGCGTTACCGCCAGAAACTCCGAGAGGAATGGGAACATTCTGCTGATTTTGATCTGGGAAACTGCGGTGATGAGCACTGTCGTTGTTACATTGCTTCTCGTCCCTGACGCGGTCGGCACGGCATGCGGCGCGCTGTATAAACCGGAAGACGAAATTGTGCCCGTGATCGAGCTTCCGCCGGTTACGCCATTCACTTCCCAGGTGACAGTCTGGTTCGAGTTTCCTTGAACTGTCGCCGTCATTTGGAGAGAGCCAAAGGTCTGAACCGACGCAGGATTTGGCGACACGGAGACGCTCATGTTCGCGTGCAGCGTAACGCCCGCCGAAGCCGCCTTGGTTGTATCTACCTGTGAAACCGCTGTTACGCTCACGGTAGCGGGAAGTGTTCCGCTATAGGTGCTGGGCGCGGTGTAGAGCCCCGTGGACGAGATTGTACCCACGGAAGAATTTCCCCCCGTGATGCCTCCCGCCTGCCAGGTGACCGCGCTGTTGGTCGATCCCGTGACACTTGCGGTGAACTGTTGCGTCTTCCCAAGCTGGAGATTCGCGCTCGTCGGTGAAACGGACACCAACACATCGGAAGTCAGAGTGACAGCAGCGTTCGCAATATCTGCTGTATTTGCTTGGGAGACAACCGTAACTGTCACCGTGGGCGGATTTGGCACGGCCGCCGGCGGTTTATAGAGCCCGGTGCTCGAAATTGTTCCGGTCGTTGAATTTCCGCCAGAGATGCCATTGACTTCCCACGTCACGCTTGAGTTGGTCGTACCAGAAGTAGTTGCAATGAACTGCTGCTCGCCGGTCAGTCCCAGAGTCACAACCGAGGGAGAGATCGTTATCGTCACATTAGGGAGAGTCGTGCTCCCCGCTCCTCCACATCCCAGGAGCGAGCTGACAACTAACATACAGAAAAGCGCAAACAGTGGGCTACGGACCGAGATCTGTTTCGAGCCTCTGAAACCAGGTTTTGCATTGAGCCGGTGAACGCCAGAAGGATCGCCCAACGCGCTCCATTGTGCGCGGCGGCAAAAGGCGACGGATAAGCATCTGATTAAGAGTGTGACGGTCCGGAACGGCACGGGCCCGAAGGGGTTTGGGGGTTCCTTGGGCGGGAGGTCGCTTCGGACCGCCAGCTCTTGTTTACCTCCTTTCTTTGTCCCAAAAGCCAGATATGCGAACGGGGGACAATCAAGGGCGCCAGAAAACCGGACGTCCATCGTCCTTGGCGTCAAAAACCGTAGGGATTTGTACGGACCTTCGTAGTATGCCGACTGTGGTTTCACGATTTTCATTTCAGCGTGGTAGCGGCACGATCAGGACGCGATTATTGTTCTGGTCCACGATCACAGCCTGGTTCGTCCACGGGTGCACCGCGATGCCGAATTGCTGTGAAGCAGCGATGGGCAAGATGGCCTTGACCGTCTTCGTCAGGAAATCCATGACCGAAATCGTCGAGCTGGTCGTGTTCGCCGTTACCAAGGTGCCGCTTCTATAGTTGTAATCGAGCGACGTGGGATTGATTCCCACGGCGGTAAAGGTCACCGAATAGGTTGCCGAAGCCGGGTCCGTTGTACTTGCCGTGATAATCCCGAAATTGTTGTTCAGGCTGGACGTTATCAGGAATGCGTCCGAATCAGGATCATAAATTCCTCCCGTTGGGAGCTGAAATCCCGTCACCCGGTCCAGCACCTGTTTGGTATCTAGATTGACGATGACCACCGCGTTCGAGCCCGCTTCCGCCACGGCCGCAATATTGCGAGTGGGGTCGATGGCTACAGCAGACGGCCCAACATCCAATGCTAGGGCCGTAGCCGTTCCGGGATTCGTCGCGTCAAAGAAACTGATCTGCTTTGCATTGCTGTCTGCAACCACGGCCAGGCCTGTGCCGGGATGTATCGCGACTCCGATCGGCTTTGAAGTGCCCGAACTGGGAGCCACGTTGACCGTAGCGCCCACCGCCCGCTGGTCCAGATTGATTATGGAGACCGTGTCGCTGTCTGTGTTGGTCACTGCAGCAACGCCAACACGCGAAGAAACCGCCACTCCCGTAGGAGTCGTTCCCACGGTCAGCGTCGCCATGATGCTAAGGCTGTTCAGATCGATCAAAGAGACCGTCTTGTCCCCGGAGTTGGTCACCAGCGCCACATCGCGCTCCGGGTCAATGGCCACGGCGCGCGGCGAATGGCCCACGGGAATCGCCTGCATCACCGTGAAGTCCTCAGCGTTGGAAACGGTACCGTCGGGATTGCGGACGTCGACAAGGTAGCGGCGGGGAGCCGACAACAGGGACGACGGAAGCGTCGCTGTGAGCATGCGCGGACTAACGTAGGTCGTTTGCAGAAGGGTCTCGCTGAGACGTGCAACGGAACCCGAGACAAAGCCGTTTCCCACGATCGTTAACGTTTCGCTAGAAGTGCTCGTAAGCGTGCTGAACGGGCTCATCTGTGTGATTTGCAGCGGGCGGAGCGTGGCCATTTGGAGCACGGATACCGTGTTGCTTCCCTGGTTCACCACGAGCGCGACGTTATTTACCGGATCAATCGCCACGGCTGTGGGCTTCGTGCCCACGGTGACCTGCTCCAGCCGCTGGGGCTGCTGCAGGTCGAGAACCGATGCCTGATTGCCCACGGAATTTACCGTCACGGCGATATTCGTCAGTGGATTTACTGCGCTTGCCGTCGTTCCCGATTCGAGGGTTATGGTGCTGCTTACCGTCTGGTTCAGCAGACTCATGAGCGACACGGACGTGGATGTCGGGTCGCACAGTATGGCGATTTCCGTCCGCGGATTGATGCTTACTCCCCGCATGTTCTGGTTTACGGACACGGTAACCAGCGGAGCGGCTGCGCTTACCGTGCCGTTTCCACTGGTCGCGTCCGATCCCGTCTGCGTATACGTGAAGCTCGTGCTCGAAGGCACCGTTGTGACGGTAAATGTTCCATCGAAGGAAGCATCATCCACGCCCGCGATCGTAACTTGCTCGTTCACCGTCAGCCCATGAGCGGCCGTCGTGGTAATGGTCACAGTGTTGCTGCTGCGTTTTGCTCCGTTCGAGGACGGCACCGCGATCAAGCTCACGACCTCTTGTCCGCCTCCGTTCAAATCGACAAACGATACCCCGCCGTTTCCGCCGGGCGTGACAATGCCCCAATTGAGTCGCGGGTCGACGGCCACTTGCGGATTCGATCCCGTCAGAGTGATCTGGCTCGTCGCCGAAACCGCAAGCTTGTCGAGGTCGATGATCGTCGCTTGCGTCGAGTTCTGGTAAACCACAAGAGCTTTTCCAGTAAGAGGATTCACTCCCACGGCATACGGCAGCAGGCCGAGGAACGTCCCGCTTCCGCTCACTGCCGTGGTCAGCGTGGTTTTCACGACCGGAGGCGAAACGGATAAATCCACGATCGAAACGTTGTTGCTTCCATTGTTGGTCACTACCGCCAGATTTCTCGCGTTGTCGATCGCCACCGAGGTCGGCGCTGTTCCCACTGTTACCGTCGAGCCGAGTTGCGCCGGCGCAGTGGAATTCCCGGTTAACTGGATGACGGTCAGCGAGTTCGAATCGTGATTTGCAACCAAAGCAACACCGGTCGCGGTGTTGACGGCGACCGACATGGGATTCTGGCCTACGGAAAGGACTGCTGGAATTGCCGGCGGCGCCGGCGTTGGCTCCACCGCTATGTTGGCCGCTGCAATCTCTTGCGGTAGCAGCGGATTTCTCACCTTGACGGAGAAGAGCCCCGCTGCGGTGAGGTCTTGCGCCGTGAGTGGCACGAGGATTTGCCGACTGTTTTCCACGGTAAGACTGTGCGAAACATCGCTAAACTCCGCTGTCGTTGCTGGGTTGTAATAGCCCCCGTCAAAAGTGAAGTTTACGTTGCTACCATTCAAGATCGTGCTGTCCGGCGAAGAACTGATCAGCGTTGGCGGCGCTTGAGTCACAGTCAAGCGGACAATGCTTGAGAGAGCCAGATTCTGTTGCGATTGAACATCGATGAAGACCGTGCCCGGTGAAGTCAGGAAAGTCCCCGGGACTCGCGCACGCAGCACTCCCCTCGAGAGGAAGCTGGTCGCAACCGGAGTGCCATTTGCCCTCACTTGGTCGGTGCTCACGAACTTACTTCCCGTGAGGTAGATGTCTTCAAGCAATGATCCTTGAGGCACAATCGTGGGGTTGATGGTGGATAAGGTCGGCGCATTCGCGGGAACGACCGTCACATTTGCCGTCCCAAAGCTATTGCTGTCGGCTTGCAAGACGGCTTTCACCACGAAGGTCTGCTGACTCCCGATCGTTTGTGGCGCAAAGTAGAGCCCCGTCTGGCTTATGGTTCCTGTCGTCGAATTACCGCCCTGGACATCACTCACCTTCCAGTTGACCGCCGTGGACGTTGTTGAGTTGCCAACTACGTTGGTGACGGTGTCCGTGAATTGATACTGATCTCCTGCATTTATAGTTACGTTGGAGGGTGAGACCGTGACTTTAGCCCCGGAGTCTATGGTCACCGTTGCGGACGCCGTCTTTGAGGTGTCCGCAACGCTTGTGGCCGTCACGCTCACGGAGCTGGGATTGAGCGCGTTCACTGGTGCTGTGTATAGCCCCAGGGTCGACACTGTCCCCACTGAGGTGTTGCCCCCGTTGACGCCATTCACGGTCCACGTCACGTTCGTGTTGCTGTTGCCCGTCACGGTCGCCGTGAATTGCTGCGTTTGTCCCAGACGGACCGTCGCCGTCGTGGGACTGATCGTTACTGCCACTGTCTGCTTGCCACTTCCGCAGCCGCTGTGCCAAATCATCGTTCCGACAATCGCAGCACTGAACCACAGGCGTCGCATTGCGCCTCCTCCCACGAAACTTAACTTTCCGCTGCACATGGCTCTGTCTCCCCCATCCCCGCCGCGTAGGACGGGAGATCCTCTAAAATGTCCGGCTCACCGTAAATCGAAAGGTGCTGCGTCTTTCGCGAAACTGGATGGTTTGCTGAGTGCTCAGCAGATTGTCGAGAGTTGGAACGATGTACTGATTGTAGACATTCGGCGGAAGCGAATTCTTAAGCGAATCCGAAAGATAAAACGTCCCGTTAGGAGCGATCACCGTATGCGAGTAGAGATCGGGATTGAAAGCCCAATAGATGCGAAAGGGCGCCTGCAAAATCGGCAACTGCACGATAAACTCAACCCCCGTGGATGTGCGAGGCGCGAAATTTGATCCCGGCGCCAGTTGCAATGAGTCGCTGATGGAGGTGTTGGGAAATGTTGAACGCAACTGCGCCAGGCCGGCGGAATCAAGTTTCAACTGGCTCCGGCGGAGAATCCCGTTGATCCCGGCATCGAAAAATAGCGACATAGAAACTGGCCCAGCCAGCGGAATGCGGTATTCCGCGTTTCCCACCGCTTGGGTGTCACCACCGGGGTAAACAATCGTGTAGGTCAAAAGGGGTACGCCAATGGTTCGTGAGATTGGGGATCCTGAGCCATTGAGGATACCGGGGACGTTGAACGTCACCGACGTGTTGGAGGCGACGGGAACGAACGTGATCGGTGAAATTGTACGGATGTCGAAACCCCGGACGCTGTCGTCACCGCCGGTAAAAAACCGTTGATACGGAGAAGGCTCGACACCGCCGTAACCCGTGGTGAAGGCGGTCAGGAGGTGGAAGCCCAGCACATTCCGCTTGTGATTGACGGGTCGAAAATACTTGGCATCAAACACTTGTGTGATGGACCTCGCGTTACCTCCCAGCCCCTCAATCCCGACGGAGTAAAAGAGACTCTTGCCATGCGTCGGATTGACCGGATTGTCCACAGTGTTGTAAGTGAGCGTTGGCGTGATTTTGCTGGACCGGATGCCACGTAATGCTGCTGGTCCAGCAAAGCTTCTATACTGGAGTGTCTGAAAGAGCACCTGAGCCGCATTCGTCGTCGCATCGATGCTGGTGAGCGTGTAGCCGTAGGTAATTCCGAGCCTCGTAAAGGAGAAGCGCTTGATCGGGTAACTCGCGAAAGCCGTAAACCCCTTGCTGTTCTGTGTGTAGTTCTGCGCTGAGGCCGGGTTAATGCTGACCTGCTGGTTTTGGAGGATCGACAATTCCTGCTGCTGATTATATTTGTAGCGGCT
>Ga0209376_1002475_pt1 | contig 17462 bp, 7 predicted proteins | sample GraSoiAngelo_134_FD_185891 | JGI IMG/M metagenome (GOLD analysis project Ga0209376, IMG submission 185891) | Grasslands soil microbial communities from the Angelo Coastal Reserve, California, USA - 14_0929_05_30cm (SPAdes) (version 2) | ecosystem: Environmental > Terrestrial > Soil > Grasslands ... | reverse complement strand
AATCTGCGAGACACGACATCTCGCAACAACGAACAGGACTGGTTGAAGACGAACCTGGCCAAGTTCAGCCGAATGCTGCAAGGGCAACGCGACTTGCTCGCGGTGGCTCGAATGATTCTTTCGGAGCTTGCGCCGGTGGTTTCGGCTCAGCAAGGAGTCTTCTATATTATGAATGGCAAAGAAGGCGAACCGGAGCTGCAGTTGCTTGCCAGCTACGCTTATCGGGATCGGAAAGGCGTTAACAGCCGCTTCAAGCTTGGCGAAGGACTTGTCGGACAAGCCGCGCTTGAGAAAGAACGCATTCTTTTAACGAACGTGCCCAGTGATTATGTGCGCATTAGCTCGGGGCTAGGGGGAGCGGCGCCGCGGAACATCGTCGTGCTACCGATCCTCTTCGAAGGCCAGGTTAAAGCGGTAATGGAACTTTCATCGGCCGAACAATTCAATCCCACGCACCAGGCATTTCTCGATCAACTGACCGAAAGCATCGGAATCGTTCTCAACACGATTGAAGCGAACACGCGAACGGAAGATCTCCTGAAACAATCGCAATCGCTCGCAACCGAATTGCAAAGCCGGCAGGAGGAATTGCAGCAGACAAACCAGGAGCTGGAAGAAAAAGCGCGACAGCTCTTCGAGCAGAATGAAGAAGTGGAAAGAAAAAATCGCGAGGTCGAGCAAGCCCGACAGGCCCTTGAGGACAAGGCGCAACAACTCTCGCTCACGTCGCGTTACAAGAGCGAGTTTCTCGCGAACATGTCGCATGAATTGCGCACCCCTCTGAACAGTTTGCTCATTTTGGCCGAGCAATTATCGACCAACCCGGAAGGCAACCTGACTTCGAAACAGATGGAGTTTGCCAGCACCATCCGGGATTCAGGTGTCGACTTGCTTAAGTTGATCAACGACATCCTCGATCTTTCCAAGGTCGAGTCCGGAACAGTGACCGTGGACGTGGGCGAAGTTCGGTTCCAAGAGATGCAGCAAAACTTGGAACGAACCTTTGGACACATGGCCGAAAGCAAAGGGCTCACTTTCAAGATCGAGATCGACCAGAAGCTGCCTTCAGCGATTTACACCGACGCGCAACGACTGGATCAGGTTCTGAAGAATCTATTGTCGAACGCGTTCAAATTTACCGAACGCGGTTATGTCAGGCTGCGGGTCGCGCCTGCCCCAACTGGTTGGAGCGCCGTCCATCCGTCGCTTGCGCGGGCAAAAGCAGTGTTCGCGTTTTCGGTCAGCGATAGCGGAATTGGAATTCCAGCGGAGAAACAGGGGACAATTTTTGAGGCGTTCCAACAGGCGGATGGAAGCACCAGTCGCCGCTATGGTGGGACTGGGCTCGGGTTAGCTATCAGCCGTGAACTTGCGCGTCTGCTTGGCGGCGAAATGAAACTCGAAAGTAATGAAGGCCAGGGCAGCACCTTCAGTCTGTTTTTACCGGACTCGTATTCCTCCGTGGAAAAAGAGATAGGAGACGAAGCAGTTGCCGCCGACGCCGCGGCGTTAGCTGAACGTGAGCGGAGCGAACCTGCGGTTGCCCCATTCACAAATGCGTCGATTCCAGATGACCGTTTCAGCATCCTGCCATCCGACAAGACAGTTCTGATTGTCGAAGAGGATCTTGACCTGGCGCAGTGGCTTTTGGAACAAGCCCATGATGCGAGTTTTAAGGCAATCGTTACTCCACTAGGACGCACTGCGCTGGGTTTGGTGCGCGAATACGCTCCCATCGCGATCACTGTCGACTTGCAACTGCCGGACATTGAAGGCGGCAAACTGCTGGAGCGAATAAAGTCCGACCTTTCTACTCGGCATATCCCCGTGATCGCGCTATCGACACATGATTCGGTTCGGCAAAGCGCACTGAAGTACGGAGCGATTGCCGCGCTTGAGAAGCCGATAAGTTCAGCTGCAATTCGGACGGTTTTGGTGAAAGCCGCGACAATGGCGGCGGCAAAGACAAGAAAGCTGCTGGTCATCGAAGACGACGCCGCTCAACGCATGGCGATTCGCGAACTGGTTGGAGACGAAACGGTGGAGGTCGTTGAAGCAGCAAGCGCCGCCGAGGGTTTGGCCGCACTTCGCAATCAAGGTGTCAGTTGCATCATTCTTGACCTCATGTTGCCGGACATGTCCGGCTTCAAATTGATCGAGCAAATTCGCGCCGAGCATCAGCAATTGCCCGTCATCATTTACACGGGGAAAGATTTGTCGCGAAAGGAAGAAGAGCAGCTGAACCGGCTGGCGCAAACCATCATTGTTAAGGACGTCCGCAGCCCGGAAAGGTTGTTCGATCAAACAGCCTTATGGCTGCATCGCGATGTCTCGAAATTGCCGGCCGACAAACGTGATCTTCTACGGCGTCTGCATGACCCAAATGCAATCCTGGCCGGCAAAAAAATTCTAATCGTGGACGACGATATCCGGAACATCTTCGCGATGACCAGTCTGCTGGAGCGTTATAAAATCAATGTCATCTCTGCCGAAACCGGAAAAGCGGGCATCGAGGCGCTGCAGAAGGCTGGAGACATTGATCTCGTCCTGATGGACATCATGCTTCCTGAAATGGACGGCTATGACACGATGCGGGCGATTCGCCAGATGTACAGCTTTAACCAACTGCCGATCGTGGCCTTGACCGCCAAGGCGATGAAAGGCGACCGTGAAAAATGCATTGATGCGGGAGCGAGCGATTACATCGCCAAACCGATCGAAACTGAGGAGCTTCTCTCGCTCCTGCGTAATTGGCTGTTGCGGTAATGTCGGAGAACAACACCAACAACGATTCTTCTGGAGACAAGGTCAGCATCCTGGTCGTGGACGATCGTGCCGACAAGCTCCTCGCTTACGAAGTGATGCTGGCTGAATTGAAGCAGAAGATCGTCTGCGTTCGATCAGGCAAAGAAGCGCTGCGGCGTCTGCTCCGGGAGGATTTTGCCGCGATCCTGCTGGACGTGAACATGCCGGGCATGGATGGCTTTGAAACGGCCGCTTTGATCCGGCAACGACAACGCTGCGAGACGACGCCAATTATTTTCGTCAGCGCGCTCAATGACACGGTCAATCACATTTCGCGCGGATACTCGCTCGGAGCGGTCGATTACATTCTCACGCCGGTTGTTCCGGACATCTTAAGGGCAAAGATTGCGGTCTTTGTCGATCTTTTCAAAAAGACCGAGCAGATCAAACGGCAGGCCGAGGAACGCGAAAGCTTGATTCGCGAACAGGCCATTGCCGAACACGCGCGCGTGGAAGCGGAGCGGGCAAGTGAGGCAAAAGATCGCTTTCTTGCGATGCTCAGTCATGAGCTGCGCACTCCTCTCACTCCAGTCTTGGCGTCAGTGTTTATGCTCGAACGTGAGGACAATATTCCCGCGATTATGCATGAGTCGCTTCAGCTCATTCGCCGGAACGTCGAGCTGGAAGCGCGCTTGATCGACGACCTTCTCGATCTCACCCGAATCAACAAAGGCAAAGTGCAGCTCAGCTTCGAAATTGTCGATGCCCATACCCTCTTGCGAAATGCGCTCGAAATCTGCCAATCCGAAATCGAACAAAAAAAACTCGAACTGCGAAATGAATTCGCCGCCACGAAAGTGTATCTGCAAGCCGATCCGGCGCGGCTGCAACAGATCTTTTGGAATTTAATCAAGAACGCCGTCAAATTTACGCCCAACGGCGGAAAGCTCAGCATTCGAACGACGAACGATGGCGATGGGCAATTTTGCTTGGAAGTCGAAGACTCCGGTTGCGGGATCGATCCCGAAGTTCTGCCTAGAATTTTTCACGCTTTTGAGCAAGCCGGGCGAACGCAATTAGGTGGCCTCGGTTTGGGTCTGGCGATTAGCAAAGCGCTGGTTGAAGCGCATCAAGGTTCCATCAGGGCCGAAAGTCAGGGGCGCGATCGAGGCGCGAAGTTTACCGCTCTGTTTTCAACTTGCGAGCGGAATGCGATTCCGGAGTCGATTGACGCCCCGCGCTCGACTGCGAAACGCAGATCAGTCCGTCTTCTTTTGGTGGAGGACCATGAAGATACGAATCGATCTCTCACCCGGATGCTTCGTCGGCGCGGCTACGAGGTTCATCCGGCTAACGACATTCGTTCCGCGCTCGACATTGCCACGAGGAAGCAATTCGACGTTCTCGTCAGCGATATCGGCCTACCCGATGGCAGTGGCATTGATCTGCTAAAAGCGTTGCGCGCGAAAGGTGAAGTTTTTGGCATCGCCTTGTCCGGCTTTGGGATGGAAGAGGACATTCGCCGAAGCGGCGAGGCCGGTTTCTCTCATCACCTGGTCAAGCCGGTCGACTTGAACAAGCTTGATTCGATTATTCAGGAAATGTCACTACCCGTCGGCACGACTTTGCTAACGCAACCGGCCGCGCTGCAAAATTGACACAACGACACCGAGCCCGGATAGTTTGCGCTCGCCAAAGTCAGCGGCGGCGGGGTAGCCAAGTGGTAAGGCTGCGGTCTGCAAAACCGCTATTCGCGGGTTCGATTCCCGCCCCCGCCTCAAATATCATCTAATCAAGCACTTACGACGATTACGTCGTCTGGAACTGGTCGAGTCACAACCAAAATCACAACAAATCCATTGGTTTCACTACCGTTCTATTTTGTTTGCTGACGCGCTGGGTTTCGCTCGCGCGCACACGCGCGAACTGGTGACCGTCGAGCAATTCCGCCCTTCGATCCGCGTTTGCTTTGTCCAATATTGTTTGCCGATATGCTACGCGCGCGTGTACGCGTCCGGGCGCGCACGTGTGACTGCTAAGATCGTCGGAATGTGAATCGACACGGCCAAGCAGCCCAGCGAATGCTTCACGTAAATTGCCTTCATTGACGATGAAATGTTCCGGAAAGCAGTGAATTTCTTAAAGCTTGCATGCGCCCCGTCTCGAGGATTGATTAAGCTTGCTGGGCAGGCAGTTCCGCTACGGAGAAATTCGTGGCGCAGAGTTTGGAGGATCAAGTATGAAGACAACCCTCGGAATAATGCTCGCGTTGAGTGTCAGTGTTCTTGTCGCATGTTCGAAGCGATCGTCGGGCACGGCCGATCTAATTCCAATCTATCCCGTCAAGGTTGGTGAAAAGACAGACTTCTACGAGGTAGTCGGGCCTAACGATGTGAAGTTCGCCGAAGGTGTGAAGATCAAGCTTGTTCCGGAAGCAGGCGGAAAGAGTAATGGATTTGTCTTTATGCGACCGAACGGTGAGATTGGCGGTTACATGCGCTGCGAATGTAGCGGGGCAACGACTAGCTCGTGTAGGACTACAAATGATAATCCCAATCATCCGGCATGTGCGGGCGGTTGCACAGACAGCGAAGGCAATCTGCACGGCTGCACGTTAGCTGGTCCGCTTCCCGGACCACCGCGCGACCCGACGTTGCTTAGTTTCCGCGCTGCTGAATCAAAATAGCCATCTTGTTAAGCGGGAGCAATGCGCCCCACGACATTCTCAGCCCGGTTTACCAAACTCACGGTTGCGCTGATCGCTGCATCCGGCGCGGCGAACATCCAGGCCCTCACCGAACAATGGATCTCCATCGGACCGTTCGGCGCGCCGCTCATTAATAATGACGTGATCAGTGGCCAGACCAATGCGGTCGCGGTTGATCCGCACGATGCAAACACGCTGTTTGTGGCCGCAGCCGAAGGCGGTCTTTGGAGAACGAAAGATGGCGGGACAAATTGGAAGCCCGTGACCGATTTTCAGCTCGTTCGCAAAATCTCCACCGGTCTTCCGCAGGGGACAACGTGCACCGGCGCCGTGGCGATCCATCCGCAAAATTCCCGCACTGTTTATGTCGGCACCGGCGATTCCCACATGGGTGCCGTCTTTTCCGGACCAAGTCTCGGAGTTTTTCGATCGACGGACGGCGGCGACACTTGGACGCCAACCGGAGCGAGCACCTACCAATGCGAGAACGGCGCGATGGCCCGCGCGGTTGTGAACCGGTTGCTGATTGTACCCGGCGGGCAAATAATCATTCCGCCAGTCTCCACTGGCGAAGCGGCCGCTCGGATTATCGGACCGGGACCGATAAAGCAGCCGGACCGGATTTTCGCAGCAACCAATCTCGGACTGTTTGCTTATCCGGAAGACGGCAGCGATTGCTGGAAAGCCCTCACGGATGCCAATGGCCTGCCGAAAAATGGCGGAGCGATCGATATGGTGGCTGATCCAAACCGGAACGTGCTTTACGTTTCGTTTTACACGTTGGGAATTTTCAGATCGACCGATCTCACCGGCGGACAATGGAAACAACTCACCAACGGTTTGCCGACCGGCGACTTCGGCTGGATCGCGCTGGCCTTCGGCGGCCGGACCGGAATCGGATTTGGGCAACCGTCGCCGCTGATCTACGCCGGCTTTCGGGTTGGGAAAGACGGCTACAGTCTCTTCAAGACGCTCAATGGCGGCGACGTCTGGACCGAACTGCCGGCGCCCCCACAAAGCCAGCAGATGGATTTTAACAACGCGCTTGCCGTCGGATCGTACGATCCGAACGACCTTTTTGTCGGCGATGTCGCGTTTTGGCACGCCCAGGACGGCGGCACAAAAGGCGGCGAAAACGATTACACGGTCAATCCCAAGATCACGAGCAATTCGTGGACGCCGATCAGTTGCTGTCTGGGGACCAACAATCCTTTTCGATCCGGAATGGACCTGCATGCCGATAATCACGACATTCAGTTCGCTCCTTACGGAAGTTTTCTGCCGTCGCCGGATCAGGTGGAGATTTTCTACGTGGCAAATGATGGCGGGTTGGCGAAAGGGAACGTCGATTACAACGGTGTGGTTAACTGGCAACCACTGACACGGGGCTTGGCCATTAGTCAGGCCGGCACGATTGCTCTCGCCCCGGGTAATCCTTCCATAACGGTTGCCGGCGTCTGGCATAACGGTAACCTCCTCACTTTCTCCGACACGATGACGTCGATGGGCCTGCCGCAGGGAGATGGATTCCAGGTCGCGATCGACGCCGCGGACACCTGTCTTTATATAAACAGGAATGCCGGATTCGGTGGGGCGATCTCGCGCTTGAGCCCGTTACCCAGTTCTCCAAACGATTCGAACGTCGTCTACCCCACCATTTGGAACGACGAGTCGACTACCGCGTTCTGGGCCGATCCGCACCGGCCGGGTCATCTGCTGCGTTTGCAGCAAAACGGCTTGGTGTTTCGCACCACCGTGGCCAGCACGGCAACGCCGCAAGTTCTAAACAACGCCGATTCCTGGGTCGCGGTTGATCCGTTTTGGGGGAAAGTTGGAAACACCACCACGGTAGCTTTCCGCAGCCGCGTTCTCGAGGAGACGCCCGTCTATTATATAGGGACCGACAAGGGCCAAGTGTGGCGTGGATCGCCCGAGGTCCCGTGGGTGAAACTTTGCGAGTGCGGCGGGAAAGTCGCGGGGATCGCACCCGACCTATTTCAAAACGAACGCATTTTCGTTGTGGTCAACAACGGGACCACCAAGAACAGGATCAAACAAATCACCCGCGGCGCTAACAACACCTGGACGACGGCCAACATCGATAACAAGTTTCCACAAAATCTGCAGGTGAACGTCCTCACCGACGTCGCGGTCGATCCAACCGTTCGCGGTGCAAACGGAACGACGATTTACGTCGGCAGCGACCAAGGGATCTTTCGCGGCCACATTGATGGTCCACCGGTAGTCGTCGATCCCACCGGAGTGGCGAACTTCGCGTATCCGCCAATTTCTGGTCAGGGTGACTGGACCTGGCGGCGTTCGCCCGGAGTTCCGGACGTTCTAGTCACGGACCTGAAGATCCATCAAAACTTCAACGATCACGACCACAGCGGAATCATCCGGGCCGGTACGTATGGCCGCGGCGTTTTCGAGTTGAGACGGGTTTCGTTCCCGCATCCAATCGACGACCAGCCGATCACGTTGGCGGTGCAAGCGGTCCAGATCGGTTCGGACGGAGCAGCCTCGCCTTTAACAGTAACGATTCCAGTTTCGCTCAAAGACCAGAAAGCGAATCGCGACGCGCCATTTGAATTTGCGGCGAAAGCCGGCGCCGAAGCGTCGTTGGAAGCGCCAAAGGAAGTCCGTCGAGAGAACGAAGTTTTCCGGTTTGTCGGTTGGGCGATTCCCGGCAAACGCGGCGAAAGCAATGCCAAGATCACCTTGAAAATAAACAAAGCGACCCGGGCGATTGCCTACTACGAAAAGGTCGCGTCGACTCCTGACGCCAAAGCCAAACCGTTGCAGATCACGCTGTCGATCGACGACGTCAAACAAATCTGCGTCTCCAGACTCAGCCACGAGTTCACTGTTTCCTGGAAAGTCTCCGAAGGCCAGCGGCCGGCCGATGTCCGCGCCGAATTCACCTACCCCGACAAACGCACCGAGAGCATCCAACTGAAACCAATCAACGGATCACGATCATTCCCCGTGAACTATCCCGGCGGCGGCGAAATAGGAGTAAAAGTGATCGCCGAAGATGCTGACAAACAACCCGCATCAGCAGATGCGGTGGTGACGCTCAAGCCGTGCAAGAAATAGCGCAAAGCCTCTGAGGAATTTCGGCCAATTTTGCCCAAAATTCAGGCGGAGGCCCATCGCATGGCTTTCATTGGCGTCGCTTTCAAGCGATCGGCCATCGCACAATGCTGGCTTGGCCCCCAAAGGAGTGTTTGTCCGTACGTCGGTGCTTGTTCAAATGAACGTTTCTAGTTTCGCGGGTTCGATTCCCGCCCCCGCCTCCAGATCTCGCTCCGCTTTCTGAAATTTAGCGATTTCGCGAATTAATGATTATCTTCGGCGCGTGCCTCGCCGCTCCTCCCAACTATTTGCCACAGCACAAGAGCGCATTCCTGGAGGCGTTAATTCTCCAGTGCGCGCGTTCCGAAATGTCGGCGGCGAACCGTTTTTCGTTGAGCGCGCTGCCGGCTCAAGAATCTGGGACGTCGATGGAAAAGAATACATCGATTACGTCGGCAGCTGGGGCCCGGCGATTCTCGGTCACGCGCCGAAAGTTGTGGTTGATGCGGTGCGCGATGCGGCTGCGCGCGGACTGAGTTTCGGAATTCCGAACCCGTTCGAAGTCGGACTGGCTGAGCTGATCTGCCACTGGATGCCGTCAATCGAGAAAGTGCGAATGGTCAACAGCGGGACCGAAGCGGCGATGTCTTGCGTTCGCCTGGCGCGGGGATTCACCGGACGTGACAAAATTATTAAATTCGATGGCTGTTATCATGGCCACGCCGATTCACTTCTGGTTAAGGCCGGCAGTGGCGCGCTCACTCATGGCCGGCCCGATAGCGCCGGAATTCCGAAAGCATTTGCCGAGCTCACCATTTCTTTGCCGTTCAACGATGTCGATCTTGTCCGGAAAGCGCTCGGCGAAAATAAAAATCAAATCGCAGCGATAATTCTCGAGCCGGTTCCTGCGAACGCCGGGCTTTATTTTCCAAAAGAGAATTTTCTGTCGATCTTGCGCGAGGAATGTTCGAAACACGGGGCGCTTCTGATTTTCGATGAAGTGATGACCGGTTTTCGTGTCGCGCGCGGCGGCGCTCAGGGAATTTATGGAATCAAACCGGATCTGACCGTGCTGGGTAAAGTGATCGGCGGTGGTTTGCCGGTCGGCGCATTCGGGGGACGCGCCGAAATCATGGACCAACTTTCCCCGGACGGACCGGTTTATCAGGCGGGGACGCTTTCGGGAAATCCGCTGGCGATGGCAGCTGGAATCGCGCAACTGCGCGAGCTCGAACGGGTCGATGGCTGGGAACTCCTCGAAAGACTCGGCGCGCAATTTGAGCGACTCGCGCGCGAAGCGATCGCCGGCGCGAAAATCGACATTACCTTTCACAGAACCGGCTCGATGTTTTGTTTGTTTTTTGCCCGCGGGCCGATTGTGGGTCTTGCGGATGCAAAGCGAAGCGATTTGAAAATGTTTGCAAAGTTTTTCCGCGCCTGTTTAGCGCGCGGCGTTTATTTCGCGCCGTCCCAGTTTGAAACCGGTTTCGTTTCCACCGCCCACATGCCGGATGAGATTTTGCGCACTGGCGAAGTTGTGCGCGAAGTTTTGGTGAATCTGTAGGGGAAGCTGCTAGCTTCCCTTTTGAATTATTGAGAGATGTCTCGACTTCGCTCGACATGACAAAGATCCGCGCCGTTTCGAAGTTCTTTTTCGAAGGCGATCGAAAATTTTTCATCAAGGGGGCCACCTACGGGCCGTTCAAACCGGACGCAAACGGGAACAGTTTCGGCCGGCCCGAACAGGCCGATGTCGATCTTGGCATGATGCGCGAGATCGGGATCAATACCGTTCGGGTTTATCATGCGCCTCCGGTTCCTGGAAAAATGTTTGGCGGCCGGGATTCGGGTTTTGATTACGCTGCCTTGGGAAAAGCACATCGAATTTCTGCGCCAGAAAAAAGTGCGCGATGGAATTGCGCAGATGGTCCGCAACACCGTCCGGAGATGTGTCGGTAATCCGGCCGTGCTCGGTTATTTGGTCGGTAACGAGATCGCGAGCACGATGGCGCGCTGGCTCGGTGTGCGCCGCGTGACCGAGTTTGTTGAGCATCTTGTCCGGATCGGACGCGCGGTGGACCCGGATGTTCTTTATTCCTACGCGACCTATCCGCCGACCGAATATTTACTTCCGCAGAATGTCGATTTTTTCTGTTTCAACGTTTATCTCCACAATCAGCGCGATTTTGAGCGTTACCTTTTGCGCCTGCAAAATCTCACTGGCGAGCGTCCGCTCATTCTGGGCGAGTTCGGCATGGACACGATTCGACATTCGCAGGAGGAGCAGGCGGAAATGCTCGGCTGGCACATCGAGAGCGTGGCCAAATGCGGATTGGCTGGGACAATCTTGTTTTCCTGGACGGACGAATGGTTTACCGGCGGCAACGAAGTGACGGACTGGGCTTTTGGGATCGTGACCCGCGAGCGCGAACCGAAAAAAGTCTTCTCCTCGTTGCGCGACAAGTTCGGTCAGGACAATTCGACTCTGCCGCATCGCGCCCTCTCCAAAGCACCGTTGGTTTCAGTGATTGTTTGTTCTCACAACGGCGCGCGAACGTTGACCGACTGCCTCGATTCGTTAGGCAAACTCAATTATCCAAATTACGAAGTCATCCTGGTGGATGATGGATCGACTGACAACACGGCGCAGATCGCCGCGCAATTTTCGAACGTTCGTTATATTCATCAGAGCAACCACGGTTTGAGTCACGCCCGCAACACGGGGGCGGCCGCGGCCAAAGGCGAAGTGTTCGCCTACACCGATTCCGACTGCATGGCCGATCCCGATTGGCTTTATTATTTAGTCGGCACGCTTTTGAGCGGCGATTACGCCGGCATTGGCGGACCCAATGTGAGTCCGCCGGCGCAAAACGCGATTCAGGCGTGCGTGGCCGCCGCGCCCGGTGGGCCGAGCCACGTTTTGCTGACCGATACCGTGGCCGAGCATATCCCGGGTTGTAACATGGCGTTTTATCGATGGGCCTTCGAACAGATCGGCGGTTTTGATCCTGAATATCACAAGGCTGGCGACGATGTCGATTTTTGCTGGCGCTTGCAGCAATCGGGCTGCGTTATCGCTTTCAGTCCGACCGCGATTGTTTGGCATCATCGCCGCTTTACCCTACGCGCCTTTTTGAAACAGCAGGAAGGTTACGGCGAAGCCGAATCGCTTCTTCGTTTCAAACACCTGATTTTCTTCGGCCCGACCGGGACCGCGAAATGGCGCGGTCAAATTTACGGCGCGCCGCGATTCAGTTGGTTCATCGATCGCCCGGTCATTTATCATGGTGTTTTCGGCGAAGGATTTTTCCAATCGATGTACGCTACGCCGCAATCGGATCTGGCCGCGTATCTCAGCAGCATCGAATGGTTTGCGCTTACGCTTTTCCTTTTTGGGCTTGGAATTTTTCTGCCGACGCTGCGCATCGTGCCGTATCTGATGTTTGGCGGCACATTGACCGTGGCGCTTTCCTACATGGTGCGTGCGCTCATCGAACCAAGGTTCGACACTGTCCCGGCGCGCTTACTCGTGATGTGCCTGGCTTTTCTCCAACCGCTGGTGCGGGGATTTTCTCGTTACTTCACCTGGCTCCATTTCAAACGCACGCCGGGCAGCGTCATTCGCGCGCACGAACATTTGCCGGCCGACGCGAAATCGGGTCGCGGATTGCAACGCCGGGTTTTTTGGAGCGACGAGGGACGAGATCGCCACCATTTACTCGGCGCGATTTTCCAGTTGCTCGAGGAAGAAGGCTGGCGCTACTCGGTCGATACCGGCTGGAACGAATGGGACATCCAGATTTACGGAAACTTCTGGTGGAGCATTGCTCTTCAGACAGTCACTGAAGATCACACCTGCGCGAAGCGATTGACCCGCGTCCGGCTGCGCAACCGGCTCGTCACTACGACCGTAATCATTAGTCTGGTCGCGCTCTGTATGGTGATCTACCGGCAGCTCCACGCGTCGCATCTCGATCTTTGGTCGATCATTCCGTATTCTCTCTTTCTTGTTTTCCTTGCCTCGCGCGCGCGAGCTTTGAAGGCGCGGGTGGCGGAGGTTGTCGATCTTGCTGCGCACCGGGCCGGTTTGCAGCGAGTCACTCGACGCAGCGCGTTTGTGCCGCCGGCAATGCCAATTCAGGCGGTCGAAGCGATGCGCGCCGACTCAGTCCGCTAGAGATGAAACACGCGCACGTGGTTGGCCTTGCGATTGCGCTGGGTCTGGAGCTCATCCTTTTTGCCGCGCTTAATTTCTTCGACGATTGGACGCTCGAGTCGATGCCGATAAAGTTTGTCGCGGCCGCATTTCTCAGCGGTATAGCTTATCTCGCCGCCGTTCCAAATTTTGGGATCGACATCTCACCGCGAAAACAAGCCGTCCTATTTTGGGGCGTCGCGATAATCTTGCGATTGATCGCACTGCCGCTCGTCCCAAGCGACGAGCTGTTCCGTTACCAATGGGAAGGCAAAATTCAGCAAGCCGGATTCAATCCCTATTTGATCGCGCCGGCCGATTCGAAACTGGATGACTTGCGTCATGATTTTCCTCAGGCCGCAAAAATTAATCATCCCGAACTCCGCGCCGTTAATCCGCCCGGTGCGGAGCTCTTCTTCAAATTTTTCAGCGGTATAACCGATCGGCCGCTGTTCTACAAAATCATCTTTGCCGTTGCCGACCTTTTAGCAGCGGCCTTGCTTCTGCGATTGATCGGAGGTGAGGATCGGCACCGCGCCGTGGCTTGGTACGCCTGGAATCCGCTTGCGGTCTACAGCTTCGCGGGCGCGGCCCATTTCGATAGCCTTATGATTCTGGCGATGGTCGGTGGAGTTCTCGCTCTGGTTAGATCGACAGCTGCAAAAGAATCCGAAACAAAATGGCTTTGGGCAGTCTTGGTCGCGCTGCTTTTTGGAATTGCGATCTCGCTCAACCTCGTAGCGGCATCGCTCCTATTGCTTTGTGCGATTGCATTGCGTTGGCGCGCGATTGTTTTGGCCCTGGCCGTGTTTATCCCCACGCTTTTGAGTTTTCCATTCGGCTTTCCGAAGGTTGGAATCTGGGAATCGTTAAGCCAATTCACGCAGCTCTCCCGGCTCAACGATCTCTTTTGGTGGTTAATTGAAGAAACGGTTTGGCCAAATCCACACCAGCGAAATTTTCATTACTATCCGATCCTGATCGTCTGCGTGATTGCGGTTTCGCTCCTGTTCATTGGCAATTGGAAACGAGGAATGCTTTGGGCGCTCGGAATCGTGCTCGTGCTTAGCCCGATTTTGCACCCCTGGTACTGCGTTTGGATTTTGCCGATCGCGGCGTGGCGAAGCGCCTATGCCTGGAACGTTCTCTCGGTCACACTTTTCGCTTACTATTTATTTTGGGACGAACGGCTTTTTGGTCTGCCCTGGCACGCCGAGCCGTGGATGCGCGGCCTCATCATCGCGCCGGTTCTGGCTGCTTTAGTTATGCTTGGCGCGCAAAAGAAAACGGCGGTGGAAGCGACTTAATCGCGTTCTCAAAATCATTCGGTAGCGTTGCTTCGAAATTCTTCCATTCGCTCGTCCGCGGATGTTGAAACCCTAATTTCCAAGCGTGCAGCATTTGCCGTGGAAAAGGTTTGGCGTTCTTTTTGCCGTAGACCTTGTCGCCGAGAACTGGATGGCCAAGATGCTGAAGGTGGACCCGCACCTGATGTGTCCGGCCGCTGTGCAACTTGCATTCGACCAGACTCATCTCATTCGACGAACTCAGAACGCGATATTCTGTCTTCGCTGCGCGGCCGCGTCTGGATGCAGTCGACATTCGTTGTCGATCTACCGGATGACGTCCAATTTTCTCTTCAACAGTTCCCGCGCTCTTCCGCAACTTTCCCGCAACGAGCGCGAGATAAATCTTCTCTACCGTGCGCGCAGCGAACTGCCCCGACAATCCACGGTGCGCCACGTCGGTTTTTGCGACGACCAGACAACCGCTCGTTTCTTTGTCCAGCCGATGAACGATTCCAGGTCTTTCTTTGCCGCCGATTCCGGACAACTTCGGAAAGTGATGCAGCAACGCATTGACCAATGTGTGCTCACGTTGACCGGCGCCAGGATGAACGACTAACCCTGATGGTTTGTTGATTACAATCAGGTCTTCATCTTCATAAAGAACGTCGAGCGGAATCGGTTCCGGCTGATGGTTGGTCTTTTCTGGCGGCGGTTCGTTTACTTCAATGCGATCGCCGCTCCGAACGGGGTCGCGCGGACGGGCAGGGGAGCCATTTAGCGTAACCAATTGTTGGCGAATGAGCTGCTGAAGGCGCGATCGTGAAAACGTCGGCAACTCTCGGGCGAGAAATTGGTCGAGACGTAAGCGCACCGCTTCTTTCGGCACAACTACGTGAATAGAGCTGGATGCTTCGGTCATGGCCGGCCAACAACCCCTCACCCTAGCCTTTCCCTTCGCAAGGGGAGAGGAGAAAGGTGACGGATGAGCTTCATTGCTCTGAAAATTGCCGATGTTACAATCGGTCCGATGGCGGCTGAATTGAGCGCGTCGACCCTGCAAACGTGTCCGGCATGCGGAGTTTCTTTCGACACAAGCGATGCCGAGCCACTCGCACGCGTGGAATGTCCCAACTGCGGCGAGAAAGTGCGGGCTGAGCGCATGTTCGATAATTTCCTGATCGTCGAAACAGTTGGCGTCGGCGGAATGGGAACGGTTTACAAGGCGCGCGACACTTTGCTCGACCGCTTCGTGGCGTTGAAACTATTGCGCAAAGACCTCGAAGGCGGACTCGATGAGACCGCGCAGTTGCAACAGGAAGCGCGCATGGCCGCGTCGGTCAATCATCCTAACATCGTCCAGGTTTTTTCATCCGGGACTGATCATGGCCAGTTTTATTTGGTAATGGAATTGGTTGAGCGAGGAAGTCTCGACGATTTCATCGAACAGCATACGCGTTTGCCCGAGGAACAAGTGTTGGAGGCCGGGATTCAAACGGCCAAAGGTCTGCGCGCGGCTTATGCCAAGGGCTTGATTCATCGCGATGTAAAGCCGGCCAACATTCTTTTCGCCGATGAACACGTGGCCAAGATCGGCGATTTTGGACTGGCCGGCATCGCAGCCGAAGCGCGCGGAGAAATTTGGGGCACGCCTTACTACGTCGCGCCGGAGCGATTAAACCAACAGCCGGAAGATTTTCGGAGCGACATCTATAGTCTCGGGGCCACTCTTTTTCACGCACTCGCGGGCAGGGCACCGATTGAGGGCGAAACAAACTCGGCAACCCAATTGCGCGCTCTAAAACAACAGCCGCTTTTGCTTTCGGTGGTCGCCCCCGAAGTCTCGCCTGAAACGGCGCGGGTTTTGCAGCGAATGATCGCACCCGAACCGGCGCAACGTTTTTCCTCTTATGACGAGTTCGTTATCGAACTTGAACGCGCCTATAAAAAACTGACCGGTCGCGACGTGATTGATGTCGCGACCGCTAAACGCCGGACGCGACGGAGCATAACAGCAGCCGCGGCAGTATTGTTGATCGTCGCGCTTGCCGTTTTCGTTTTCGTTCGCAACACCCAAAAGCAGATCGCGATCTTTTCGACCGCAATTCCGATCTCCGAACTTGAGAAACAAGCAGCGGAAGCGCGACATCAGCTCGTCCTTAATCACTACAATGTCGCGGGAACGGCCTTTGGCCGGATTGCCACCGCAGCGCGGAACCGGCAACCGCTTTATGATTGGGCCCGCCTGCAACAAGGCCTTGCGGCCATGATCGGTCGCGACGATGGACAGGCCCGCGAAGCTTTTCAAGCAGTGGAAAAAGCAGGCGTAAAAGGTTTCGCGCGGGAAGATGTCGATCTTGCGAACTTCATGGTCGCGACATCTAAGACGCTTTTGTCGCCGGGCCGGGTTCAGTCCGGTCAGCTTTCTGTTAAAGGCCATAGCTGGCCGGAGCTGTTCGGGCTTTTTCCGTTTGCATTGAAAGACATTAGTCAGCTCGACGTGCAAGACGCCGTCCCGCTTCTCGATCAGTTTACAAAGGCGCAGCCGACCGGAAAATTCGCGTGGATCGCAGAGCTTAAACCAATCGCGCAAAAGTATCTCGATGATTGTCGATTTTACTTGAGCTGGAAGGCGAAGGCGAACCCGGCATCAAAGGCCAGTCCGGCATCTGACCTAAAGAAGCAGCTGAAAACGCGCAGCGCGATTTCCGATGCTATCCTTGGAAAAGAAAAACAGGTCGCGTCCAGGATCAAATCAGAACAGTCGCAACCGCCGCGGCAGCTGACCCAGAAAGAATTGGGCGCAGCGGCGCAGAAAAAAGCGCAATGGCTCGCCGATTGGAAAAAAAAGCTGATTGACGATCTGAACCACAAACAATTCTCCGGTGCGTTTATGGACACGAGTGGAGCGGAATACACCGGGGTCACGAGCGCGGATAATCAGACAGTCGCTTTAAAGCTTCCCTACGGAATTGCTCGAGTTCCCTGGAGCAAGCTTCCGCCGAAAACGCTGCTAACTATCGCCACATCATTCATCCAGCCGAATGCGCCCGACGCGGCCGATCGACAATGGCTTTGCGCCGTTTACGCAAACGCGACTAATCAGGGTGACGCCGCGCGTCAGTTAGCGGAAGCTGCTGTCCAATCAAGGCCTGAATATCGCGGCCAGATAAACCTCCTCTTTGCGCGCTAGGTAGCATCTCAATTGGCTCATCTCTTGCTGCCTTAACGTGGATGCGTCGTTGGGTTTATTTGGGCTGTGCGCTCCTTGTCTTTGCAGTCCAGGCCGGGCAACTGCCGCTCACCGTCAACGAGATCGGTTTGATGCTGCGCTCGGGCTATTCGAGCAACTCGCTCTTGCAGGAATTATCGACCCGGCATTTCGCCGACACCTTTGACGAAGCTAAAGAGAAAGCGCTCGTCAAAGCCGGCGCTTCCGCGGAACTGATCG
>Ga0209376_1002474_pt1 | contig 17472 bp, 31 predicted proteins | sample GraSoiAngelo_134_FD_185891 | JGI IMG/M metagenome (GOLD analysis project Ga0209376, IMG submission 185891) | Grasslands soil microbial communities from the Angelo Coastal Reserve, California, USA - 14_0929_05_30cm (SPAdes) (version 2) | ecosystem: Environmental > Terrestrial > Soil > Grasslands ... | reverse complement strand
CTTCGCGACTTTGCGCGGATTCTGCGCAAGTTTGCGCGATACTGACTCTTAGAGGGAAAATCGCCTAACGATCACTTTGCACGAATTGCGCATGATAACGCATACCCTGTGTCCGAAATTGTCCGAAAGCCGTTAGCTCTCCTTTTGCGCGGGCTTTTCTTGCCTCGCAGACCGGTCTGAAGTGCTTGGCTAAGGTTTCGATCGCTCCTGCGCTACTTTGTGAGGCGAAAGTTGCTCGGCGTCTACAACCTTCTCTGAGGGGGCAGGGAGAGCTCTGGCTTTCTCTTCGAGTCTGTGGAGTAGGTTGTTGAAGGTGGAGGTGACATCGTTGGGTTGGAGGTGTAGGTGTAGGTGTTGCTGGATGCCGGCGAGTGGATCCGCCGCGGACAGGAGATTTACTTTGTCGACTGCGACGCCGTAGACGGGGACGAGTTCTGCGAGTCGGGCTTTATCGTTAATCTTTGCTTCGATTTGGTTGGCGGCTCGGCGAGCGATGCGAAGGGACTGGTCTAGGAGCTCCTGTTTACGTTGTTGAATGGTGCGGGCTTCTCGCTGGATGATAGCAGTGGCGGTGGCGCGATCGACGCCGACTTGTCTGGCTATTCTGGCAACGGGTTCTTCGCGGCCTGCCGCTTCGACAATGAGTTGATACTTGAAGCCAGGGATGCGTTCGCCGGTGGCTTTGCCTTTCGGTTTAGACTGAGCGCGCTGTATTTGCAATTGAGGGTTCTGCGACTCGCTCATGTTCGCCTTCGCTGCCTTTAAGGTCGTTTCGAGCAAAACGCAAAGCGTTAGTTGTGACAATCATCGAGATCAGACCATTCAGGAACGGCTGATCTGTAAACGGTTATAAGAACTTGATTGCTGTCACGCGAACATGTCCGGTCTGCACTGGCATCGTGACGCCCGCTTCCGAACGCGGTGTTGCCAACCACAGTGGCTGAGCCAGTGCTGTAATATCCGGTGACCGAAGCGTCGCGCTTATGACGATGATAGCGTCAGCTCCGCGCTTTTTAGCTTCGACGGCTGCTTGTTCCATCGCTTCAGACTGTACATCCGACCAAGCCCATGTTTGTCCTTTTGAAGTTGCTATCTCGCCAAGCACTGTATACGGACGCGGCGGCAGGCCATAGTAGACCGGAACAGCCAAGTTTTGCCGAACCATAGCCCCGGGGGCGGTTGGCCAGTTCTGTTGTGCACCCGAGTAAGCTAGGAATTCAGTGGTTTCGCATCCCCATAGCAGAGCCGCGGCGCCGAGTAAGAGAATGAGTCGTTTCATGCTTAATTTCCTCCCGCTGTTGGCGTCATGGCTGCGGCTGCCTGCTCATTGCGCACGCTTTCCTTGTAGCCAGGTGTAAAACGGTGGTGTGCAATGTCCATTTTCCTGGCATCGTAATGCTTGCGCGCCCACCACGAATCGGGCTTAGCGATTCTAATTGCCCCGGCAATAGCTGCCCAGCCTATGACTGGAAGAAGCAAACCAAGTATACCGAGTACTGCGAATCCGCCTTTTCCTTTCAGGAAGCAAATCACGATAGCCCACACATAAAATCCAAGAGCTATCGCAAGCGCCCCAAGCCGGCCGAGCAAGTAACCCGCTTGATAAGCGGCTGTTTGCTCAGTAGTGGTCGAACCCGTTGAAGGGGACCACCATGCTGGCTGCCGGTCCGATTTGCTCACCGCAAATTCTTTTCTGGAGCCTTCACTGTCCAGCCACCTTGGAGCCGTAACTCTAATGGCAGTCTTCTGTAATGACTGATTGAGCGCAGTTACAATTTCATCCAGATCATGCGATTGAGTAAACAGATTATACGAGCCACCAGCATCATACATAAAGACGTTGCTGTTTTCTGTCGGCTGGTAGAACACCACTGCATGGCCGCCTATCACTCTGCCTTTCTCGCTCCACGTAAAGGCAGACATTTTGAGCCAATACGCCGTATTGTTCAGCCGTGCATAAGCTTCTGTGGCTATGATGAGACAATCCTTCTGGTCCGGATCAAATGACAGGACTGGATGATGGCGCGGGCTGAGCTGGCAGTCCGGCAGCCGGATCGGTGGAAAGATAGCGCGGCTGCTGCCTTGGCGCTGGTTGACTTTGCGCAACGATGTCGGCCGCGATTGAATTTATTTCTGCGTTATTGCGCGCGTATCGCGCGTTAAGCTGCGCAAACTCCTGGTTCACGGCAGCCATCTCAGCGTTCAACGCATTATCGGTTTGAACCTGTTGATGCATGGGTAGGTTTTTCGCCGCTTCCCATGCCGCATTGATCCAGTCAGCCCTTTCCCTTAAGGCTCCGCGTCGCGCGTCGATTTGCGCTTGTTCCTGCTCCAGGAGATTGTAACGCTGCACCTCAGCCGTCTGCGCTTTTGCACTCAGCGCGCACAGAAACCCAAGCGCCACAAGCGTTAGTATTTTTTTATACTTGTTCATTGTTCTTCCTCCTCTTTTTTGCGCCAGTACTCGGCTTGTTGGCCATTGACGGCCGATTGAGAACTCATTTCTGGGCCGCTTATTACACCCGCTTTGTATACGTATTTATGGCGTATGTCAAGAACACACTTTACGCCGACGTTTTTTTAGCGTATAAGGTTATTGCTTTCAGCCTGCGCGATCCGCTGTGAAGAACGAGGTGTAAAAAACTTCCAATGGCAAAGTCCAAAAAGAACAAGAACAAACCGAAGCTCAACCTGTCGGTGCGTGAGGAGCAACGAAACAAACTGGAACAAATGGCCTCTTTAGAGAAGCGTTCCGTCTCCAATCTTATCGAGGTTATGGCCGATGAACGCTGGGAGCGATTGGTCGAGCAGCAGGGCATTGCTTACGCTAAAACCGTCGCGGAGGCGATGAACCTTAAACTCGACATGGACAATCCAGCAGACCGCGAGAAATTGCGCCGGGCAGTTCTCGATCTTGTCGCCGGGAGAAAAATGCCAAAGCAAAAAGGGCATGGTTGAAATTCTCTCGTTCTCTTTCTGACAAGCATTTTGTGAGCAAGGCCGGAAAACATTATTTCACCCAGTGGGATCACGACAAGAAACATCGTGAAGCTGTGACGCGTAAGCTCGAGAAAATCCAGGGACTGGTCGCGCTGCTGGACACCTGGGAAGCCCAACCGGAAAACACGGTTGAGTACCAGAAATATCTCAACAACCTGCGTCAGAAACTGAACAGCGCCCGGGCGCAGTACAAAGCAATGGCAATCGTTAAGGATGCGATAGAAATGCCCTTTGCCAGGCGGTAAAGCGGCCCGCATTAAACGTTTTGTTGCGCCGGGCAGGGGTCAAAGACGCCTTAGGCTGCTGATCGCGTTTGGCTCACCGTAACACAGCCAACCAAATGGCAGCGCATCGGAGATTAGATCGACGCCGCGATGGTCTTTGCGCGGGCGGACTTCGTAAACGTGCATGGAACGCTGTGTGTTCATTTTCGATTTTGCAGCCCCCTAAACGCATAGGACTAAGGTCCAATATACGGCTCTCGGGAGTGCTGGTAAAAAATGTCTTGGATTACGTTAGCCGACGTTTCAACGCATATTCGGCCGGGCTCAAAAGCCGGCTGGGGAGCTTAACCTTCGCTGAGGCACCGCTTAGCGCGATCTCCAGATTCAACTGGAGCCCCGAGTCAGCCGAAGTGAGGCCGCTTCTTCAAAGCGCCTCGTGAGGATGGTTCCTAGTTCCGCGCGGATTTGGGGCATCAACCTTGAGTAAAGAGACGTTTATGAAAAACAGAAAAAACTACGTTATGACAAAATCAAACCTGACCCTTACGCAAAGCGGACTGCTGGCCGTTTTGCTGCAACGCCAGCGCCACGAAGTGATCGAGTTGGCCCAGCGTCGCGCACCCGGGAGGCAGGTGCGAGCTCCCTTTTGGAGTACCCTCACTCGGCGGTGGCGCGCACTCACGGCACGAACGCTGGTCGACGATTCCACCAAGCCCTCTGTGGGAACCGTTCCGCGCCACACTTGAACCTTTCACGAAAGCAAATTGCCATGTCTCACCAAATCCATACTTACACCGAACTCCGGCAACAGATTCACGACGACCTGCGCATCCAACATCCCGAATGGGTCGAGACAAATGGCGAATCCCCCATGTGTGATTCTTACGAGGCGCGCCTCATGGAACTACTCTTGGCTGCGACACCTTTTGTCGATTTTCAGAAACGCGTAGATGATAAATTTAGAAGATAAAAGTCAACGAAAGGACGAAAATGATGAACGAAAAACGAAAGGGGAAACCAAAGAAATTCACCGACACGTTACGCCCGTGGATAGTCGTCCGCGACACGGACGGCAATCTCGTCATCGGCAGGGAAGTAATTGAGGGAATTTGCGATAGTGGCCGCACGAAACGGTGTCTCGTAATTGAAGGACTGCCGCCACAAGGTGCGGTCGGCAACAATTAGGACACGGCTGCATAGCGCGAATTGTGCCGAATTATTTGGGATTTACGAATCGGAATCGTTCCGGAACTGCGACAAGCGCGCTACGGTTCTTTGAAATCGCCATTGTGCTCGTGTGTTTCAATCAGATTTCCTGCTGCATCGAAAACGCGAATCACAGCCAGCCGACCGAATGGCAGCGCATCGGAAATTAGATTGACGCCGCGATCATCTTTGCACGGGCGCACTTCGTAAGCGTTGTTGTGAGCTGGTATCATCGGAACGGCCAGCGGTTGACTTTAGCGATTGGTTGGATGGGCGAAAAAAAGTTTCAGAAGCCTTTAGTCATAAACTCTGCGAGTTGCGCATGCGCTTTCTTTTCCGCGTCACTCGTCATTCCGCGTTTGTAAGAATAAGTATCAATACATCGCAGGGCTTCACTTACAGTGCCCATAATTTGCTTGAGACGCGCCAATTCCGACCTCAGCTCGGAGAGTTCTTTCGCTTGTTTCGCGAGGTCATCTTGGTTGCGACGAATCCGATGCGCCAGATCGCTGAATTTTTCGTTTGGCATTTTGGAATGGCCCTATTCCGCCCTCGCAGCGGGAGATCGTCAAGAGTATTGGTCGTGCCGAACTATCATCAAATTGTCATACAAAATGAAAATTATCAAAGAAGGCAACGCAACCGTCAAAGTCTACGTGTGCTCGTGCGTTTCAATCGCGTTGCCAGCGTCATCATAAACCGCGCGGATCACAGTGCAGCAGAGCTGGCTGGAGTTGAGACTGTGTCTCAGTGGTGGATTCCAACGGGCGAACAATCTGGATTGCAGACGCACATCGGGACGACGGAAAGCGTTTCGTTGCGGTGGCATCGGCGAATCGCTCGACTGCTTGCTGCAATGCTCGGATGGCCGCGCGGCGCCGTTCAGATCGTTCGGTTCCGTTAATCGAACGCGATCGTGCGCTCGAACTACGCAGCACGCCGGCCAAGCATCCGGGGCCCGCATCGTCACAAAGCGCCGACGGCGCAGGCCCCCCGATGCTCAACTCAGCGCGCCGGCATTGCGCCTCCCCACGCCGAGGGCGACGGGTTGAGTGGAGCGACCAGCGACCGGGAAACGTTCGCCTTCATTTCTGGGCCCGCCGGAGTCGTCGGCGGCGTGCCTCTGACGCGGGCTATGATTCCGTGGGCAATGCCGGAAGCATCGACGTAACGACCAGTGATATTCCCCTGCGAACTGATTCCGTTAAGCGATGTAAAGGTTGACCCGGGAAAATCGAAAGTGAAGAAATTGTTTGGCGGGACAAAGAAGAGTCCATGAGTCACGCCTGAACTGTCCGCATATCTGCCCACCACCCAGTTTCTATTGTTATCTCCAAACAGGATTGTCGCAACGGAGCCCGAAGGATCGATCGGGAAGTGCAGCGTCCCATTGGCATCCCGGTAGTACCCGTGAAGGATTCCTGCGCTGTCTATATAGTATCCCACCACCAACCGCTTTGAATCATTGATGTCGTAAGCAAGGGTCGCGACAGCTGCCGGGACGCTAAACAACGTTAAGGTTCCGCCAACGCTGACGAACGCCTGCTGGATCCCGCTGCCGTCAATAAACGTGCCGGCAAAGTCGGCGGGATTGTTTATCCCAAGCACAGCGGTGAAGACCGCGCCGGGAACATCGTATTCTGTGAAGGTTCCGCCCGACAGGAAAAACCCGTGAAGGTTACCATCGCTGGTGGCGTAGTCACCGCAGACTGTGCGTGAGTTATTGATGCCTCGGCCTTCGGTAAAACCCACAGTATCGTTAGGTTCGACGATCGGCGCGCTAAAGCTACCATTGCTGAACCGGACAAAACCGCGCGTCACTCCGCTCGAATCGATGAATTCGCCAACGATGTCGCCTCTTTCGTTAATCTTTTGCGGGAGGGTCAGATTTCCGGTCCCGGGATAATCAAAAGTCGTGATCACTTCAATAGAGCCCGAGTTCGGTGCTTGCTGAGCGAACGTCCCCATCAATGGGAACACGAACAGAACTGCCAGAATGCTGATAATTATCTGTTTTGGTTTCATGATGCTTATTGCCTCCTTAATTGAATCGCCCCTTTGCTAAAACGCGGATGTGGCGAAAGCACAATACCCAGTTAGCGAATTTCGATGTGACCAGTTTGCGTGTTATCTGGTTTCGTTGGGCTCGCTTTTGGGTTGCCAGGCACATCGAAATGAGTAGAGCCGAGAGCGCCAGATGCAACAGCCTGCTGGTATGGTGGTGCGGCCGGCTATAAAACACGTGCCCCGTTCTGTTGTTCGTGATGCGCACGAGCGGATAGTTCGCTGCGGCTTGGGGATCGTCCCCGTAAGCAGCGAGGCCCGAAGACAAATTTGAAGACGCAATGGAAGTGACGGCAAGCTCACCACTCCCTGAACTTGCCCGCGTGCTCTTGCGTCTCGATTTGCTTTGACTGCGAATAACAAGATTGTGCTCTTTTAGTTCGTCGGGCCCCCGCTTTCTGTGTCCTGAAAAGCCGTGATTAGCCACTTCCCGTTAGTTTTGACCATCATCATCGTGGTGATTTCTTTCAGAACTGGAACAGCCTCTCCGCTGGGACGACTCCAACCGGTCACGTCCCAGGTAGCATGGACAAGTGCAACATCGGGTGTTGAAAAACGAACTTCTGCACCGGTAAGAGTCCGAACGGCGCTCTTTAATCTGTTCTGAAACAGTTCCGCGTGCTGCTGGACAATCTCCTGCACTCCTTTCCAGTGGATACCGGCGATGTTTACGTAGTCGCAGTTTTCAGTGAAGAGACGACCGACGGCGGCCGTGTCATGGCGGTTCCAAGAAACTGTGTATTCGGCGAGAACATTGCGCACAGCACTTTCGTCGTCATTTTCGTAGTTCGTGCCGCTGTAATAGCTGCCGTAGTAACTCCCAGACGGGTAGCCATATCCGTAACCATAGCCATAGTTACCATACCCATATCCGTAGCCGGAGTAGTCGGACGGATAAGAATAATCAGAATATCCGTAGGGTCCGTATGGGTAGTAGCCCCAGTTCCAGCCCCACCAAGGACCCCACCACCATGAAAAGCCGAAGTCGCCGATAAAGATGATTTTATTGAAACGGTGGAAGCGACGAAACCGATCATCTCGATCAAAGTCGCCGTCGTTGAAACGGTTAAAGCGTCGAAGGCCCAAGGCTGAATTCATCATTGGAGCGCGGTGCATTGGCATCCGTCCCATCGGACCTAGCATGGGAGCGCGGTGCATCGGCATTCGGGCAATCGAACGTGGTGTGAAAGCGCCGCGCATTCCCATCCGGGGCACCGAATTAGCGTGCCCCCTCATCTGCGCCGTGGCAGTCGAGGCTGCGAAAACGCATGCTACCACGCAACCAAGGAGAACGAATTTTCTCCGGTTCATAGCGTTATAGGTTTCCAAAGATTGAAACCCCCGGGATTCAAAAGTTGCGGCACTGGAAAAGGTAAAAGGTAACGACCGCGTTACAATTGCACCGCCGCTCCAACGATTGCGGCAATCAGTAAAGCTGCCGAGCACTTACCAATCTTTGAACTCGCCCGCGTGCTCGTGCGTCTCAATCACGTTTCCACCGGCATCGAAAACGCGAATCACGGAATAATGCGAACGGCTGCGGTGCATCGCGTAACCGATTGCGTTGCTGATTGCGTCCGACTGGCCGTACCACAATCGACCGAATGGCAGCACTCGACGGAAGGGTTGGCCGAGGGTTTGAAAACTGCTCATTCCATTGTCTCCACTAGGTGCGCTCTGTTTGCGGGCGCAGTATAGGGCTCAGGCCAGAACTCAACAAGGCGAGTGACCTTGCCCTCGGCAATGGAGAAGAAGGAGATGGCACGCGCCGTTTGCACTCCGTCCGTGACCGTGACGTCGCTGACCGCTTCAAACTCGCTGCCGACGAGACCATTGAGTGTGAAGCGCCAAGGACCGTGCGCCGGATATTCATGGTTCATGCGAGCGAAGCGCTCAGCGCCGCGAATGCGCTCTTTGGACTGAGGCCATTCCAACACGAACTCGGGTGCCAGCACGGCGGCTACCGAATGAAAGTCGTTCGTTGCCATAAGGCACCAGAATTCGCGGACGACTTCCACAGCAATAGGACTGGGCATGACCGGCGAGCGTGAGGCGGCTAACTAGATGAAGCTCAGCTACCGCTGCCGGGAGCGAGCCCTGGCAACATCGACAAGTATTTCATAAATTCAAGCTAGTCATCGCGCCCGGCCAGCGGTTGGCTGCAGCGTTTGGTTAGGACACCAGTCGAGCATGGTTTGGCGTTCCGGTTTGGACCGCACGCTCATTCGACTAGGAGTTCACCGCCCCAGTCGGATGGGTCGGAATCGAAAATCGTCTCCGAAAGCGTCCACGGGCGCCCCACGGGTCAACGAACGAGCATTGACGTTCGCCATACATGTGATCCGCCGGTTCTGCGAGAACAAGAGCACCGGTTGCTTTGGCGCGTTCAAAGAGTTGGTCGATGCCGGTGACCCGAAGCAAGACGGAGTGCGCCCCGGGGCTCTGCAGTGTTGAAGGAGCGGCGTCAGCGTGACCGCCGGGTGTGGCGACGACGATGGCGCCGTTGCCGTGTAAGAGCTGGCATCGATGGTCTCCGATGCGGAGACGTTCGGTAAATGGCAATGCCGTTGTGAGCCACTCGACTGCTTCGCGCACGTCGGGGTAGTACAGCACGGGTATTACGGCGGTATTTGGTGCCGAGCGGTTCTTCTTCAGCATGGAATCGGAGGTTATCAGTGCTTCCCTGGTAGCCTAACGAGACAGAGATAAGCCACGGCAGGGTGTCGTGGCAAACACACTAAACTTATTTCGTGGTGGGGCCGTTGGCTTCATCGATTGGTTAGGGCGGCTGGGTCATTCGAGAGATTTGATTTGGTTCGATTGAAGAAATTTGCGGACGGCTGCACCGTCAAAGTAGAACATTTGCGCACGATAGAGGCGTCCGTCGCGCACTTCGTATAAACCCAGCACTTCGCAATCTAAGCGCTCCCCGCGTCGGTTGACTCCGCGTTGATGCCACAAGACGGTGACTCGGGCACCGCTCGAAGCGACGATCTGCGGACTCATCTTTCGCGTTATGAATTCCGGCAGCGGTTGAAACGGCTCCCACACCTTTTCCCAACTGGTTGCCACTTTGCCTTGCAATGTACGAAAATGGCTTGGCTGAAGCGATTCGGGCCACACGAACGACGCCTCAGGATGGCTGATACGTTTCAGACGTTCGTCGTCCCGAGCGTCGACAGCCGCAAACGCTTCTAAAACGATCTGCTCCGATTCGGTCACAATATCACTCCACCACGCAAGTACGGCGCATGAATCTTGCGCTGGCGAGAGCGAGCTTTGTCACGTTTCTTTCAGTTCATTTCGGTTTAAACTTTTGCGCGCGCCAGGGCAGCACTTCCGCCGTAAAAATGGAATTGTCTTTGGCCACCGCAATTTCGTGCGGGTCGAAATGCCGGCCCTTGCCCGGTTCGGGTCCAGATAACACGCCAACAATTTTGCCGTCCTGGTCGATTTTTAGAATGTCGCTCGCGATTGCATCGGCCATGTAAATGAAATGGTCTGCACGAACCTGAAGAATGAGGCCAACCGAACGAGCACGTTGAGCTGCTTTCGGGTCGCAGAGGCGAAATACCCTTAGACAATGAAATTATCAAAGAAAACGCGCTAGCGGCAGGCTGTGCTTGAGAAGCTGCGCAAAGACGAAAATCCATCTGAGCCATGCGCAGCGACGCAAACTAAAACTGTGGCTAAAGGGGGAGGGGCGCAAAAATCGGCACCCAAAAATATTGAATCGAGAAGTGGGGATAGGCCGTCGCTCGCTCGAGATCACGGTTCTTTGAGATCGCCCTTGTGCTCGTGCGTCTCGACCACGTTGTCAGTCACAGGATGTCGGTCTCGTTCGCTGCATTCCGTATCCTGAGCGTTACGGTAAAGGGACGTGAGGGAATGTTATCGCCATAAACAGCTAGGAACAACGTGTAGGTGAGCTGCCGGGGAGCAAGGTCGCGAGTCACTGGATTGTGTGCAATGTAGGCGTCAATATGAAGCGGAGGGTTCGGAACGGCTTGATCGCGAGTGCCTATGTCGAAAATCCAGTATTCATCAGGATACAATGTCATGAAATCGCCAATTCCACCTTCCCATCTGAGGTATGCATTTGGCCGTTCGGTCGCGTAATTTTCACCCTCAATTCGGAGTAACTTCACGCGGCATTGCCTCGCTGGACGATCTCCGTCGTTTTTGACCTCGCCCCTAATCCACCACTTACCATCCCATTCCTTCGTTAGATTTTCCTCCACGCGAACTGCAATGTTGGGGTGGTGCCGCAGGTTTCGAAGGTCATCGTGAAAGACCGCCAAAAGAAGCGCAACTCCGACTGCCAGCAAAGTAGCAACCGACTTTAGGCTGTCCCAGTTCGCCGGTGCACCCCAAAGAGGCCCCCAAGCAAAGCTGACGACGCAAATACCTAAGATTCCGACGGCCAAAAGGATTACGAGCTTTGTCGCCCGACCGTTAAACAACAAAAGGGCACCAGCTCCCAAAAGCGCGAGGACCAATATGGCGACAATGCCAGGACAAAAGCTCGGCGTTATTGGGCATCGGGAGAGAAAAGCGAACGTTACCATTCTTTGAAGTCCCCCTTGTGCTTATGCGTTTCTATCACATTGCCGGCCGCGTCATAAACGCGAATCACGCCATCATGTGACCGGCTGCGATGCTTTGCGTAGCCGATTGCATTGCTCACCGCGTTTGGCTCGCCGTACCACAGTCTACCGAATGGCAGTACATCTGAAATTGGATCGACGCCGCGATGATCTTTGCGCGGGCGCACTTCGTAAACGTGCATTGGAGCGACTGGCAGCAGCGCGTGGTTGAGCCTCACTGACTGGCCACATCTTTGGTTGTCTCAGCTTGTAGAGGATGCGTGAACTCTTCTGGATGTTCTGCAGCCGGACTCGAGAGTCATGCCGGAATATACTCAGCAACAGGCTCTCAATCTCCCGTATGTCTTCTCTAGTAACGTTGTCGTGTACTTCGAAGAACGAGTAATGCGTCCAGCCTTCCTTTTTGTTGTGATGGCGTTTCAGACGCCCTTTGATTCCGCGACGCACCCCTTTACCCAATCCTGCCACGCCGATGTACACGACATCGAATTTCTCCTCCGCCGCTTTTGGCCGTTTCTTGTACAAAACATAGAACCCACGGGTCTTCGGGAGAATGCCCGACCAATTGCCACGCAACTCGTAACGTCGCCACCGCTTAACAATTTTGAGCAGCGACTGTTCCATAAGACAACCAAAGACCTGACGAGCCAGAGATAAGCCGGCGTTTATCCTTGCGCGGGCGGATTTCGTAAAGGTGCTTTGGCTGCATTGATTAGCGAAACAGAATCGCACACCAGATAAACATAAAAACGACGGAGATGGCGAGCAACGCGCCGCCCGCACTGCGATAGCGTGGCTGCGAGAGCCAAACAGCACCCATAATTAGACCGATGATCGGGAGCAAAGCTGTAAGGAAGATAATAGAACCGAAAGACGGTGGGTTCCGCGCCTCGTCGCTTTGTGCGTGCGCTGCTTGGTCTAGCGACTTCACCATGCGGGTAACTTCAACCCAACTTTCGGTGCCGTCCTTACGGAGGCGGTCGGTGAGCCTGAGTTCCTTACGTGTCCACATCATCGTGAGAATCTCGAAGCTGTATGGCCCCCTCACATCACCGTCACGTTCAATCAAGTAGTGTGCTTCGGGTGTCGCAGGAGCATTGGAGAGTGGTGCAGGATTCAACGAATGACATCATGGCCGCGTCATCTGTCATCCGGCAATCAAAAACGATTCTAGCGTGGTCCTGTGAGGCGGGCGGGGACGAACAATCTGGATTGTGGACGCGCACCGCGACGACGGAAAGCGTTTCGTTGTGCGAGCGGATGAAAAGCTCAGCGCGTTTGTTGAACTTGAAGCGGCAGTTGAGCCGTTCAGTGCTTCTTCCTTTTTGTAAGAGTGAACGGAACAGTTTTTCCGGCGGCCGTATAACTGCCCTTGATAGAGGACAGAGGATCGCCAAACGGATCCATCTCTAACAAAACCTCTTTTTTTGCGCCCTTCACAGGAGCAAATCGTATCTTGCCCGTTCCCATCTGTCGATCTCTACCCGACAGATAAAACTTCGTTGTTTTTCCGTTCGCAGATTCGGTGATCTTGACATTGCTGGCCTCTACATGGCCGTGGTCGAACTCAAAGACGATTCTCAGGCCAGCCGCCTTCCCCTTGTAGAAGACGGTGTCGTAGGCTTTTGGCTCAGCGGAGGCGAAGGGAACGATCAAGCGAACAGCGATAAGCGCCACAGCGACAGTCAACGCTCGATAGTTCATAAAACGAGCCACAAGCTCAGCCGCCCGGCAAGCGCAAGCAAGTTTATCAGTCTTTGAAATCCGCCTTGTACTCGTGCGTCTCGATCACATTGCCCTAACGGATTTAACGCAGTTCCGCATCTTTCCGTGTAACCTCGATCCGGACTTTACGCACTACTTGTGTGAGCAAAGAAAGGAAAATGGAAATCTATGAAAGATCACGACAGCGCAACCATAGTCATAACGTTTCTGCTTCTTCTTCCTTGGCTTGGGCGGGCCGCAGTTTCGGCGATGGAGGTATGGCGAGCAGGCACGGAGTCCCAAACCAACAAAGCAAAATAGATTGCGCATAGCCGATTACGTTTGCCTCGCCATACGTGCCGATGCTCATCGCTGTGGCGTGAAGGTATGGCCGATAGAAACAGCGCGGAATTTTGGGGTGACATCAGCTAACGGTTTCCGAAACGCCGGGCGCAAATCAACACGCAACGCCTGTCGGGGCAAAGTCATCCCTTTATGAGTCTCAAAATACTTCTCGGCAAGTTCGTGACATTCTTCGCCGGACAGATTCCGGTCGAGGGACACAAAAATATAATCGACTCCTTTCAAAAACTCATAGTCAGTCCTAAAAGGTTCATCTCTGCTCATGGCGGTCCTACAGTCCTTGGTCAGATTGGGCGAAGAATCCTCGGACGTCGAGCTTTAAGGGCAGGCATTCACCAATCTTTGAAATCGCCCTTGCGCTCGTGCGTCTGGATCACATTGCCAGCATCATCGTAAACGCGAATGACGGCATCATGTGATCGGCTGAAAAACTTCGCGTAATCGACGGCATCATCCGGCCCGGAGTACCACAGCCGACCGAATGGCAGCGCATCGGAAATCAGATCAACGCCGCGATGATCTTTGCGCGGACGGACTTGATAAACGTGCATATTCATTTCCTGTGCAACGCCGCCGCAAGCTTCTTAGCAACCCGTCGAAACACCACCCAAATCAACCACAACGCGATAAGAAACCCTACGACTGTTAGCACCAACCCCATGAACTTCCAGAAAGACCTTGCGCCGCCTGGAATATCGCGCCCGCGGGAAAGAAGTATGGGATGATGCGCTCCAGCGCGTCCGCAGTTTCCAGGACGACAGCAAGCAATACGTCCGCGAGAACCCGGCGAAGGCGGTCTTTACAGCGCTCGGGGTTGGTTTCGTGCTGGGTTTAATTTTACGGCGTTAGGGTAGGTTGCAAAAGGATTCTGAATTCGTCACGGCTAGATCCAGTTCGGCGTTCGAAATATATTATGCCGCGAAAAAAGAGTATTAAGGGGTCCACAATCTATGCCTGAGGATTCAAACGCGAAAAAAGAAGAAAACTCGCAGTCATCCAAAAACATCGAAATCCCGGCTATTCCAAAACAGACCGCTGGTGCTGTCGCCGGAGCCGCGGCTGGCAGTATAGCAGGACCGATTGGCGCGGTTGTCGGCGGAGTGGTGGGCGCTGTTGCCGGAAAAGCCGCCGAGAAGCAACGCCCGATTGCTCCAGGTACAGGGCGGACCCTCCGCAGCGTGATGAAAAGTTCCAAAGCGATTTCGAAAAAACCAGCGAGAAGACGCGCGGGCAAAAAATCCGTTGCCAAACAACGCAAAGCCCGCGCGCGTTCCCGCGGCAAGGCGAAAAAGAACATATCGCGTCGATCGACAACAAAATCACGCAAAGGATCGGGGACTCGTGGACGGTCGTCGCGGGGTGCTCGGAAACGCTCTGGCGGTCGCAGCAAATAGCGTTAGCCGCTCGATCAGGGAGCGATTGACGGTCAACCGAGTAAGTTCCTTCAAGCCAGACTGACTTTCCACGGTGAATATGTGACCACGGCTGGGCAATTCGGGGTTCATCGTCGTGAGAAAACATTGGTCAGCCACTCAGGTCCAATTTTCATGCAACACGAATTGCGGTGTTCATCCGGATTCGCCGAGCGGCGCTGGTTCAGCTCATTTTCGCGTCGTTATGAATCGTATCGGGCCTTGGTAGCTCGGCGTAAACCAGGGCAACCGCAAAAGACGCAGAAAACCCCATCATTGAGTTTGCAGTTGCATCACCGGGTGAATCTCCCATGCAGCGTAGCCGGGAAGGCCAATTCTCCGGTTGGATCGATCTTTCGGAATATCGCTGATGTCAAAGAAAGCTTTGCCGATCACGGTGATGATCGGAGCGTCGATCATCTTTAGCGTTTGGTCAGTTCGAATCTGAAAAGGGAACTGCGTTTCTGTCCAACTGAAAACCGTTTTGCGAATCTCACACCATAGCGGTCCCTCGGGTACTTCGACAACAACGACTCCGGGCTTGTCACCGGTCGCGTCTTGAAGCTCAACATGAAGGTCACCGTCCGGTTCGATTTTTAGATGGACGACCCGCCCAGTCAGGGCGTACCAGCTTTCTTCAGCCGGGATACGTTTCGAGTATCGCGTCAAACGCTCTGTTGGCCCCGCCCATGCGAGGATGTCAGAAGGTTTCACTGCTTGAATCGCGCTTGCATCTGTCGGTGGAAGCGACGGATCGGTTTTTGCGGCCCACCGGCCTTTGTCGCGAGTGTCGCGACATTCGCATGGCGAAACGAAGCCGACAGGCGGCTTGCAGCTGACCGCTGCAATAGAAAGAAACGCGACCGCAGCGATTGCAAACGTTCGCCTCATTTGCGTCCGTTCATATCACTTTATTATTGTCGTGTGGAGACCAAAAGAGGCACAATTCATAGCATGAACCCCCAGAAAGCTACCATCGTAATCCTAGCGACGCTATTTGTGTCACTCGCACTTGCTGAGGACTTCAAAACTGTCAGCGGCAAGATATACAAAGATGCCACGATCAGCTATGTAGAAGCAGACGGGATCGTGCTTAGAACTAAAACCGGAATTTCAAAGGTCTATTTCACTGAACTTCCTAAAGAGGTTCAGGAACGGTTTCATTACGGTTCTGCGACGCCAACTGGAAAGGCAGTCACGCAACGCACCGATGAACGCGGCGGCGTGATTGGCGCTTTCGGCCTTTCCGATGCCGATAGGTTTGCGGAAAAAGTCGCAAAAAAGCTCGACGAGCGAGAATCGATATTACAGGGGAAACACACACCCGGCCCGGCAGAGTCGATGATCTTACGTGAGTTCGCTTTCCATAAAGCCTTCTTGGCTGGGACTGCTATCATTGCCAGCGTGCTGTTCGCTATCGTTTGGGCTCGTTTTAAATAACAAGCAATGACGCGAACAAAGTTCTAAATGAACAACTGGGAAATCATCGCTGACAACCTCAGTAAACCCGGATGGAGCTTGGGCTACGTCTCAGCCTTGGACCTTGAGGGGCGAACGATCTGGATTGTTGACGCACATCGCGGCGACGGTCAACGCTTCATAGTACGTAGCGATGAAAAGCTGACCGCTTTTGTAGAACTCGAATCGGCGATTCGCAGTGCGTAGACGTTGGCCGCAACGCTTGGGTTTACGCTTTTCGTCCGAGTGGAACGTGCGGGTCCGCATGCAAAGTGCTCTTCATGCGCTTCCTATGTGGTGCCCATCCGCTGTAATGATAACGCTTGTCCAGTGCCCGCTTAACCCGGCGAAGTGTTTTCAGGAGAACTCGCGTTTGGTCGGCACACAAACCGCTCGGATAAACCCGTGTGCCATGTATGAGTCTGTTGCGCATGTCAGCGCACGTAGTAAGAACCTGCCAATCCGCGTTGCCGATGATTTGAGGCAATTTGCTATGCTGCGGGTCGCAGAACCGCCAAGCATCTCCTACAGCATGCAGACCGCGGAGCTGCTTCAGTAGTGCATCAGCGTGGGTGGAGATGAAGCCACTGGACACCATCAACTGTCGCAATGTGCGGCGAAGCGTCTTTTCCGCGGTGAAGACTGAAGTAACGAGGGCTTCGCTAGTGAAATTTGAATCCAGCAAGGATTGGATGCGGGCGATGGCTGACTCGAAGCCGAGACTGACTGAATACATGCGTTTGTGGCGGTTCACGACGAAAACTTATGAAAGCGGAATCGAATAAAAAAATTCCTTTTAGTAGAATGACAACGGCGACGCGAGTAAAAACTTTCACCACTCTCTGAACTCGCCCGCGTGCTTGTGCGTTTCGATCACGTTGCCAGCTCATCATAAACGCGGATCACAGCATGATGTGACCGGCTGCGATACTTAGCGTAGTCGATTGCATTACTGATTGCGTTTGGCTCGCCATACCACAGCCGACCGAATAGCAGCGCGTCGGAGATTAGATCGACGCCACGTTTGTCTTTGCGCGGGCGAACTTCGTAAACGTGCGTTGCCCGCATCACATGGTTAGGGCTTGTAGGTGATTTTTCCCTCGACGTTAAAGGAGTAAAGGCATGGCGTGTTGGGCTTGCGGCCTCGCTCTCGTCCGTTACAGACCTGTCGGAATTGAATTGATGTCTCACGCTTTTCATGCGCCATCCTAATGAGCGGCCAAAGTCGCAGCCTGCCGTTTTTGCAGCGCGGGTTAGAGCACTCGAAATACTCAGGCACTTCAAATCTAAACTCTCGATATGGCGGTCGTTCGTGGATTGGGCTTTTTGTGGACGACACACAAACGCGAATGTCGGCAATATCAGGAAAGGCGTTAAAGAAGGAATTCATTTCGTTTGATAACATACTGGCGAATCATTGCCGTCCGGCAATCA
>Ga0209376_1002469_pt1 | contig 17484 bp, 16 predicted proteins | sample GraSoiAngelo_134_FD_185891 | JGI IMG/M metagenome (GOLD analysis project Ga0209376, IMG submission 185891) | Grasslands soil microbial communities from the Angelo Coastal Reserve, California, USA - 14_0929_05_30cm (SPAdes) (version 2) | ecosystem: Environmental > Terrestrial > Soil > Grasslands ... | reverse complement strand
GGCCGCGGCCAGTGAGCGGCGATGGTCGCGCGGCGGTCTTCGGGCAACTGCGCGAGGTACTCGGCAACGGTCTTGGCTTTGGAGCGGGGCATCCCTCGACTCTCACCCCTTCCCGACGAGCGCATCGAACTCCGCGTTGCCGCGCAGCCCCTGCAGCTCGATCGCCTGGCGCGCCCGGTCTTTCATGCGCATGTCCAGCGCGATCGCGGTGCGCAGCGTCTTCAGCACGTCCGTGGTCCGCCCCAGCTCCGCGTACGCGAGGGTCAGGTTGAGGTGCGTTTCCGCGAAGTCCGGCTTCGCCGCGATCGACCGCTGGTACACCTTCACCGCTTCGTCGAAGCGACCGAGCTTCGCCAGCGACGCCCCCATCCCCGAGAGCGCCGCGAAGGCGCTGGGGTTGTCGCCCGCGTTGAAGGCCGCCGCCATCTTGAAGGCCGCCACACTCGCCTCGTACTCCGCCAGGTTGAAGCAGGCGAGGCCCAGCATGGTCGCCGCCGACGGCGCCAGCTCCCCCCCGGCGTCCACCGCTTTCTTGAGCAACTCGGCGGCCCGCAGGTAGGCGCCGCGCTGATAGAGCTGGTAGGCGTGGCGCAGCAGCGTCTTGGAAGGGGGCTCATTGGCCACCGCCGTATCGCGGTCCCAGCCGTCGAACGCGCCGCCCAGCTCGCTCGTGAGCTGCAGAAACCGTTTGCCGAGGGCGGTGAGCGCCGCGGCGTCGGCCGGCATCGCCCGTTGCGCGAGGCACAGCCAGCGGCCGCCGGCCGCCGAGCGATCCACGTCGCAGGTGAAGCCGTCGGCGGCCAGCCGGGCCGCCAGGGCGCGCGCCGCGGGTTCGGCGGGAAAATAGAAGTAGAACTGGAGCGGGTGCTCGCCGGCGGGGTCGAGCCCCAGCTGCCGGAGCGTGCCGACGATTTCGTCGCCGAGGTTGCCGTGGAAGTCCATCGTGGAGGGCGGCATGGTACTCCCAGCCTACCAGCGCTCGACCATTCGCGCTACGCGCGTCACCACTAGTCGGTGCGCCCCATGATGGCCAGGACCGAATCGATAGCCGCCACGAAATCCATCTCGACCGACGCGCATCCAAAACAATGCGAGACCAAACGGCCATCCGGTCCGACAAGAAACATCTGAGGGACGGCGTGCACCAGGTAGGAGCGGGCGATCGTGCCGTCGCCGTCGAAGAGCTCTTGATAATGAATGCCGCCGTGCTCTCGAAGCCAGAGCCGCGCGTTGTTGCGAGTGTCACTGTATGGTATGCCATAGAAGTCGACCGGCTGGCCCCGGTAGTGCTCCGCCATCCGCACCACGGCTGGGTGCAGCGTCAAACACGGATCGCACCAACTGGCCCAGAATTCCAGAACGGTGAGGCGGCCGCGGGTGTCTCCGAAAGTCACAAGTCGGGATGGACCTGGGACCAGGGGGGGTAATGCGAAGGGCGGCGCAGCAGCTCGGACCTGGGGAAATCGTACCTGTCGAGACTGCTCCCCGACCCTGGAGCTACAAGACGTAGCCACGATGGCCACTAGCGCCATCGCAGCTATGGGCAGCTTCGTCAGAGGCGGCCCTCCAATCGGTCGATTCCTACCGCCCCACCACCACCCCATTCCCGCGCTCTGCATACAACGGGAACGCGTCGGTCAGCTCGCGAACTTCGCGCTTGATGCGCGCCACCGTCGCGTCGTCACGCTTGGTGAGCACCGTGTCGAGCAGCCCGGCGACCTTCTGCATCTCCCCCGCCCCGAACCCGCGCGTCGTGAGCGCCGAGCTGCCGAGGCGGATGCCGCTCGTTACGAACGGCGACTGCGGATCCCCCGGGATCGTGTTCTTATTCACCGTGATCCCGGCGCGGTCGAGCAGCTGCTCGGCCTCCTTCCCCGTCAACCCTTTGGGACGCAGGTCCACGAGCATCAGGTGGCTGTCGGTGCCGCCCGAGACGATCGCATAGCCGCGCTGCACCAGCGCCGCGGCGAGCGCCTGCGCGTTCTTCACCACGGCGGCCGCGTACGCCTTGAAGTCAGGCTGCAGCGCTTCATGCAGCGCCACCGCCTTGGCGGCGATCACGTGCTCGAGCGGCCCGCCCTGCGTGCCGGGGAACACCTGCTTGTCCACCGCTTTGGCGAGCTCGGCGACGCAGAGGATCAGCCCGCCACGCGGGCCGCGCAGCGTCTTGTGCGTCGTGGTGGTGACGATCTGCGCGTGCGGCACCGGCGAGGGATACACGCCCCCCGCCACGAGCCCGGCGAAGTGCGCCATGTCCACGACGAGCGTCGCGCCCACTTCGTCGGCGACGCTGCGCATCGCGGGGAAATCGACGATGCGCGCGTAGGCGCTGCCGCCGCCGACGATGATGCGCGGCCTGTCCTTGCGCGCCACGTCGCGCAGCTGATCGTAGTCGATCCGCCCGGTGTCCTCGCGCACGCCGTACGCCACGGCGCGGAACAGGGTCCCGGAGAAGTTCACCGGCGACCCGTGGGTCAGGTGCCCGCCGTGCGACAGCGACAGGCCGAGCAGCGTGTCGCCCGGCTTGGCGACCGCGAGGTACGCCGCCATGTTCGCCTGCGCTCCCGAGTGCGGCTGCACGTTGGCGTGCTCGGCGCCGAACAGCTGCTTGGCGCGGTCGATCGCCAGCTGCTCCACTTCGTCCACCACCTCGCACCCGCCGTAGTAGCGCTTTTTCGGCAGCCCCTCGGCGTACTTGTTGGTGAGCGCGCTGCCCATCGCCTCGAGCACCGCGACGGAGCAGAAGTTCTCGCTGGCGATGAGCTCCAGGCCGTGCTCCTGGCGCTCCACCTCGCGGCGGATCAGCGCGTGGATCGTGGGATCGGTCTGGGCGAGCGGAGCGAGGCGGTCGGTCACCGGTCGATCTTCTCCACGCGGCGCTGGTGGCGGCCGCCTTCGAACTTCGTCGTGAGCCACTTGTGGAGGATCTCCAGCCCCTCCGCCTCGCTCACGAACCGCGACGGCAGCACCAGCACGTTGGCGTCGTTGTGCTTCCGGGACAGCTCGGCGACTTCCGGGCTCCACACCAGCGCGGCCCGCACGTGCGGGTAGCGGTTCGCCGTGAACGACATGCCGAGCCCCGCGCCGCACGTCAGGACGCCGCGTTGCACGACGCCGCGGGACACGGCGTCCGCGACGGGCTTGGCATAATCGGGATAGTCGTCGGCCGGGTCGAGCGCCTTCGGGCCGACGTCGATCGGCTCGTAGCCGAGCTTCTTCAGTTCGGCGACGAGCTTCTGCTTCAGCTCGAAGCCCGCGTGGTCGGCCCCCACGTAGATGCGCTCAGACAAAGCTCTTCTTCACTTTCGCGATGGCGGCGACCCGCTGCTCGGCGAGCCGGTCGGCCGCCTGGTAGCTGGGGATCCCCTCCTCGTTCGCGATCTCGAAGACGCGCAGGATGGTGTCGTAGATCTCCCCCGCCTTGTTGCGCGCCCGCTCCAGCGACCAGCCGTGCAGCTCGGCGTTGACGTTGATCAGGCCGCCGCCGTTGATCACGTAGTCGGGCGCGTACAGGATGCCGCGCCCGGCGAGCACGTCGCCGTGGCGTTCCTCAGCGAGCTGGTTGTTCGCGGCGCCCGCGACCACCGCCACCGTGAGCTGCGGGATGGTGTCGTCGTTCACGATCGCGCCCATGGCGCACGGCGCGAAGATGTCCGCCGCCTGCTTGTAGATGTCGTCGGGCTGGACCGCCGTCGCGCGGAAGTCCTGCACCACCGCCTTGACGCGCTGCGGGTCGATGTCGGTGACGATGAGCTTCACGCCCTCCTCGAACAGCAGCTTGCACAGGAAGTACCCGACGTGCCCGCACCCCTGCACCGCCACGGTCTTCCCCGTGAGGCTGTCCGAGCCCCAGCGCAGCTTGGCGCACGCCTTGATGCCGCGGTACACGCCGTACGCGGTGACGGGCGAGGGATCGCCCGACTTGCCGAGCAGCCCCGTGACATGCTGGGTCTCGACGCGGATGAACTCCATGTCCTGGGTCGAGGTGCCGACGTCCTCGGCGGTGATGTAGCGCCCGCCCAGCGACTCGATGTGGCGCCCGTGGGCGCGGAAGATCGCTTCGCGGCGCGTGGTGCGGTTGTCCCCGATGATGACGCTCTTGCCGCCGCCGAGATTGAGCCCCGCCACCGCCGCCTTGTAGGTCATCGCCTTCGACAGCCGCAGCGCGTCGATCAGCGCTTCCGCGTCGCTCGGGTAGCTCCAGAAGCGCGTGCCGCCCAGCGCCGGACCCAGCGTCGTGTCGTGGATCGCGATGATGCCGCGATAGCCGCTCGAGGGCTCGAAGAACAGCGAGACCTGCTCGTGGGCGTGCTCGGCGAGCAGCGAAAACACGCCGGGCGCGCCCGCGCGCTCCGCCGCGGGCGGCGGGCTAGCGGCCGGAAAGACCGCGCGCGATGACGAGGCGCTGGACTTCACTCGTGCCTTCATAGAGCTCGGTGACCTTGGCGTCGCGGAACAGTTTCTCGACGGGGAAATCCCGCATGTATCCGTACCCGCCGAACAGCTGGACGGCCTGGGTCGTGACCCACATCGCCGTCTCGGAAGCGAACAGCTTGGCCATGCTGGCGTAGGGCGCGACGTACTCGCCGCGGTCCTTGCGCGCCGCCGCCGAATGCGCGAGCGCGCGCGCCGCCTCGATGCGCGTCGCCATGTCCGCCAGCTTGAACTGCACCGCCTGGAAGTCGTGCAGCGGCCGGTCGAATTGCCGGCGCTCGGCGCAATACGCGATCGACAGCTCGAGCGCCCGCCGCGCGATGCCCACCGCCTGGATCGCGATCCCCAGCCGTCCCGCGTCGAGGCCCTCCATCGCGTACACGAACCCCATCCCCTCGTCGCCGAGCAGCTGCTCGGGCGCAAGATGCAGGTCCTCGAGAGCGACGGTCGCGGTGTTGGACGCGCGGAGGCCCATCTTATCCTCCGGCTTGCCGGCCCGGTAGCCCGGCGTATCCGTCGGCACGATGAACGTCGAGATGCCCTTGGCGCCGCGCCGGCTGCCGGGCGCGTCGGTGCGCACCATGATCATCATCAGGTCCGCCGTGCCGCCGTTCGTCGCCCACGCTTTGAGGCCGTTCAGTACCCATCCCCCTCCGGAGCCGTCGCGTACCGCCTGGGCCTGCATCGACGCGGGGTCGGAGCCCGCCTCGGGCTCCGACAAGGCGAAGCCCACGAGCAGCTCGCCGCGCGCCAGCGGCTTCAGCCAGCGCTGCTTCTGCACGGGCGTCCCGTGCTTGACCAGCATCGTGGTGGGAATCGCGTTCTGGATGCTCATCGAGACGGAGATCGCGGCGTCCGCGGCGGCGATCTCCTCGAGCGCGAGCAGGTAGGTGACCCCGTCCACGCCCATCCCGTCCCACTCCTCCGGCGTGCACATCCCCAGGAAGCCGAGCTTTCCCAGCTCCGCGATCACGTCGCGCGGAAACCGCTTGGTGCGATCCCACTCCGCCGCCAGCGGGGCGATCTTCGTCCGCGCGAAATCGCGCGCCAGCTCCACGATCTGGCGCTGCGTCTCGCTCAGGCCCGGCGACTCAACCGCGATACTCATGGAACCCCCGGCCGCTCTTGCGGCCCAGCCGGCCGGCGGCGACCAGCTTCCGGAGCAGCGGGCACGGGCGGTACTTGTCGTCGCCCAGATCGCAGTGCAGGACCTCGAGGATCGCGAGGCACACGTCGAGGCCGATCAGGTCGGCGAGTGCCAGCGGTCCCAGCGGATGGTTCATGCCCAGCTTCATCACCGTGTCCACCGCTTCCGGCGTCGCCACCCCCTCCATCACGCAGAACGCCGCTTCGTTGATCATCGGCAGCAGCACGCGGTTCGACACGAACCCGGGAGAGTCGTGCACCTCGACGGGCGTCTTGCCCAGGGCCTTCGCGATCGCCACCGTCCGCGCCGCGGTCGGGTCCGAGGTCTCGACCCCGCGGATCACCTCGACGAGCTGCATCACGGGCACCGGGTTCATGAAGTGCATGCCGATCACCTGGGCCGCACGCTTGGTCTGCGCGGCGATCGTCGTGATCGAGATGGACGAGGTGTTGGTGGCGAGGATCGCCCCCGGCGGCGCGGCGGCGTCGAGCGCGCGAAAGATTGCGAACTTGATCTCGGGGTTCTCCGACGCCGCCTCGACCACCAGCTCCGCCTGCCCCGCGCCGTCCAGCTTGGTGTCGATGCGGATGCGCCCCAGCGTCGCGTCCTTCTGGTCCGTCGCCAGGGTCCCTTTCTTGACCTGGCGCTCCAGGTTGGCGTCGATGGTCTTCATCGCGCGGTCGAGCTGCTCGGCGGAGACGTCGACGAGCATCGTCTCCCAGCCGTGCTGGGCGAACACGTGGGCGATGCCGTTGCCCATCGTCCCCGCCCCCACCACCGCGACGCGACTCATGCGACCAGCCACTCCCGGGGCCGGCGGACCCGTGCGCCCAGCACCGCCAGCGTCCCCGCGATCAGCACGAGGGTGGTCACCGCGCCGCCCTCCGGCCCGAACGCCCCACCGTCCACCCACGCGTGACGGCCGGGGACGAACTCCACCGCCGGCACCGAGAACGGATAGCCGCTCACCGGAGCGTCGAACACCAGCGCCAGCCCGGCGTTCCACCCCGCGTGCAGCCCCCACGCCAGCCCCATCCCGCCGGGCGAGAAGAACGCGAACGAGAGCCACACCCCGGCGAGCGCGACGTTGATGGTGCTGAACGCGGTGGCGTTGGGGTTCTTGAGGTGCGCGAGGCCAAAGCCCACGGCCAGCACGGTCATCGCCGCCCACGGGCCGATCGCGTCGGCGAGGCGGCGCAGTGGGAAGCCGCGGAACAGCAGCTCCTCGGACAGCGCGGCAAGCAGGAATCCCACGCCGAGCGGCACCGCGGCCGCGGGCCACCGGCTCCAGTCGTGCGTTAGATGGATCTTCGCCCGATCCACGACGACCGCGAGGCTCACGGCGAGCGCCGCCATCAGGGCCCCAAGCCCCAGCCCGCGCAGGACGCGCGGGGCGAGCCCGCCATCTAAGTGCCAGCCAAGCCGATCCCAGGAGAGTTTGCTCCAGCGCCGGCCCACGAGCCACGTCGCGGCGAACAGCGCCGCCACCTGCACGGCGCCGTCGCGGGCGAGCCACCACCCGGTGCCGCCCAGCCCCGCCGTGAGGACGTGCAACAGCCATCCCGCGCCGAGAGCCACGCCGGCGAACAGGGCGATCCATAGCACGGCCATCGCCAGCTGCTTCGCCCGCTCCACAAACGAAACGCGCGCCGTCATAGGCGCGCGCGGAAGGCACTCACTGTGGGTCGAAGGACCAGAACCGCGATGGCGAGCTTGCCCAGGTCGCCGGCGACGAACGGCAGCGTGCCGAGGCGCGCCGCCTGCGCCGCGCTCCCCGTCAGGATCACGAGCTGCGCGAGTCCGCCCAGATGGATCAGCGCGAGCCCCGCGAGCGCCGCGAGCGCGACCCGCAGCGCGCGCGTACCGTCGCCGACGAGGCGCCCCACGGCGTACGCCGCCACCGGATAGGCGAGCAGGTAGCCTCCCGTCGGCCCGATGAGGCGCGCGGCCCCCGGCAACCCGACAGGGGTGAACACCGGCAGCCCCGCCGCGCCGAGCGCCAGATAGAGGATCAGGCTCGAGGCGCCGAGCGACGGCCCGAGCAAGCCCCCCACGATCAGCACCGCGAGTGGCTGCAGCGTGAACGGCACGGGAGTGCCGGGGATCACGCCGGTCACCTGCGCCGCCGCGGCGACGAGCGCCGTTCCCAGCGTCACGGCGGCGACGCGCCGCCACACGAGCTGCGAGCTTGAAACGACGGCCGTCTGACTCTGGACGTTCATCCCATCACCTCCACGCTCAAGGCGACCGCGTTCCCGCCGCCCAGGCACAGCGTGGCGAGGCCGGTCGCTTTTCCGTGCTGTTGCAGGGCGTATAGGAGCGTCGTGAGCACGCGCGCGCCCGAGGCGCCGATCGGGTGGCCCAACGCGATGGCGCCCCCGTGCACGTTGACGCGGCTCCAATCCCAGCCGAGTGCCTGGCCGTCGGCGAGGGCCTGGACGGCGAACGCCTCGTTCGCCTCGATTAGATCGTAGTCGCCGATCTTCGTGCCGGCCTTCTTCATCAGGTTCTGCACCGCGACGATCGGCGCGAAGAACAGATCCTTCGGCTCCCCGCCGCCGGTCGCGTACGCGGTGACGCGCGCGAGCGGCTTTATGCCGTGGGCCCTGGCGAACGCGAGCGACGTGACGACAAGCGCACTGGCGCCGTCGTTCAACCCCGGCGCGTTCCCGGGGGTGACCGTGCCGTCCTTCTCGAACGCCGGCTTCAAGGCGGCCAGGACGTCGAGCGTCGTGTCGGCGCGCGGCCCCTCGTCCTTGTCGATCACCGTCGGGCCCTTCTTGCCGGGGATCTCGACCGCCACGGTCTCCGCCTTGAAGTGGCACGCCGTCATCGCGGCGACCGCCTTGCGGTGGCTCTCGAGCGCGAGGCGGTCCTGTTCGGCGCGCGAGACCCCGGCCTTCTTCGCCGTGTACTCGGCGAGGTTCCCCATGTGAGTATTCGAGAAGGAATCCCACAGCCCGTCGTAGATCATGCCGTCGAGGAGGGTCTGGTTGCCCGCCTTGACCCCCACGCGCATGCCGAAGGCGTAATACGGCGCGTTGGACATCGACTCCATGCCGCCCGCCACGATGCACTGCGCATCGCCGGCCTTGATCGCCTGCGCCGCGAGCATCACGGCCTTGAGCCCCGACCCGCACACTTTGTTCACGGTGAGCGAGGGAATCGTCCCGGGGAGTCCCGCGTGGATCGCGGCCTGGCGCGCCGGCGCCTGGCCCACGCCGCCCTGGAGGACGTTGCCCATGATGCCTTCGTCGACCGCCGCGGCGTCCACGCCAGCCCGCCGCACGGCTTCCTTTATTACCAGCGCGCCGAGCCGCGGCGCGGGCAAAGCGGCCAGCCCCCCCAGGAACTTCCCGACGGGGGTGCGGACCGCGCTGACGATGACTGGGGTTGTCTGATCAGTTCCCATCTCGTGCCTGGTTTCGCGTCACCCCGGGCTTGCGCCCGGGGTTGGACCAACCCCGGACGACAGTCCGGGGAACCCGAATGGTCAAATTAGCGGCTTCAACGCCCTGGTGCGAATCTCCTCCTCGAGTTTCCGCACGAACTCGTCCACCGGCTGCACCACCTGCTTCTTCCCTTCCCCACGCACCCGCACGGCGACCGTCCCCGCTTCCGCCTCGCGCTGCCCCACGACCGCCATGTACGGCACCTTGTGCGTCTCGGCATCGCGGATCTTGTAGTTCAGGGTCTCGCTGCGGTCGTCCAGGTGCGTGCGGATCCCCGCCCCCTGGAGCCGGCCGGCGAGCGCGCGCGCGGCGTCCACCTGCGTGTCGGCGATGGGGAGGACGCGCACCTGCTCCGGGGACAGCCACAGTGGAAACGCGCCGGCGAAATGCTCGATCAGGAAGCCGACGAACCGCTCCAGCGTGCCGAAAATGGCGCGGTGGATCATCACGGGGCGGTGCGGCTTGTTGTCCGCGCCGGTATACTCGAGCCGGAACCGCTCGGGCTGCTCGTAGTCGAGCTGGATCGTGGCACCCTGCCATTCCCGCCCGATGGCGTCGTTGAACTTGATGTCGATCTTCGGGCCGTAGAACGCGCCGCCACCCTGGTCGAGGCGGTAGGTGACGCCGCGCCGCTTCAGCGCCCCCTCGAGCGCCCGCTCCGCCACCTCCCACGTCGCGTCGTCGCCGAGCTTCCTCTCGGGCCGCGTGGCCAGGTCGAGCCGGTACTGCAAGCCGAACGTCTTCCCCATCACCAAATCGACGATGTCCAGCAAGCGGAAGATCTCCTCTTCGATCTGGTCCTCGCGCAGGAAGATGTGGGCGTCGTCCATCGAGAGCCCGCGCACGCGCAGCATGCCGTGGAGCGTGCCCGAACGCTCGTTGCGGTACACGTTGGCGATTTCGGCCAGGCGCAGGGGCAGGTCACGGTAGCTGCGCTGCTGCGACGCGTAGACGAGGATGTGCATCGGACAGTTCATCGGCTTCACCCGATAGCGCACGTCCTCGGCTTCCCCCTCCCCCGCGGCCATCGGCGGGAACTGATTGTCGGCATACAGCGGCAGATGGCCCGAGCGCAGGAACAGCTCCTCCCGCGTCACGTGCGGCGTGTACACCAGCTGATAGCCGCGCTCCAAGATCACGTCCTCGATGAAGCGGCGCAGCTGGAAGTTCAGCATCGCCCCCTTGGGGTGCCAGAAGATGAGCCCCGGCCCCACGGCTTCCTGGATCGAGAACAGATCGAGCTGCTTGCCGATGACGCGATGGTCGCGCTTCTTCGCCTCCTCGAGCCGGCGCAGGTACCCCTCGAGATCGTCCTTGCTGAACCACGCCGTGCCGTAGATGCGCTGCAGCATCTGGCGGCGCTCGTCGCCCCGCCAGTACGCGCCGGCGGCGTGCAGCAGCTTGAAGTGCTTGATCCGCCCCGTGCTCGGCACGTGAGGACCGCGGCACAGATCCACGAACGGCCCGTCGGTATAGACGGAGATCACCTCGTTCGCTCCGAGGTCGGCGATGCGCTCCAGCTTGAGCGGGTCGTCGGTGAAGCGCCGCTTCGCGTCGTCGCGGCTCACTTCTTCGCGGACGAACGGATGATCGGCGGCGACCACCTCCTGCATCTTCGCCTCGATCTGCTGCAGGTCCTCCGGCGTGAACGGCCGCGGCACCTCGAAGTCGTAGTAGAACCCGTCCTCGATCGGCGGCCCGAAGCCGATCGCGGCGTGCGGGAACAGCTGGCGCACCGCCGTGGCGAGCACGTGCGCCGCCGAGTGGCGCAGCACGTCGAGCGCCTGCGGGTGCTTGTCGGTGAGGATCTCGACCGTGGCGCCGTCGGGGAGCGGCCGCGCGAGATCGCGCACCTCGCCGTTCACGCGCGCGGCCAGGGCGGCCTTGGCGAGCCCCGGCCCGATCGCCTTGGCCAGGTCGGCGGCGGTGCTGCCCTTGGGCAGCGTCTTCTGGCTCCCGTCGGGGAGGGTGACGCGAATCTCGGCGGCGACCATCAGGTCAACGGGCCGGGCGCGCGGGGGCGGCGGCGGGGGCGGGCGCAGCGGCCGGCGTCGAGCCGAAAGGCGGGACGCGGGTCCCGCTGCGGAAGTAGGCGGCGATCGCGAGGACGAGCACCACGCCGACCGCGCCCCAGAGTACGAGCCGGGAGGTCGACATCTCGGTGGAATCGTCGGCCATGGGGGCGAAGTCTAACGGGGACGGACAGAGACGGACAGAGACGGGCGTTCACGCCGTCCGTCCCTGTCCGACCCCGTCCGTCTCTGTCTATAATAAGGAATGCCGCAGCCCACGTTTGAGCTCGCCCCGCAGTACCGTCCCCGGGACGTCGAGGCCCCGCTGTACGCGCGCTGGGTCGAGAGCGGCCTGTTCGCGCCTCGGGCCGACGGGGAGCCGTACGTGATTGTCATGCCCCCGCCCAACATCACCGCGGTCCTCCACACGGGCCAGGGGCTCAACAACGTGATTCAGGACGTGCTGATCCGCTTCGAGCGCATGCGCGGCCGGGCCGCCCTGTGGCTCCCCGGCACCGACCACGCCGGCATCGCCACGCAGAATGTCGTCGAGCGTCTGGTCGCGAAAGAGGGTACGACCCGGTTCGACCTCGGCCGCGAGAAGTTCGTCGAGCGCGTCTGGGCGTTCGTGCGCGAGACGGGAACCACGATCCTGGAGCAGCTCAAGGTCATCGGCAGCTCGTGCGACTGGAGTCGCACCCGGTTCACGTTCGATGAAGCGTACTCGCGCGCGGTGCGCGAGGTGTTCGTGACGCTGTGGGAGCAGCAGCTCATCTATCGGGGCCACCGCGTGATCCACTGGTGCCCGCGCTGCCTGACGGCGCTCTCGGATGAGGAAGCCGAGTCCAAGGAGATCACCGGCAGCCTGTACTACATCCGCTATCCCGTGGAAGGGGGACCCGCGCCGTTCCTCACGGTCGCGACCACCCGGCCCGAGACGCTGCTCGGCGACACCGCGGTCGCGGTGAGTCCCAAGGACAAGCGCCACCGCGGCTTCGTCGGCAAGACGGCGCGGCTGCCGCTGACCAACCTCGCCATCCCCATTGTGGCGGACGACGCGGTCGATCCGAAGTTCGGCACCGGATTCGTCAAGGTGACGCCCGCCCACGACCCCAACGACTTCGAGATCGGGCTGCGGCATGGGCTCGCGATGCCTTTGGTGATGACCGAGGACGGTCGGATGGGCGAGCCCGTCGGACAGTCGGACGGTCGGACCGTCGGACCGAGAGTCCCACAGGAGTTGCAGGGAGTCGATCGGTTCGAGGCGCGCAAGAAGATCGTCGCGATGCTCAAGGCGCAGGGGCTGCTCGAGAAGGTCGAGCCGCACCAGCACGCGGTGCGCCACTGCTACCGTTGCGGCACGGTGGTTGAGCCGCGACTCAGCGACCAGTGGTTCGTGAAGATGAAACCCCTCGCCGAGCCGGTGCTCGCGGCGTACCGGGACGGGAGGTTCACGATCGTGCCGGAGCGATGGCACGCGACCTTCGAGCACTGGATGGAGAACATCCGGGACTGGAACATCTCCCGGCAGCTGTGGTGGGGGCACCGGATTCCGGTATTCGCCTGCACGAAGTGCCAGCACACCTGGGCGGACCGCGAGGACCCGAAGGTGTGCCCCAAGTGCGGCGGCCCCGCCCTGCAGGACCCGGACGTGCTCGACACCTGGTTCTCCTCGTGGCTGTGGCCCTTCGCCACGCTCGGCTGGCCGGAGCGCACCGCCGACCTGGCGCGGTTCTACCCGGGGCACACCCTCGTCACCGCCCCCGAGATTCTGTTCTTCTGGGTCGCGCGGATGCTGATATCCGGCTACCACTTCATGGATCGCCGGCTGCCCTTCACCACCGTGTACCTGCACGGCACGGTCCGCGACACCCAGCATCGCAAGATGTCCAAGTCGCTCGGCAACGGCATCGACCCGCTCGACGTCGTGCGCCTCTACGGCGCGGACGCGCTGCGCTGGACGTTGATCGCCGGCAGCTCGCTCGGCGCCGACGTGATCCTCGACCCCGCCGACCTCGAGACCGCGTTCGCCCCGGGCCGCAACTTCGCCAACAAGTTGTGGAACATCGGGCGCTTCATCCTGAGCCAGCTGCCCGAGCGCGTGCCACCGATCGAAGCGCTCGACGCCGCGGCGCTGCCCCTCGCGGACCGCTGGGTCCTGTCGCGTCTGCAGCGCACGATCGGGGAAGCCACCGCGCAGCTCGAGCAGTTCCGGCTCGACGAGGCGGCGAAGGTGTGCTACGAGTTCGCCTGGAAGGAGCTGGCCGACTGGTACGTCGAAGCCGTGAAGCCGCGCCTCGCGGCGCGCGGCGCGGATGCCGAAGCCGCCCAGGCCGTGCTGGCATATTGCTTCGACTCGGCGCTGCGGTTGTTGCACCCCGTGGTGCCGTTCATCACCGAGGAGCTGTGGCAGAAGCTGCCGGGCCGGGCGGCGGATGAGCTGCTCGCGGCGGCCACCTGGCCCCGCCCGCGCGCCGAGCTGGCGAACGCCACGGCCGACACGCAGTTCGCCCGGGTCCAGGAGGTGATTTCGGCGATCCGCAACCTCCGGGCGGAGTACCGCGTGGCGCCCAAGGCGCGGATTGCGGCGACCGTCACCACCCGCAACGACGCCGCGCGGCGCGTGCTCCTGGGCGAGCGCGAGACGATCCTGCGGCTCGCCCAGCTCGCCGAGCTGTCGCTCGACGGCAAGGCCGGCAGCGGTGACCCCGGGGGCCCCGGCGGACACGCGGTGCTGCGCGACGGCAGCGCGGTGTTCGTGCCGCTCGGCGGCGCCATCGACGTCCAGCAGGAATGCCGGCGCCTCTCCAGCGAGGCGACCCGGCTCGACCAGCAGCTGGCCGCGCTTGCGGCCAAGCTCACCAACGAGAACTTCGTCGCGCGCGCCCCGGCTGAGGTCGTCGCGCGCGAGCGCGACAAGGAGCAGGCGTGGCGCAACCAGCGCGGCGTGCTCGCCGAAAAACTCAAGGCGCTGGGCTGCTCCTGAGCCTCGCGGCCACGGCCGCGGGACTCGGATGCGCGAACCTTGGGCCCCCCCCAGGAGGCCCGCCGGATACGCTCCCGCCCAAAATCGTGGCAGTACGCCCCGACTCGGGCGCGGTCGTCCCCGCCTGGAAAGGCGACGCCGTCATCCAGTTCGACGAGGTGATCGACGAGATGGCCGGCGCGGGGGGCGGTGGCGGCGGTGGCGGCGGTGGCGGCGGTGGCGGGGGCGGCATCACCGGAATCGCCAAGCAGATCATCCTCTCGCCCGTCGCCGGCGAGGTAAAGGTCTCCTGGCACCGCTCCGCGATTCATCTGAAGCCTGCCGAAGGCTGGAAGCCGGGCCGCGTCTATCACCTCCAGCTGCTGCCGGGGATCATCGACCTGCGACGCAACGCCCTCAAGACCGGTCGCACGGTGATCTTCTCGACTGGGCCCGCCCTGCCGACCACGGCGCTCTCCGGCACCGTGTTGCAGTGGATCGAGCAGCGCCTGCTCATCGCGGGCGCAATCCGCGCCGTTCCCGCGGGCGACACGGCCCTCGCCTATGTCACCCTCAGCGACTCCACCGGGCATTTCCGCCTCGACGCCGTGCCGCCCGGCCGCTACGTGGTGTACGCCATCCAGGACCAGAACGGCAACCGGCGCCTCGATCGCCGCGAGCCCTACGACTCGGCGCTGGTGACGCTCGACACCGCAGCGACTTTCGTGCTGTGGACGTTCGGCCACGATTCGGCTGGCCCGCGCCTGCGCGCCGCCGACCCCGTGGACTCGATCACCTTCCGGCTCACGTTCAGCCAGCCGCTCGATCCCGCGACGATCCCCGCTCCCTCGCCCAGCGGGGCCCGACTCGCCGTGCTCGCGTTGCCGGACTCCACGCCCGTGCCGGTCGTCGCCGTGCTGACCCCGGCTGCCTACGACTCGCTCGCGGCGCGGGAGCGCACGGCCCTCGACTCCGCGCGCCGCGCGGCCGACACGACCCACGCCGCACGTCCCGACACGACGCCGCGCCCCGCGCCACCGCGGCCGCCCGCTCCCGCGCCGGGCGTCGCCGCGCCCGCTCCCGCCGACACCACGTGGCGCATCCTGCTGCGGCAACGGCCCGTGCCGACGGACAAGCTCGTGGTGCGCACCGCCCGACCGCTGGCGCCGGCGAGCCGGTTCTTCGTGCGCGTGCGTGGCGTGCACAATCTGAACGGCGCCGTGGCGGATGGCGCCACCGTGCTCACCACGCCGAAGCCCGTGCCGCGCGACACGACCAAAGCGGCGCCCCCTCACCCACCCAAACCGTGACCGATCCGCGCCGACGCCTCCCCTCGGTGGACACCCTGCTCGTCCGCCCGGAGATCGCCGCGCTGGTCGGCCCGCATCCCCGCAGCCTCGTGGTGCGCGCGGTGCGCGACGCGCTCGACCAGGCGCGCGGCGCGGGCGGCGCCGAGCCCGACGAAGGCTGGTCCGGCGCGGTGGCGGGACGCCTGGCGCGGGCCGCAGCCCCGTCGTTCGTCCCCGTCATCAACGCGACCGGCGTCGTCCTGCACACGAATCTGGGACGCGCGACGCTCGCCGGACCGGCGATCGAAGCGATGTGCCGGGCGGCGGAGGGCTATTCGACGCTGGAGTACGACATCGGGCGCGGCGCCCGCGGCTCGCGCCACCGCCACTGCCGCGATCTGCTGGTCGAGCTGACCGGCGCCGAAGACGCGATCGTCGTGAACAACGCCGCCGGCGGCGTGCTGCTCGCGCTCGCCGCGCTCGCCCGCGACGGCGAAGCGATCGTCTCGCGCGGCGAGCTGGTGGAAATCGGCGGGTCGTTCCGCATCCCCGACGTGATGGCCCGCTCGGGCGCGCGGCTGGTGGAGGTCGGCACGACCAACCGCACGCACCTGAAGGACTACGAGCAGGCCCTGACGCACCAGACGCGCGTGCTGCTCAAGGTCCACCGCTCGAACTTCCAGGTCTCCGGCTTCACCGCCGAGGTGGACGCGGCGGAGATCGCGCAGCTGGCGCGCGCCGGCGGCGCGGCGAGCGTCTACGACGTGGGCAGCGGATTACTGATCGATCTGGCGGCGTGGGGGCTCGCCGGCGAGCCCACGGTGTCCGCGGCCGTCGCCAGCGGCGTGGACCTCGTCGTCTGCAGCGGCGACAAGCTGCTCGGCGGGCCGCAGGCCGGCATCCTCGTGGGCCACGCGGCGGCGATCGCCGCGTGCCGCCAGGACCCGCTCGCCCGCGCAGTGCGCTCGGACAAGTTCACCCTCGCCGCGCTCGAAGCGACGCTGGCGCTGTATCGGGACCCGGAGCGGGCCCGCAGAGAGATCCCCGTACTGCGAATGCTCACAGAAGACGTAGACAGCGTAAGGCGTAGGGGAGAAGCGTTGCGAGAAGGCGTAGGGGGAGAGGCGTCCCTGATTGAAGGGGAGTCCGAAGTCGGGGGGGGATCGTTCCCGGGCACGACGCTCAAGACCTGGCTGGTGAGTTTGACGTCTGACCATCTGAAGGTGGACCTCCTGGCGGCCCGGTTACGAGCCGGGGACCCGCCGCTCATCCCCCGCATCCACGAAGCCCGCGTCGTCCTCGATCCGCGCACCATCTTCCCCGACCAGGTGAGCGCCGCTGCCCACGCCGCCCGCGCCGCGCTCGATGGCTGACGCCGGTCGGCGCGCGGCGTTCCTGGATCGCGACGGCACCATTCTCGAGGACCCGGGCTTTCTGCATCAGCCCGGGAAGGCGCGGCTGCTCCCCGGCGCCGGCGCGGCGGTGCGCCGGCTCAACGACGCCGGGGTCCTCGTGGTCACGGTCAGCAATCAGTCCGGGATCGCGCGCGGGCTGCACACCGCCGCGGACTACCACGCGGTGCAACGTCGCCTCGCGGAGCTGCTCGCCGCCCCGCCCTATCAGGCGCACCTCGACGGCGCGTACTTCTGCCCGCACCACCCCGAAGTGACCGGCCCGTGTGACTGTCGTAAGCCGGGTACGCGGCTGTTCGAGGAGGCCCGCGCCGCGCTGGGAATCGACTTCGCCTGTTCCTTCTTTATCGGGGACCGGCTGTCCGACGTGGGGCCCGCCCGGACCCTCGGCGGCACGGGGTTCCTGGTGTTGACGGGTGAGGGGGAGGGTCATCGGGATCAGGCTCGGGTGCTCGGTGTGACGGTGGTCGCAGACCTGGCGGCGGCGGTGCGAGAGATTCTGGGCCGCCCATGAGATCCCACATCGTCCCGGCCGTGGTCTGCGGCATATCGGCCCGGGCGACGGGACCGTTCCTCCTCGCGGTGAAAATCGCAACGCCGGCCACGTCCGCGACCCTCCCCCCCTGCGGGCGCGAGTGATCTACCAGCTCGTGATTGTGCCGTCCCGTCCATCTTTGCATCTTAGTCTCCGCGCGCCCTGCGATCCCGCACCCCGACAAGGAGTCGCTGTGTCCGCCTCTCGCCGCCTGCTCGTTCTCGCCCTCGCCGCCATC
>Ga0209376_1002466_pt1 | contig 17494 bp, 11 predicted proteins | sample GraSoiAngelo_134_FD_185891 | JGI IMG/M metagenome (GOLD analysis project Ga0209376, IMG submission 185891) | Grasslands soil microbial communities from the Angelo Coastal Reserve, California, USA - 14_0929_05_30cm (SPAdes) (version 2) | ecosystem: Environmental > Terrestrial > Soil > Grasslands ... | reverse complement strand
CGACGCTCGAAGAACTCGGCATCGGCTTCGTTCCTTACAGCCCGCTGGGCAAGGGTTTTCTCACGGGAAAGATGGATGAGAAAACGACTTTCGACAGTTCCGACTTCCGTAGCGCCCTTCCCCGTTTCACGCCGGAGGCGCTCAAGGCAAATCAGGCCCTGATTGATCTGCTCGGCAAGATCGGTCAGCGGAAGAAGGCCACCGTCGCCCAAATCGCGCTCGCGTGGCTGGTGGCCCGGAAGCCGTGGATCGTTCCAATTCCCGGCACCACGAAACTGCATCGACTGGAGGAAAACATCGGAGCAATCTCAGTCGAACTGACGCCGGACGACCTGCGTGACATCGAAAGCGCGGCTTCAAAGATTACGGTGCACGGCGCCCGGTATCCCGAAAGGCTGGAGCAAATGACCGGTCGCTGAGCAGCACCGCGCACGGGAACCCAACTCAAAAACAGGAGTTCAAAAATGAAGAAACGAATATGCGGTCTATCCGGGCGCGGCGCAGATCCCAGCCGACGCATGGATTGCCGAACCTGTTACCGACTGTTCCCATTGGCGCCCCGTGATGCCGATATGAAAACAAACTCATTCCAACTCAGGACAGTCTCCGCGAGTCAACATGCGGGGCGATGATTGAATTGCTAAACCAGCAACTTGCCGACGTGCTCGACCTCGGCCTCCAAGCCAAGCAGTCGCACTGGAATGTCAAACGTCCGCACTTTATTGGCTTGCATGAATTGTTCGGCGATACCAGACAACTGTAATGCCAAGCGTGACATTGGAGCAGCAACCACCCAGTGAGGAGGCAGTACATCGGCGTTCGCACCGGGAACGCCGAGTCTTGTTGATCCTGCTTCTTGCTTTCATCGCGGCGAGTGTGGCGTCGTGGAGGCTCTTGCTGCCGGACATTCCGGCGGGTGCACCTGGATCCATCACTGAGCGCGACAAGAGGGAGATTGCGCAGATGTGTCGCCGTTATACGATTCACTTCGCGGTCGACAGGTTGCGACGCGGGGACTTCGGTTGGTTCACTCACAGCACGCGGGTTCTGTTCCAACAGCGAATCGACCGCTTCATCGACGACCATGACGGAACGTATCGGATTTATGTCGTGGTTTACGACCAGAAGGAGCTAGATGGTTTCTATGCCTGGTCCCGCCACCAAGTCACGAAGACGAACGGTCATTGGAAGATCTTACGCTCATACTGAGATGAGGCGCCCACCTGGACGAACCGCCGCCGATCTATTCACAGAGGTTTGGCGCGGCGTGGACAAACTGCTGTGGATGGTGAAGCCACGCGCAGTCTTAGGATTGAAACAGGGTACGATCAATGATGGGCGATTTGACCGAGATATTGCACAAACAAATGAAGCTGCCGATCAATACTGAAACGCTTGTCCTCCTGGCGGTCTCGGCGGTGCTCTGCTTCGCCGGTTGCAAACCCAAGGCTCAGATCACGCCGCCGCCGCCGGCGGTGGAAGTTGTGGACGTGAAAGGACAGGACGTGCCGATTTACCATGATTGGATCGGCACGCTGGAAGGGCTGGTGAATGCGCAAATCCGGGCGCAGGTCAGCGGCTATCTGCTCACCCAGAATTACCGGGAGGGCGATCCGGTGAAGAAGGGCGAATTATTGTTTCAGATCGATCCGCGTCCCTTCCAGGCGGCGCTCGACCAGGCCAAGGGTCAGCTCGCCCAAGCCGAGGCGCAGTCCGGCAAGACGGAACTCGATGTCAAGCGTTTCACGCCGCTGGCCAAGCTAAACGCCATCAGCCAACAGGAACTCGACGACGCGGTGCAAGCAAACCTGGCGGCCAACGCCGCGGTGACCGTGGCGAAGGCGGCGGTCCAGCAAGCCCAATTGAATCTAGGATTCACTCGCATCCTCTCGCCGATTGAAGGCATTCCTGGCATCGCCAAAGCGCAAATTGGCGATCTGGTTGGCCCGCTGACCGGCGAGTTAACAACGGTTTCGACGCTCGACCCGATCAAGGTCTATTACAGCGTCACCGAACAGGCTTACATCAACTTCACGAGATTGTTTTCGGATGAAACCGTCCGCACCGAGCGCAGCCGACAACTTGAACTGCAACTGATTTTCGCCGACGGAACAACCTATCCGCGCGAAGGCCGAGTCTATGCTGTTGACCGCCAGATCAACCCGAGCACCGGCGCACTCCGCGTGGAAGCGCTGTTCCCCAATCCGGGCAATGCTCTTCGCCCCGGCCAGTTCGCCCGCGTGCGCGTGAAGTTCGACACGAGGAAAGGCGCCCTGCTCGTCCCGCAACGCGCGGTATCGGAGCTGCAAGGCAGCTACCAGATCGTGGTCGTGGGCAGCGATAACAAGGCCCACATCCGACCCGTTAAAGTTGGCGAGCGCTCCGGCGCGCTGTGGATCATTGAGGAAGGTCTCAAGCCGGGGGAGCGCGTGGTGGTTGAGGGAATTCAAAAGGTCAAGGAAGGCGCAGCGGTGACGCCGAAGCCGTTTGTGTCAACTCAATGACCGACGGGAATGACAAATGACGAATGACAAATAACGAAGGAAGCACGAATGACTAAATCCGAAAAAGCGCGTCACGCCAGCACCGGGCGCATCTGGATACCGCCACCATCGTGGAAGCCCGCTCCCTCTCCCTGCGAGGCACGAGCGGGGAGAGGGCTGGGGAGAGGGGTACCTTCCATCGAATTGGCGCGGCTAATTGGAATCCCCTCTCCCTTGCCCTCTCCCCACTCCTCCGTCGTGGGGGGAATCGACCAGCGGCATGGTGGTGGTGTCAAGATGCGCCGACCGGCACCTGGTGTGGTGGCTCTTTGTTTTTTCGTCATTCGCCCTTCGTCGTTTAGAGCACATGTATAAATTCTTCATCAACCGTCCCATCGTGGCCATGGTGATCTCGATCATCACGGTCATCATCGGCCTGGTCACGCTTTCCGGCCTGCCCATCGCTCAGTTTCCCAAAATCATCCCGCCCGAAATCTTTATTCAGGCGAATTACGTCGGGGCCGACGCGCAGACCATCGAACAGTCGGTCGCCACGCCCATTGAGCAGCAGATGAGCGGGGTTGACAACATGAACTACATGTATTCGGTCAACGCCAACAATGGTTTGATGCGCATGTACGTGAACTTCGATGTCAAGACCGACGCAAACATCGACCACATGCTCACCCAGTTGCGCTATGCGCAGGCCGAGTCCCAACTGCCGGCCGATGTGCGGAACTTTGGGGTAACGGTTCAGAAGTCTCTCTCGGCGCCGTTTTTGTTCATCGCTCTTTTTTCACCCGATGGCACTCGCAACGCGCAGTTCCTGGCCAATTACGCCTACATCAATTTGAACGACGCGCTCACCCGCGTGCCCGGTATCGCGCAGGTGGTTGTTTTCGGCGCGGGCCAGTACGCCATGCGCCTCTGGGTCAAGCCTGCCCAACTGGCCACCCTCAACATCACCGTGCCGGAGATTATCAGCGCGGTGAACAACCAAAATACCGTCAATCCCGCCGGGCGCATCGGCGGCTTGCCGGTGCCGCCAGGACAGGAATTTACTTACTCGGTTCGCGCCCAAGGCCGCCTCCAATCGGAGGAGGAGTTCGGGGAAATCGTCCTGCGCGCCAACGCGGATGGCTCGATCGTCCGACTCAAGGACGTCGCCCGAATGGAACTCGCCACCCAGGATTACGACATCATCGGCCGGTTGAATGGGAAGCCTTCTGCGGTTCTGGCGCTGTATCAATTGCCCGGTTCAAACGCCCTCGAGGCCGAGAAGGGCGTCAAAAGGCGCATGGAGGAGTTGAAGCAACGCTTTCCGGCGGACCTCGACTATGTCTTCTCCCTGGATACCACCCATGCCGTCACGGAAGGCATCAACGAAATCGTCAAGACGCTCGCCGCGGCGCTCGCGCTGGTTATGCTGGTTGTCTTTGTCTTTCTACAGGGGTGGCGGGCGACGCTGATTCCGATGCTGGCGGTGCCCGTTTCGCTCATCGGAACCTTCGCGGTCTTCCCGCTGTTGGGTTTTTCCATCAACACGCTCTCGCTCTTTGGCCTTGTGCTGGCCGTTGGCCTGGTCGTGGACGATGCGATCGTGGTCGTTGAGGCGGTCGAACATCACATCGAAGAAGGGCTCTCGCCGAGAGAGGCGACTTTCAAAGCAATGGAAGAAGTTTCCGGGCCGGTGATTGCGATCGCAATTGTTCTGGCGGCGGTCCTCCTGCCAACCATCTTTATTCCGGGCATCACGGGCCGGCTCTATCAGCAATTCGCGGTGACCATTGCCATCTCGGTGCTGCTCTCCGCGTTCAATGCGCTCACGCTCAGTCCGGCACTTTCGGCCCTGCTGCTGCGGCCAGGAAAGAAATCGACGGGCCCGCTCGGCCAATTTTTTGGCGGGTTCAATCGCGTTTACAGCCGCGTCAGTGAAGCATACGTGGGCGTGTGCGCCGGGCTGATTCGAAAGGCGGCCTTCAGTCTGGCATTCCTCGTTGTGGTCGCCGCCGCGGCCGGCTGGTTCGGCAAGAAGTTGCCCGGGGGATTCCTGCCCGAAGAAGACCAGGGCTACATGTTCGTCCAGGTGCAACTTCCGTTCGCCGCGTCCATGGAACGTACGGACGCGGTCTGCCGGCAGGTCGAGCAGATTCTGGACAAGACACCGGGTGTAAAATATTTCACGACGGTTTCAGGCTTCAGCCTGCTCAGCGGCATTCGGAACACCTATAGCGCTTTTTTTTGGGTGACACTCAAAGACTGGAGCGAGCGCAGGAAACCCGGCGAACAATTCGACGCCATCAAGACACACATAAACCGCGAGCTCTCACAACTTCCCCAGGCGATGGCGTTCGCGTTTTCTCCCCCGGCCATTCAGGGGGTTGGCGCGGCAGGCGGTTTCACCTTCATCCTGGAGGATCGCGCCGGGAAGGATATTGAGTTTCTCAATGGCAACTTGAACAAGTTCCTCGAAGCGGCGCGCAAACGCCCCGAACTGGCCGGCCTGAGCACGACGTTCCTGCCAGTGGTGCCGCAAGTTTTCGTGAACGTGGACCGCGACAAGGCGCTGAAGCAGGGCGTGGACCTTGGCGAAGTTTACAAAACGCTCCAGACGTTTATGGGCGGCGCGTTCATAAATTATTTTAACCGGTTTGGCCGCCAGTGGCAGGTCTATGTTCAGGCTGAGGGCGAATTTCGCACCAAAGCCGAAAACCTCGGGTTGTTCTACGTGCGCAACAGGGATGGCGAACCCGTGCCGCTCTCCTCGCTGGCCACCGTCAAGCCCTTGTCCGGCCCGGAGTTCACGCTGCGCTATAACCTCTATCGCAGCGCTCAAATCAACGGCTCGGCCGCGCCTGGATACAGTTCCGCGCAGGCAATGAAGGTGCTCGAAGAAGTCTTCGCTCAGACAATGCCGCCCGAAATGGGGTACGATTATGTGGGCATGTCGTTCCAGGAGAAAAAGGCTCAGGAAGGCGTGTCGCCGGCGGCCATCTTCGGGCTCTCGCTGTTGTTCGTATTCCTCATCCTCGCGGCGCTCTATGAAAGTTGGTCGCTGCCGTTCAGCGTCCTGCTGAGCACCCCCATCGCGGTCTTCGGCTCCTTCGCAACCTTGCTCATCCGGGACATGGTGAACAACGTGTATGCGCAGATTGGTCTGGTGATGCTCATTGGTCTGGCGGCCAAGAATGCCATCCTCATTGTCGAGTTTGCGCGGCTCGAATACGAGAAGGGCAAACCCCTGGTTGACGCCGCGCTGACCGGGGCGCGGATTCGTCTGCGCCCCATTTTGATGACCTCCTTTGCTTTCATCCTGGGCTGCGTGCCGCTCTGGACCGCCTCCGGCGCAGGCGCGGTATCGCGGCGCATTTTGGGCACCGTCGTCATCGGCGGCATGCTGGCCGCCACCGGCATTGCCGTCTTCCTCATCCCCGTGACTTTCTACGTTGTCGAGAGACTGGCAAGTCGGGCAAAAAAGACAGTGCCGACTCCAAAGATCGGTTCTGCGGCTGGGGCCGCGCCTCTAAGCGAGCCATGAGCAAGCTGCAAAATCCAAGCTCCAAGCTCCAGAGAAAGGCCAAGCCCCAGATCCCAACCAAACCGGCACTGGCGTTGCGTGCTTTGGGACTTGGCGCTTGGAGCTTCTCTGGAGGTTGGAGTTTGGTGCTTGGTGCTTTTGCAATGGTGTTTTTGGCCGGTTGCGCAGTCGGCCCCAACTACAAGCGTCCCGGTGTCGTTTCACCCGCGGTCTTTCGTGATGACGGCGCTCCGACTAACAGCTCTTTCGCTGACCTCGATTGGTGGCAAGTTTATGAGGACACAACTCTGCAAGCGTTGGTCCGCGAAGCCTTGACGAATAATTATGACCTGCGCATCGCGGTCACTCGTGTCGAACAGGCCCGGGCGTTCGCCATGCAAGCAAGGTCCCAATTCCTCCCCAACGTCAACTATAATGGCGTAGTCAGCCGCGGCCGCAATGACGTGTTTGGCTCAGCCCTCCCGAACAACGCCAGCACCCTCAGTTCGGCGGTTGCCACGCTCAACGCATTTTGGGAAGTGGACCTCTGGGGCCGCATCCGGCGCCTCAACGAAGGCGCTCGCGCCAAATTTCTCGCCTCCGAGGAAGCGCGGCGTGGTGTTCGGTTGAGCCTGCTGAGCGAGGTTGCGGCTGATTATTTCCGATTACTGGAGCTGGATCAGGAGTTGGAAATCGCCAGCCGCACCACCAACTCCTTTGCTGAGAGCCTGAGAATCTTCAGCCAGCGCCTCGAAGGCGGCGCCGCATCCGCATTGGAAACATCGCGCGCCGAAGCTGCGCTTGCGGACGCGACCGCGGCTATCCCGGTGATTCTCGATCAAATCTCCAGCACCGAAAATCAGCTTTGCCTGCTGTTGGGCCGCATTCCCGGGCCGATTCAACGCAGTGGATCATTCGAGGCCATGATGCCGCCACGCGTCCCGGCGGGCTTGCCTTCATCCTTGTTGGAACGCCGACCGGACGTGCGAGAGGCCGAACAATTGCTGCGCTCAGCCAACGCGCAAATTGGCGAGTCCGTCGCCGAGTTCTTCCCGAGGATCGGACTGACCGCGCTCCTGGGAAAGGTCAGCCCGGAACTGTCAGCCTTTACCCTTGGCAACGCCAATGCACGGGGCATCGCTGCCAGCGGGAGCGGGCCGCTGTTTGAAGGAGGCCGGTTAGTGGGACAGTACCGCCAGGCAAGGGCCGCCCGGGATGAAGCTTTGCTTGCCTACAAACAAACCGCACTCAGCGCACTCCGCGACGTGTCTGACGCGCTGATCACGCGCGAAAGGCTTGGCGAAAGTCGCGAGCAGCGGGCGCGACAAGTGACCGCTTTGGAGACGGCCGTCAAGCTCTCCTCGGAACGGTACGCCGCTGGCAAAGCAAGTTATTACGAGGTTCTCGAAGCCCAGCAACAGCTTTTCCCCGCGGAGCTCAATCTGGCCCGCACACAACGCGATCGATTACTGGCAACGGTCGAACTTTACAAAGCCCTGGGAGGCGGTTGGCACGACGAATCCAATTCAACCTCGGCATCCTTTGAAAGCCACAACTAATGAATAATCCGCCTGAGGAATTGACGGCAGGAAGCGAAAGCGGCGCTATGAAAGCGATGAACAAACCACTGACCCGGCGCAAAGCGTGGAAGGCCCTCGCCACACATTACACGAAGCTTCAGAAGCTGCATCTGCGGAAACTCTTTGCCGAGGATCCGAAACGTGGTGAGCGTCTGACCGCCGAAGCGGCGGGCTTTTTTCTCGATTACTCAAAAAACCGAATTACTGACGAAACACTGAAGTTGCTATTTGCGCTGGCCAGGGAATCCGGTTTAGGAGCCGCCAAAGACGCGATGTTCCGCGGCGAGAAAATCAACCTCACGGAAAACCGCGCCGTGCTCCACGTAGCCCTGCGCGCGCCCAAAGGAACCTCCTTCACCGTGGACGGCAGAAACGTCGTTCCTGAAGTCCACGCCGTACTCGACAAGATGGCTGACTTCTCCAATCGCGTCCGTAACGGCGCGTGGCAAGGATACACCGGGAAACGCATTCGCAACATAGTCAACATCGGCATCGGCGGCTCCGACCTTGGCCCAGTGATGGCCTATGAAGCGCTCAAATATTACAGCGACCGCGCGATGACGTTCCGCTTCGTTTCCAACGTGGATGGCGTGGATTTTGTCGAAGCCATCGGCGACCTCGATCCGGGTGAAACGCTTTTCATTGTCTCTTCAAAAACCTTCACGACGCTCGAAACGATGACCAACGCCCAAAGCGCGCGCGCCTGGTTGCTCAAGCGACTCGGCGGAGATGCGAAGGCCGTGGCCAAACATTTCGTGGCTGTCTCGACGAACGCAGAAAAGGTGTCCGCCTTCGGCATTGACACGGCCAACATGTTTGGATTCTGGGACTGGGTGGGCGGACGTTACTCGATGGACTCAGCCATCGGCCTCTCGACGATGCTGGCCATCGGACCGGAAAACTTCCGCGCGTTGCTGAAGGGATTTCACGAGATGGATGAACATTTCCGCACCGCGCCTTTCGAGAGAAACCTGCCGGTGCTCATGGGTCTCCTGTCGATTTGGAACAACAACTTTCTGGGTGCGCACACCGTGGCGGTTTTGCCGTACGAGCAGTACTTGAAACGATTCCCGGCCTACTTGCAGCAGTTGACGATGGAAAGCAACGGCAAATCCGTCACGCTCGACGGGAAGAAAGTGGATTACCAGACGGGACCGATTTACTGGGGTGAACCAGGCACCAACGGCCAGCACTCCTTCTATCAGTTGATCCACCAGGGCACCCGGCTGATCCCGTGCGACTTCATTGCGTTCACCCACGCGCTGACGCCACTGGGAGCTCACCATGACATCCTCCTGGCGAACGTTTTTGCCCAGGCCGAGGCCTTGGCCTTCGGCAAGACGGCGGCGGAAGTCAAAGCGGAAGGAACGCCTGACTGGCTGGTGCCGCACCGTGTCTTCGAAGGCAATCGTCCGTCGAACATGATCCTCGCCGAACGACTGACTCCAGAAGTTCTCGGCAACCTCGTCGCGCTTTACGAGCACAGTGTCTTCACGCAGGGAGTGATCTGGCAAATTGATTCATTTGACCAATGGGGCGTCGAACTGGGCAAGGCACTGGCGCAAGGCATCGTTCCCGAACTGGAAAGCAAGGCCACACTCAAACACGACAGTTCGACCAACAACCTGATCCGGCGTTACTGGAGATTGAAGGAGGCGAAATGAGGACACTCTGCTGTAATCAACCACTTTACATTTTGCCCTTCGACCATCGCGGGTTTGTTCGAGACGAAGATCCTTTTGACATGGTGGTGATGAACGACCAGATAATGGAAGAACTCATCGGCAGCTTCGGTAATGGAGACATCCAGGCGTGGACTGCTGCATCCGACGTCGGGTTCACGTTCGAAAACGCTCCACTCAAACCAAGGCTCGGATTGAAAGCAAACGTTACGAGTGGCGACGACAACCCAAACAATGCCGACCTCCAGACCTTCAACCCGTTATTTCCCAAGGGCGCCTACTTCGGCGAACCTGCCCTGATTGGTCCGGCGAACCACATTGACGTTCATCCGCAACTGGAACTGGCCTTGCGCAGGAATGTAATGCTGACGTTGGATTGGGATTGTTTCTGGCGCGAAAGCACTCACGAGGGCATCTACGGACCGGCGGTCAATCTGATTCAATCAGGCCAGACCAGCAACGCCGTTACGTGGGCCATCAGGCAGCTTGGACAGGCATATCACTCTTGCGGCAGATTACGCGCATTTCTTCGCCGGAGATTTCCTGAAGCAAACCACCCCCGGCAAAGACGTGGACTATTTTTCAGCGTGGGTGACGTTCCGCTTTTGAAATGTAACCGACGCCGTATTTCCTCTGACCGGACTTATGATTACACGATACCGAAGGTCCACCGCTCCCCGATCACAGTTTGGTGACCGCAGATGGCATTCATACGTTTGGCGGGACTCAGAAAAAAAACTTTGCGCGGGCTCCGGCCGCCGCACCGCCCGTCACTTGGAAACTGGTTTGCCTTTATTATTTCGCTGTCGTCGGTGTTGACGAGTTTGTACGGGTAACTCGGATCGTCTCCCTCAATGATTGTGATGTCCGAATTGGTAACCATAGTGCGCTGTCAATTACGTCGAGCTGGGAAACCTCCCAAAGCGACCCATCCTGAGGCCAGAGGCCAGAACAACAACGTTCCTTTTCATGGTGGTTATTGGGACGAGATCACAACTAATCACAGGTCGCAATCTAACGGATTATTGCTAAACGAAGATCAAAGCCCTTTCCAAGCGTACCTGTAAATCCTGCCTTCGCTATTGATAAAAAAGCTACGGTGTCCAGTGTAGCCAGTCGTCTGAGGCGCAGCATCCGGGGTTTCGGGAGCGTGTGACGCGCAGCCAACAAAGAACGAGCACGCAAGAGCGACGAGGCCGCTACCGTATGGGATTTTCATATTGCTTAAGCCAAGAGTTGTGCGTGCATTTCTACATTCAACACCCCGCCGTCGAAAAGGGCACAAAGGCCGCGTCGCTGACACTGCCAAACGAGAATTCGCGAGCTTCACGCCGCCGCCAGCGCCTTCACTTCCTTGTCCAGCCGCTTGGCCAATCGCTCCTGTTCCTGCTCCAAGTCGTAATGCGTTTGCAGGTTCAGCCAGAACTCCGCCGACATGCCGAAATACCGCCCCAGGCGCAGCGCCGTGTCCGCCGTGATCGCCCGCTGTCCCTTCACGATCTCATTGATCCGGCGCGGTGGAACGCCGATGTCCTTCGCCAGCCGGTACTGGGTAATCCCCTTCGGCTTGAGGAATTCTTCCGCCAGGATTTCCCCCGGCGTGATGTTCGCCAACAGTTTGCTTTTCATGGTCAGTGGTAGTCCACAATTTCCACGTCGTATGCGTTGCCCTCGCGCCAGCGGAAGCAAATCCGCCACTGGTCATTGACGCGGACGCTGTGCTGGGCTTTGCGGTTGCCTTTCAATGCTTCGAGTAGGTTGCCCGGCGGCACCGTCAACTCGCGCAACTCCGTGGCCGCATGAATCGCCAGCAGTTTTCGCCGCGTCACTCGCTGAATCGTCGGCGGCAACCGCCGCGACAGTTCCGCCCGAAAGACCCGTTCCGTCTCCGCGCAGGCGAAGCTGGCGATCATCCGCGACAATAATAACGCTCGGCGTTATGGAGTGCAAGGCAATGTCAGGGTAATTTTGACAAGAATCCGGGCCATGAATTCTATATCGAAGAAAGCCCCGTTCACCTGCTTCAGCGAGGGATCGTGGCGGAGTTAACGTCGATCTTTCTAACATCCCTGATCTCCTCGCCTCCCTTGAAAGTGATATTGTGGTCTCGGTCTTCGGTAATGGTGGGATGTTTTCCATACGTATAGTATGGCGCAATCCTATTGCCGGAACCGGTTATCTCCGTCTCAGGCAGCCCTTCGGATAACGCTCTGGCAAACCCGGAAGCGGCAGTATTGCAGCCATAGAAGAAGAGCTTCTTTGGCGCGCTTTTCGCGCCGCTGAACGCTTCCTCGAGGTCCTCCGGTTTCAGACTGCCCAGTCTGCCCTCAGGAAGGATTATTTTTTGCCTTCCGCTGCCGTGACCGTCATAGACAACCACATCGTAGGAAGATCCCTTGAAGAATTTCTTAAACTGGTCCTGGGTCATCTTGGAGATATCCACGGCGACATACTCTGCATTCTGACCACCCTCCTCCCGGTAAGCTGCCTTCAGCGCATTCTCAAACTCGGCCCGGCTGTTATGGTGGGTGTGCTCCGCGAAATCCGTGAACTGGGTGCCGCCATACATAACCAGGATCTTGGGTTTGGTTTCCTGTGGGTTGGCTCGCTCCCGATCCTGGCCCGAAGGGTCACTGAACTTCAGAGGGTTGTTAACGACGTAACCGTAGGCATTGAGGCTCTGTGGAGATTCCAGCCATGAGGGAGGCGGCTCAGCAGCCAGTGGGTCAACGCGAATGAAGCGCGCCAGATTGCAGGCTAAAAACCGAGAATCAAAATAGGAGAGCCGACTCTCCTGATCGCGCTCTTTTTGGGTGAAGGTGTAATGCTCTTCGATCTGGCGCAGGCGATATTCATTGCGTGGCATGCCGAATGGGTAATAAGCAGTTTCTTCCGCGAGCCTGCCACCGTCATCTGTGATAACGCTGGAGGAGCCCAGATGGTCCTGGTGATAATAGCGGATGCGAAGCGTGGGATCAGGAATACCCAGCAGAACAGGCGATGCGGTCTGGACATAGAACGCCTGGCCGGGGGCCAAGGTGGGAGGCAGGTTGGACATGAACGCGAGGTCGCCGGCCAACTGCTCGTGCCATTGATTGGTTCCGGGCCCATAGAGCCAGGCCGAGAGCGTTGGTGGGAAGCTCGGATTCCAAGCCTCGAGTCCGGTGCCGGGAATGTACGTGCCACCAGCCTGGACCATCGACGCGGTCGGATCGGAGTAGGCGCCGAGGATGGCGACCGTTGCATTTGTTTTGGCTTTAAGCCAAAGAACAGTACCTGCTGAGAGAGTCTCGCCCGCATTGACTGGTGAATAATTGCCCGTAGACCCATTCCACTGGTAAGCCGCTGAGAGAAGGTCCCCTTCACTTGCCGGAAAAGAGCCGGTCACGGTCATCGCAGCCAGGTTCCAACCCGGATACAGCCGCAGGCGTTGGATTCGTGTGTTTGTTGAAAGGGAACCCGTAATGCTGGCGACTCGTGTCGCGCCATTGAACACGTACTTGGTGGGTTGATCATGGTCGCGCACCTCGAAGTGGCGGCCCACGTAGATGGTAGTAGTTGTCGGTCCACTCGCGGCCGCCAAGGCAGAACTGCACCCGGCCAAAGTGGCGATGGCTGTGCAGACGATGCCGGGGGAGGCTTTCGTGAGCGAGCCCAACCTGAAACAGCTTTCAAATGAAGCGCGCATTACTGCTTTCTTATTCGTCGACCATTATGCCCGATTCGCCGGCTCGTTGAAGCCGATGCGCTTCTCAGTGTCATTAGTTGGCTGACCCCTTCGGTCCTATTCCGAGGGGATTAGCGTTACGGATTCAACTGAATTTTTTTGAGACGACTGCAGCGGATTATTATTGCGCGCCGGCAATTAAATTCCGAAACGGCGTTTAGCAGCTAATCCCGCTATTGCCCAGTCTCCTCATTGGCTTTTCGGGCTCGAGCCTTAAATCCTCGTTCTTCCGCTCTTAATCGCTGAGTCGCCCTTTCGGTTTGCCGAATCTTCTGGTTTATTCGAGCGAGTTCGCGCGCGTTGCGTTGTTTGATTTCGGCAGCCCCTTTTTCGATAAACTCAACCTTCGCATTGATCTCTGGAATTCTTTTCTGTGCCATCGCGACTCCGGCCTTGTAGGTTAATTCGGCTGTCCGGGAAAACAACGTGGCAGTGCGGCAAGATGCTGCAGCTGCCCGGTTTGCTCTGATGCTTTGCTCGGTGGCTTTATTTATCGCTTCTGGACCGTATCCAACTAAATCCAAACCCTCGGCAATCAATCCGACTGGCCACGCGACGACGCCCAATGCGACCTTCTCACCTGCCCATCCAAAGTTGAACCCGGTCTCCGATGATGGATGTTTAACGAACTCGTAACCCTTAATTCCCACACCTATGACAGCAGTGGGTTTTGCAACAGCCCCGAGGACCTTTCCAAATTGCTCACCCTCCCCCGCGAGTTCCAAGGTTTTCTCCATGATCTCGCTCATCATTCCGAACCCGGTGTTAACTGTTTCAACCTTCTCAAGCGTTCCATGGCTCTCCTCATTCTCACCCCCTGTTTCGAGGCCAGTGGGATCGGTGAATTTGAGTGGATTATTTCGCACGTAGCAGTACAAGCCGATTTCCTGCGGGTTGGCCAGGAAGGAGGCGAGGTCTTCGGCCGAAAGAGTGTCCATATTCGCGTACTTGGGATCCGCCGTGGCGAACCTCGAGAGTAGGCTGGACAAATACCTCGTCTCGAAGTACAGGAGGCCGCTTTCATGGTCGCGCTCTTTTTGAGTGAACTCGTAGGATTCGTGGGCTTGTCGTGGTTTGAATTCGATGCGCGCGGCACCGAACGGATAAAACGCGGTTTCTTCGACCAGGGCTCCGGCGGCATCGGTGATGACGCTGGAGGAGCCGAGATGGTCCTGGTGATAATAGCGGATGCGCAGAGTGGGGTCAGGGATCTCAAGTGAACCAGCCGTTGGCGTTTGGATATAGATTGACTGTGCGGGCGCAAGAGTCGGAGGCAGATTGGAGATGAACGCCAGGTCACCGACAAGTTGCTCGCGCCATTGATCGATTTCAGCGTCAAAGAACCAAACCGAGAGCGTCGGCGGGAAGCTCGGAGTCCAAGCCTCGAGTCCAGCGCTGGTAATGTAAACGCCGCCGGCCTGTATCTGCTGCGTTGTTGGATCCGAATAGTTTCCTTCAACAGAGATGACCGCGTTTGTTTTAGTTTTGAGCCACAGGACTGTCCCGGCGGCGAGAGTGTCGTTTGTGGCGACCGGCAACCAACCCTGGGTTGGGGGATTCCATTTGAAGGCGGAACGAACCACCTCAGCCTGGCCCTCTCCCCCAGAGGCGGAGAGGGAATTCAATTGTTGGAGCGCGTTGGAGGCGGTCACAGCCAAGGAACACAGGTTCCAACCCGGATACAGCCGCAGGCGTTGGATACGCGTGTTGGCTGAAAGGGAACCCGTAATGCTGGCGACTCGTGTCGCGCCATTGAACACGTACTTGGTAGGTTGATCATGGTCGCGCACCTCGAAATGGCGGCCGACGTAGATAGTCGTGGTAATCTGTCCGCTCGCGGCCGCCAGGGCAGAATTGCACACCGCCAGGGCAGCGAAAGCGCTACAGACGATGCCGGAAGATGTAATTCGTCGGTTCATCCTGAGCGCGGATCGAGGTTGTTGAAGATTGGAACTTGGGAGGGTGCGGGTGGGCCTGGTGGCGGAGACTCGCCTTTTTTCCAGAGAACCTTCTTGATGATGCGACGGCCGGTGTAATCGTAGCGATATTCCGCTCGCATGGTGTCATCCTCGACGGCCACCAACTGGTCCTTGAAATCCCAGGTGCATTGGAGGCCATCGATGGCAGTCATGTTGCCGTTGGCATCGTAGCCATAATTTCGGATTTCGGATTTCGGATTTCGGATTTCGGTTAAGGCATGCGGGCCGGGCGGATCGGTGGATTGGCGGCCTGTGCGATTGGAACTTCCAAGGCTCCCGCCGTAGCTCAACGAGCCGAGGTCCGTGACTGGCAATCCATTCTCCAGTTGTGTGATGTCGCTGGTTTGAGCGAGCATGTTGCCGATGCGGTCGTAGCGATAATCGATCTCGCCGCCGTTGGCCGAGGCCGGGTTCGGCAGGTTATACTGCACACGGGTCAGCCGGTAGAGATCATCATAGGTGAAGGTCTGGCTATTTCGACGCTTGTCAGTCGCGGCAACCGCGGCTGTGTCGCGCTCGTCTTGAATGGCCTTGATATTCGAGACGCTGTCGAACGAGTAGATGAAATTGATGAGCTGTTGGTTGAACGTTGAGGGTTGAGAGACGGTTTGCAGATGCGACAGGCGCTGGCGATTGTCGTAACCGTAAGTCGTACGCACGCCGTTGCCATAGTCAATCTGCTGCTGTTGCGCTGAAGGAGCATAGACCAAGTTCGAAAGGATGTTGCCTGACGGGCCGCCGGGAATGCGCGCGAGCAGACTGCGATCATTATATTCGTAAGTGACCTGGTCGTTATCGGGATAGATCATGGTCTTAACCCGATCGAGAGAATCATAATTGAAACCGGTTTTATAGGAGACGAGGGGCAACGGACCCTGCGCCGGGCCGGAGAGGGCCTGGACGAGCGGGTCAGGGATGCGTTTGATAGTCCATTCGATCCGGCCACGGGCATCGTAAGAGGTGTGTTCCTCACCGCTGGTGTCCCGCACGTACGCCAGCATCCCCTTCGTGTTGCGAGCCTGGGCCAGGGCGCCATCGCCTTGATCCACTGATGCGGCGGGTTGATCGTAAAAGTAAGCTACATCAGGCGAGCGGTGATAACTGAACTCCGGCGAGTTCTCGTCCAGGTAATCTTCGGTCAACAACCGATTTGCGCCATCGTAAGTATAAGTAATTTGCTGGCCTTTGGCGTCCACGGTCGCGTTCAGGTTTGAATCATCATCGTAGGTATAAGTCGTTACTCCCATATCCAGATCGTTCATGAACGTCTTCCGCTTCAGGCCATCGTAGGTCAGCGTTTTCACATTGCCTTGAGAGTCGGTAATCTTGGTGAGCCGATCGTTCAGATCATACTCGTAGAATGTGCTCCAGGTTTTGATTTCGCCTGCAGGCGTGCCGTCGTCGTTTAGATGTGTGAGTTCGTCGGTGCGAATGACGCGTCCAAGCCCGTCCCGGTATTGGACCGTTGGTGTGTTGTTGAAGGTTGATGTTGGATCGGTGTCGTTCTCATCAAAGGAACGTGTGGCCAGTGGCTCGTAAACTGCGCGGTTGAAGGTGCCATCGGGATTGATCGTTTGAACCGCGCGCAGCGTGGCATCGTAAGTCGTGGTGGTCTGATGCGCGCTGGCCAGGCCCAACTGAACCAGTTGGCCGTTTTCGTGAAATACGCCCTTCCAGCCTGGGTCCTCGATGCTTTCGTAGCCGAGCAGCTCATCCAAAGTTGTTCCGCTTTGCAGGCTGAAGAAAGGACTGAGCGCGCGGCTGGGCTTCTGGCGCGCATTGAAGAGCACCGCACCGCTGACCACGACCCGAGGCGTGTTGCTGCCCGGCGCAGGCTCAGCTTCTTGTTTCGTCATGAGCGCCCGACCAAGTCCATCGGAATACTGTCGGCTGATTAGATAATGGTCCCGTTTGGCAGCAGCGGAACCAGGTATTTTGTCCAATTGGCGTGTCTCGATGAAGTTCACCAGCCCGCCGGCGCCAAACGGCACCGCCAGAAAATAATCGTACTCGGCCGTCGGATAATTTCCTGTGTCGTAGAGCTTAACGATATTGATGAGCCGCGCGAAAACGTCGTAACCATAACTGGTGCTGTTGCCGTTAAAATCCCTCGAAAAGCCAATCGTCCCAAGGCCTTCGTCATACGTTGCCTGATAGGTCAAAGCCGGACTACCATTGCCAATGTGTATGGTCTCCCGGATTGGATAGCTATGGAACTCATTATCATAGGCAGTCTCCCGGACATGGCCCCGGCTCAGGTCCACCACCCCACCCGGCGCAACCGCCAGTGGATCCAACAGCATGATCGCATTGCCATAAACATCATATTTAGCCCGCGACGCTTCGATATAAGCGCTCGAGTTGGACGCGTTGATCCACGCCCTGGTCAGAGTCAGATTGCCGATGGTAATTGCGCCAAGGTTGTTCCCGCTGAAGGTCTGGTCGTCGTAATAGCTCTCGATTCGGGAGAGCACCGCGCCGTTCTCATCGGCAATTTCCACTCGTGCCGGACGGCGCAGCAACCAG
>Ga0209376_1002464_pt1 | contig 17499 bp, 8 predicted proteins | sample GraSoiAngelo_134_FD_185891 | JGI IMG/M metagenome (GOLD analysis project Ga0209376, IMG submission 185891) | Grasslands soil microbial communities from the Angelo Coastal Reserve, California, USA - 14_0929_05_30cm (SPAdes) (version 2) | ecosystem: Environmental > Terrestrial > Soil > Grasslands ... | reverse complement strand
GGAGGCGGAAGCGGGCTGGAAGGTTGTCGGCGAAGCGGCCGATGGCCAAGAACTGGTGGAGAAGACCGAGAAGCTGAGACCCGATGTCGTGGTACTCGACATTAGTATGCCCCGCCTGAATGGCCTCGAAGCCGCGCATCGCATCAAGAAGATTCTTCCGGAGGTAAAGATACTGATCTTGAGCATGCACGATTCCGAGCAGCTGGCTCGCTCTGTGCTTGATGCTGGTGCTCGCGGATACATAGCGAAGTCCGACACCGCGCGAGATTTGGTTATCGCCATCGAAGCCCTGCGCCGAAATAAGACCTTTTTTACGCCGAAAGTGGACCAGTTGGTATTGGATTCCTTCCTGCGGAGCGAGTCCACCAAAAAGACGCTACAAAGTCCTCTAACTTCGCGTCAAAGAGAGATTGTTCAGCTTCTTACGGAAGGCAAGTCGAGCAAAGAAGTAGCCACTCTGCTCAATTTGAGCATCAAAACAATCGAAACACATCGCGCCAACATCATGAAAAGACTCCATTGTCACTCCTTCAGTGATCTGGTCTTCTATGCGCTCCGTAACAATATCATCCATCTCTGAACGCCAACGTACGGTACCAACTTCACCGTTCCTGTTGTTGCTGCAACCAAGCAAGAGTGACCAGAAAGCTCGCCATTTGAGCTATGGCTTCTTCAAGTTCGTCAATCTGGCCGCTTCCGATGGCCTCGATCGACGCGGCGAATGACTCCGCAAACTTCCTCAAGAAGTCGCACTGCTTTCGTTGGTCAGTTTTCCCTGGGCGTCGAAGAAATTTTCCGCTGCGCCGAACTACGCTTCCAGCTCTGGCATGGCCCGCACCATCAAGAACACGAGAGACCGGCGTCAACGGCCCCCGCGGACCGAGAAATCGGAATGAGATTCTGGACGAGTGGCAACACGGAGACGGCGTTCGAGGAGATCGGAACCCCAACGGCTCGGCAGCGGTGCGTTTCCTCCAACGGGAATCATGCAGAGAACTCAAGGTAAACGCAAGCAAACAAGTTTCACGGAATCCGATGAGAGTAGAACCTAATGAGGGAGGTAGTCTGGGTTAGATGGGAGAACATAGTCCTGCCCATACTTGTTCTTGTGAGCGAGGGTAAATTCCGGATTTTCGAGAATGCGGATCGGCCCAAAGTCGCGGGTGGTGGCCGAAATCGTGATGACTCTTTCCGCCAGCTTCAGACTATCCGGGGTGCTGCGTTCCGACCACACCTGCAACTGGTACCGCCCATCCGGGACCTCGTGTATGGGGATGCGCCCTTCGGCATCCGACACGCCGTAATAAGGCGTGTCCACGGTGACCACGACAGCGCTCATCTGCGGATGAATATTGCAAAAGAGCGAACTTACGCCAGGGCGATCAAATCGCACGGATTTGGCGGAGCCTGCTTCATATAGTCCCAGGTCGAAACGCTTTCCGTCAAAGAGCGAAAAAACATTGTGGAAAAAAGGATCCTTGTTGGGAAATTGCACGACGGTCCCCACGTGAATCACCAGCATATGCGGCTCAAACACTTTGTTTCTTTGCACAAGTTTTGGTACGAATTTCGCAGCGGTTGTAGACGCCGCCCGCTCGGCGCTTGGATCCAGCGGAGTAAGCCAAACAGCTACGTTGGAAACGTCGGCGCTGCCAGTTGAAACCTGCTTCTTGGCGGCAGTGGCCCGCACGAATTCCACTTTGACATCGACGGGAGGCTGTTGCGCTCGGGCGTCCTTCCCACAGGCACAAAGCCATACAAGCGCTGCCAGACAACGAACAGGCAGCGGTCGAATTCGAGCAGATCCAAACATCAGAAAATGTATCCTACCGCCAGATTCACGTGATGCCCCACGTATGCGTCACCCTCCGCCTCAGTCGTCTTGATGCGGCGGAATTCCAGCGAGAGCAAGACATTCGACCGCGCTCGATAGATAAAATTCGTGAACCAAATCTGATTCCTGGAGAGAGGTTCCGAATATTCCGAGGGAACGATCGGGCTCGCCCGCAGTTCGCTGGCAAAGGGGTTGTCCTGGCCGAAGGCCGTATTCATTTCGAACTTCGGCGTAGGCTTGAATTTGAGTTGCGTCCAGCCACCCATAGAGTTCAAGCCGCGAACCCTGGTCGCGGGATCCGCGAGCGAGCCGGAGAATAGGACGCTCTGCCCGATGCCGCCTCCGAATCCGCCGAGGGCGCGGCCTCGGTAGAATGCTCCGGTAAAGCCGAAGAAGCGTCCCAGTCCAAGCGAGAGATCCACTGTGGACGTCCAGGAGTCCAGGTTTCTTCCGAAACCCCAAAATTGTCGGGCGTACAATCCGCCTGTGCCAATGGTCCATTGCTGGCCGCGTGTGCGCCCCGTCCAGGCGACGCGCGCCGCATAGGCGGGTTGGCCCGACTGCTCTCCCCAGGACGGATAGCGCTCATAACTGGAGGCTGGCGTATCTCCGGAGAAGGAATCCAGGATTCCCCCCTGCAACGTGAAGACAGAATTCTCACTGACAACAAAACGGTGCTCCACGCGTACCTGAGGAATCCAGCTCCACAGGTTCCCCGCGTAGGACATAGCCGGTATCGCCAGCGAAGCGATGGAGGTTGGCGTCAGCGGAGCGATGAAGAGCGTGTCCTGACCGGCAATCAGAGAGGCTTTCTTCCAATCCAAACGCATCGTTCCCGTTCTGAGGCGAACCAGTCCGATTCCCGTGCCATTGGGAACGTATGGAAACCCGCCTGCGAAATCGAACCGCACATTCGCGCTGGTACGCGCTCCGGCAATATCAGGGCCAAACACTTCGAATCCCACCTGCGACTGGCGCAGCGAGGCTCCCATGGCGTGGTTCGATTCGACCGTGCCAGCGGGAATAGCCACTTGCGGGAAATCCTGGTTGTCGACGTTTCCGTGATTCCCATAAAGATTGAAAAGAACAATCCCCGAAAGCCGCGCATGATATTTTGAACCGCTCTCCACTTTGCTCTGCTCCTGCACCGCGACTTTTTCATCGATGAATTGTTGGTTCTCCTCCAGCCTCGTCAATTTTTCGACGACCGTCGGGTCAGCCGCTAGAGTTTGATCAGCGGGAAAAAAGGTTGGATGCGCCGCGGGTGCGGACTCCGCGCGTTCAGGCAATGCGTAGGTCGACTGCGCTTGGGCGTCCGCGGCGATCGGATGCGCCTTGAGTGCCTCCAGCTCATGGCGCAAATTGCGAGCCTCCTGCAACGCTCGTTGCTGCTCACTCTTCATGTCGTTGATCTGCGCAATGAGCGTTTGTATTTGTGCGTCCAATGCGCGGATCGATTCCGTCATCGCACGCACCTCTGATGACGCGCCGCCGCTTAACTGGGCGGCGGATCCCTGTTTCTGCGGCCCCTGAGCACGGGTCGAGCAAACGGACGACACGAGCAACATCCCCAAAAGAAGAATCGAAACCGAGTTCCGGCATATGCTGAATTGCACGGCTACCTCCAACGGAAACATATTGGAATCCATGAACCGTTCCGGCAAAGCTCTATCGGCGCTGCCCGGCCTCTTTTGCAGGCTTCTCCGTCAGGACTTCCCGCACTTTTTCGGCCAGCGATGTCAGAGAAAATGGTTTTTGGATTGTTGGAACCTGCGGCGATTCTTTTCCGCTGTTGGCTTCCGAATATTCGGCGTAGCCGGACATCAAAACGACCTTCGTCGCGGGGCGCGCCGCCCGTATTCGCTGCGTGAGTTCAGCGCCGCCCATGCGCGGCATAACCATGTCGCTCAGTAAGAGATGAATTGTTCCGGAATAGCGTGTGGATATCTCCAACGCATCGACTCCGTCTACGGCTTCCAAAACCGTGTACCCGCCGCTGCGCAAAAACTGGCAAGCGAGGTCACGAACACCGCTCTCGTCTTCAACCACGAGAACGGTCTCACTTCCCAGCGGAACGGCTTTAGAACCGGAGACCTTTTCCATCACGTAGGCAGGACCGCGCGCTTGCGGGAAATAAATCTCAAACGTTGCGCCCGTTCCCGGTGAGCTCTCCACCCAGATAAAACCTCCGCTCTGTTTGACGATGCCATACACCGTTGCGAGCCCCAACCCGGTACCCTTGCCGACTTCTTTGGTTGTAAAAAACGGCTCGAAAATATGTGCCTTTGTTTCCGGGTCCATGCCGTGACCGGTGTCGGAAATGCTCAACAAAACATACTTTCCAGCGGTCATGGACGGGCGTCTCGCTACCGCCGACACCTCCATCTGAACGTTCGACGCCTTGACCGTTAGCTTTCCGCCATTCGGCATCGCGTCGCGCGCGTTCACCGCCAGGTTCAGCAGCACCTGCTCTACTTGGCTCGGATCCGCCTTGATGTTCGCGAGCTCCGGATCGGGCTCAAACGAATATTCGATGTGTTCGCCGATCAAGCGCGGCAACATCTTGCCCATTTCCACAACAACCGAATTCAAATCGAGAATGCGAGGCTGCAGAACCTGCATCCTGCTGAACGCCAGCAACTGCCGAGTCATGCTTACGGCGCGGCCGGTGGCTTTCTGAATCTGCTCTAGGTTTCTCTCGCTACCTTCATCGGCGGTCACGCGATCCGTGAGCATGTCCGCGTGCCCTCGAATAATGGTGAGGAGATTATTGAAATCGTGCGCGACCCCTCCCGCAAGCCTGCCAACGGCTTCCATCTTGTGCGCCTGGCGCAAACGCGCCTCGAGTTCTCTCTGCTCGAGTTGGACTTTTTGCAAACTATCACGCATGCGCCCAAAAGCCCCGGTCACTACCGCCACTTCATCCTGGCCGCTGTTCTGCAAAGGGAAGCTGTAATTCCCTCCCTCAAGGGCTCGCACGCCCGCAACGAGATTGCCCAAGGGCCGAGTAAACGTAGCCGAGAGCACGAAACCGAGCAAAGTTCCCACGGCAATCGCGAGAAAGCCGAGGCCAAGAAGTATGCGATTCAATTGCGTCAGGAAGAGCGTTGCCTTGTCAAAAGATCGGAGAACACTGAGGCTGGCTCCCGGCCTGGTTCCACTTGAAAGACTAACGGTCGTGACCAGGTACCGCTCGCTTCCCAATTGAATTTCTTGTGGGGCGTCAGGAGCGGTCGCAGGCAGCGCGGCTACTTGGCGGGACAATTCCTGCTGTTGCTCGGGTGCAAGTGTGCTCGACACGATGATTCTAGCCCAGCTGAATGCCACTTCGCTTGCCGCCAGCTCTCCGAACGACTTAGCAACAGCGCTATCAATTTCGTGGCCGACGACGAGTAGACCGATGGTCGTCTTGCTGGATGCTCCCTCGAAATCGATTGGCTGAATCAGAATCTCGTAAAGATGATCGCCCCCGTACCAGAAACCTCGAGCTTCTCCCGCGGCGATGGACTTCTGCAGCAGCTCCTGAGCCATGGGCTTCTGGAATCCCGTTCGCGTGGAACGTACGGCGGTAACGATGCCCGTGCGATCCGCCAAAACCAGGAGATCGCTTCCACTGAGCCGCTGGATATCGTAGGAAGCATCCTGGATGGTCGCCTCGTCGCGCGTGGTCATCAGGGCACGCACGTTAGGCAGATTAGCGATGAGTGAGGCCGAGCGCGTCAGGGCGAGGTCTCTTTGCTGCTCGAAGCTCTTGTAAGTATTGACGGAATTGCGTAGGTCGTCGCGGATCGATTCGCGCACACGGCTTTGCACGCTGTAACGGACAATCAAGAGCGTGGCTGTAGTGAGTCCCGTGGTGATCGCCAGTAGGGAGAGGAGAAACTTCGTTCGCAGCTTGAAATTTCTCAAAAAGAAACCATTTCGGCCGAGGCGGCCCAGCCCGACCGTTTCTCGCGCAGCCACAGTCGGGACGCCTTCGCCCATTCAAAAACGTAGCATTGGACCAGTCCGGGAAGGGTTCTTGCGGCCGATCAGTTGTCCAAAGAAGTAGTCCACTGATTGTTCTGGCAGCGGGGCGGCCCTTCAAACTCGGTTATCTGGAAGCCGTCAAAGAGCTATCGGCTTTTCACGAAATCTGGGTCCACCAATTGCAAGCTCAACTTGCTGAGCTTTCCACTCGCGAGCGACGGGTGAATGTAGAAAACACTAGCCCGGCCATCGACCCGGACGCTGTGCTCGGGGCTGTTCATGAAGTGGGCATGGGAATGCGAGAAGTAGAAAAAAGAGCCGATCAGGAGGGAAATTGGAATGTCTTTTGGAATTTGGGGCGAATTACGCTCGGCCAAGCGCGTCTGCGAACCGTAAGTATCTGCAGTCGCCCGGTGTGAGAGCCTGTGTGCGCGCCGGTTCTGTGGCAGAATGCGGTCGTGCTCCAATCATTGACTGAGCGCAAGGAATGGAAGTTCTTTGGCGTCCTGCCGAAGGCCGGCGCTGGCCTCGCCGCCGCTTGGTGGGCGGTCCTCCTGCTGAGAGGGATTCTTCCGGCGGCCTTCGCGATTGCCATGGGCGTGCTCGTCGGCGCCGTGCAGCGCGGCGATCCTCTCACCGGGCCACTCGCGTTGGCCGGTGCGATCTTCGTGCTGCTGCAGGTGCTCAGTCCGATTCATCAGGCGGTCAGCGCCAACCTCGGTGACCGCACTGCGGCATGGCTATACGACCGGCTCACCGAAGCCTGCGTGCGCCCGCCGGGCATGGGGCACCTCGAGGATCCGACACTCACCAGCGACCTCACCGTCGCGCGTGATTTCGACCTCGGTATGACCGGCCCGCCGCTGTCGATCTCCATGGATTTCATCGCGAGTGGCATGGCTGAGATGACCGGCGGTGTCGCGTCCGCGGTGATCCTCGCCAGGTACGCCTGGTGGGCGCCAATCATGCTCGCGGGCGCGTGGCTGGCGACGCACTGGCTTCTACGCGAGAGCGCGATCTGGCGCGACCGCAACACCGAGGAGGTGCGCGGCGCGCAGCGGGATGCCGACTACGCCTATCGGCTGGCGGTGGACCCGCCGGCGAGCAAGGAGCTGCGGCTGTTCGGTCTCGCTGGCTGGACGATCGACCGTTTCATTGCCAGACGCACTCGCCTGCACGAGCTTCAGTATGCAGCCACACGTCTGCGCGAGCGTCCTGTCATCTGGAGCATGCTCCTCGTCGTCTCTGCGAACATCCTGGTGTTCTGGTTATTGGCGAGCGCCGCCGCCGCTGGCCGCATCAGTCTCGGAGAAGTCGTCGTCTACGTGCAAAGTGCCGTTGGCGTGTCGATGATCGCGTTCGGCGGATTCAGTTGGGCGCTCGACGGAGCGGCTGCCCCGGTCGCCGCCGTGCTACGACTCGAGCCGATGATGCGTCCCGCGGGCGGGCTGCGCTCTGGCGATCGCTCCGCACAGGCAACACCCAGGCGTGAGATTCGTCTGCGCGATGTGACGTTCGCATACCCTGCTGTCGCGTCGACACCTCGCAGTGCTGGCACGCCCGTGCTGGAGCACTTCGATCTCACGATTCCCGCCGGCTCTTCGCTCGCCATCGTTGGACAGAACGGCGCCGGCAAGACAACGATCGCAAAGCTGCTGTGTCGGTTGTACGATCCGCAATCCGGTGCGATCGAGATCGATGGCATTGACATTCGCGAGTTCGATCTCCCATCGTGGCGCTCGCGCGTCGCGGCTGTTTTCCAGGACTTCATCCGCCTCGAGCTGCCGCTGCGCGACAATGTGGCGCCGGCAGGCGCGCCAGACGACGTTGTGCGCGCTGCGCTCGGATCGGCAGGAGCGACAAACTTGGCCGCACTAGACACGGTGCTTGCCCGCGGGTACGACGGCGGCACCGACCTGTCCGGCGGCCAATGGCAGCGCATCGCGCTTGCCCGAGCACTAGCAGCCGTCACACTCGGCGCCGGCGTCGTACTGCTCGACGAGCCGACCGCGCAGCTCGACGTGCGCGGGGAAGCGGAGATCTTCGATCGTCTGCTCACCGCGACACGGCATTGCACGACCATCCTGATTTCGCATCGCTTCTCGACCGTCCGCCATGCCGATCGTATCTGCGTGCTCGAGCGTGGCCGGGTCATTGAGCTCGGCACGCACGACGAGCTGATGAGCCTAGCCGGGCGCTATCGGAAGATGTTCGATCTGCAGGCGCAGCGCTTTAACGTCCCGGAAGACGGGGAGGACACCACCTATGACGTCCTTTCCTGATCGCGCGATCGCGCCGCTGCCTCCCGCACTGTCTTCGATGTGGCGGTTATGTAAGCTCGGGTTTCGCCACGAGCCGCGCTTGATGGTCGTGGCATTCGTGCTGTCGCAGCTCGCAGCGCTGCCAGATGCTCTCCTGGCATTGTGGCTGATGCTGCTCGGCAAAGGCCTCCTCGAGCACAGACCTGGCATGGTGCAAAGCGCGGCGATTGGCCTCGGCGCGTCAGCCGCCGCGACCTGGTTTCTCCGCACGGTGAGCACGCGCATGCAACGCCGCTTCCGCGACAAAGTGACGATCGCGCTCGAGTCGCACGTCGCGCAACTGCAAGCATCGGTCGCGACCATCGCGCATCAGGAACGCCCGGAGTATCTCGATCGGCTGTCCATGCTCCGCAATCAGGTGTTCGTGCTCGACCACATGTACATGTCGCTGTTTTCTACGCTCGGGTGGATCCTGCGGCTAGGCGTGACGATGACGCTGCTGGCGTCGATTCACCCGGCGCTCATGCTGCTCGCGGTGTTCGCCGTCCCGACCGTGTTGACATCGACGTGGCGGCCTGAGGTCGAGAGATCAGCTCAGGAGCGCGGGGCACAAAGTAGTCGGCTGGCGCGTCACCTGTTCACCATCGCCACGACCGCGCCGCCCGGAAAGGAAGTGCGAGTCACCGGCATCGGAGAGCGCCTCGTGACGGAGCGCCGCGCGGCGTGGGAGCACTGGTACGGACCGGTGGCTACCTCTCGCTGGGGTTCGGCGTTGTGGCACGCGTTGGCATGGGCGATTTTCGGCTTTGCCTATGTCGGCGCGGTCGTGTTCGTGTCATCCGGGCTCGGTGCGCCGGCCAGCCAGGTGTTGCTGGTCCTGGCCGCAGGTGCACGGCTGTCGGCGTATATCGGGGCCACCGTGGGGGAGATTGGCTTCCTGCGTGGATTTTGGATGGACGGCTCGCGGCGGCTCGCGTGGCTCGAGGACTACGCCGCGTCCGTCGCCGCGGCGGGCGATCTGCCGGTTCCCACCGTGTTGCACCGCGGCGTCCGACTCGAACACGTGTCGTTCGCCTACCCCGGCACGTCACGCGTCGTGCTGGACGACGTGTCGGTGACACTGCCCGCCGGTGCTGTCGTCGCGATCGTCGGCGAGAACGGTGCTGGCAAGACGACGCTGGTCAAGCTCCTGGCGAAGATGTACGAACCATCATCTGGTTCGATCCTCGCGGACGACACGCCGCTGGCACGCTTGCCGGCCAGCGAGTGGCGGGAGTGTCTCGCGGGCGCGTTCCAGGATTTTTTCCGCTTCGAATTCCGCGCGGGGCACACGATCGGTTTGGGCGACGTCCCCCGACTAGACGACGAACCCGCCGTGATGACAGCTGTCGACCGTGCCGGCGCCGGCGATGTCGTCGCCCGTCTGGCGTCAGGCCTCGACACGCAACTTGGTCCGACGTGGCCATGCGGAGTCGAGCTATCGTTCGGCCAGTGGCAGAAGCTTGCGCTGGCGCGCGGCTTCATGCGCGATCAGCCGCTGCTGCTGGTCCTCGACGAACCAACCGCTGCGCTGGATGCGGAGACTGAACACGCCTTATTCGAGCGCTATGCCGCGGCGGCGCGCGACACCGGCGAGAGCGACAGTGGCCGCATCACGATCGTCGTCTCCCACCGTTTCTCAACGGTCCGCATGGCCGATCTCATCGTGGTGCTCGATGGAGCCCGGCTCGCGGAGGTCGGCACGCATGATGAGCTGATGGCCAAGGGCGGCCAGTACTCGGAGCTGTACAGTATTCAGGCCGCCGCGTACCGCTGACTACCTGGTCGCGGGTCGTCTGAAGCCCAACGAATTTGGAACGCGCGTAGGTTCCAATCGCTTGCGGCGAATCTCGACCCGACGATGGCCCGGCGCGAAGACCGTTAAGTCCTTCTCATCGCCTCTGACAACCGCACACTGGATTTAGACGACGTTCTGGGAAGTTCACATTGCACGCCACCGGTAGGTACTGCTGTCCTTAAACTGACCCTACGTACAGATGGCAGTCTACCTTTTGGAGCGTAACCTGCAAGGACGGCCTGTATCTCTCACGTGCAAATTTCGGAGGCACTATGCGTAGCTTAAAGATCTTGGTTCTGGCGCTAGGTGCGATGCCACTGGCCGCAGCCGCCCAGCAGCAGACGCCCTTGACTGAAGTGGTGGACAAGATTATTGCGCAAGAGCAGGCGGAAGTGCAGGCGCTCCGCCAATATTCACCAATCGTAGAAACGTACATCCAGATGCTCCGCCCGAGCAAGGATCTCGGCACAGTGCCGAACGGCGACAAGTATTTTCTCGGCCGCGCCGACCTCGCAAACGGTGTGGAGCTCGTACCGCTGGTCACTGGCACTCGCACCAAACACAACATGTTCGGCGGCCTGGGGAGCTTTTTCTCGGTTGAATTTCTCCCACGCGGCTTCCTTCAAATGATCTATGTGGACACGAACGGCTTCGACCGCCAGCATTACAAGTTTGAATACGTCGGGCGCGAGTTCTTAGGTGAAGTTCGTTGTCTGGTTTTCGACGTCGATCCATCATCAAAGGGCGACAAAGGGCGCTTCGTCGGCCGCATCTGGGTGGAGGATCAGGAGTATCACATTGTGCGGTTCAACGGTGGCTACAGCAGCCGGTCCAAGACCAGCTACTACTTCAGTTTCGACAGCTGGCGCACGAATGATGGAAACAACGAATGGCTACCGGCTTACATATACAGCGAAGAAGGCGACAACGTGGCAGTAAATACATTCAAGGCGCAAACGCGCCTTTGGGGGTACGCCCCTGGCCGCTCTAGGGAAGAGCAAGAGCTGAGCAAAGTTCTGGTGGAGACGCCGAGGCCAGTTAATGATCAGACTGAAATAGCCAACGACTACTCGCCACTTCAGGCGAAGCGTGCCTGGGCCCGCCAAGCAGAAGACAACATCGCGGCCAAGATGGAGCAGCTGGGCTTGATGGCGCCGTCTGGGGACGTGGACAAGGTGCTGGAGACGGTGATCAACAACCTCGAGGTCACCAATAATCTCGATATCCAGCCGGCGGTCCGCTGCCGCGTTCTGATGACCTCAACGCTTGAGTCCTTCACCATGGGCCACACCATTGTCCTAAGTCGCGGGTTGGTGGATGTGCTTCCTGACGAGGCCAGCCTTGCGGCCATCCTCGCGCACGAACTCGGTCACGTCGTGCTCGGACATCGTATGGGCGCGCAATTTGCGTTCTTCAATCGCCTGCGGTTCGACGAGAAAGAGACGTTGCGCCACTTTGGGTTTACTTTCACACCGGACGAGGAACAGGCGGCAACCCAGGAGGGGATAGAATTACTGAGGAAGTCGCCGTACAAGGATCAGCCCGGTAACTCACAATTCTTCCTCCAAGCACTGCAGGACCGTGCGAAGGAAATCCCCAACCTGGTCAGTCCGCACCTGGGCAACAGCGTCGCGACGACCTGGACGATCGCCTCTGCGGATTCCTCCGCGGAGCCGATCGCAGCAAAACCAGCGGGCAACGTCATTGCTGCGCTGCCGCTCGGCGGTCGCATCAAGGTCGAACCATGGAACAATCAGCTGCGGATGCTCAAGTCCAAGGCAGTCGGTGCGGTGGCCGAAGACGAGAAGATGCCGTTCGAGGTCACTCCGTTCTTCCTCTATCTCACCCGCCAAGGAGTCAACTCATTGACAGAAACTCCCAGCGCAGTATCTGTGAAGTCAGATTCAGATACGAATATACCGGACAGAAAGCCGTAAGTGACTTAAGAACAAGTCCCTGCCGGGTGTGGTTGCTTGAGTCGCCAGTGCAACCAATGGCTCTGTGGGCCGCGGCAGCACGGAAAGCATGTAGTTTCGGCACACGGCGTTAGTTAGTCCTGCTGCACCAACTGAAACGCCATCGAGGCTGATTTTATCCCGACCTTATCGGGATTTCGGCTCTTCAGCCCAGCTCGACTCCCTGCGTCTACAACGTCCGCAGCAATTCATTCTCGCCTTGAATGTCAGCCTTTCAAACTGGGGGAGTGGAACGAATCGATGCCCGAGCCGCAATCCCACGTGCAGCTGGGCGCTTGCGGTGATGTTTCTCTTTCTTAGTGCGGAAATCTTGTAAGCCTCCCAAGACACTTGGATAACCCTCCTGGGGTTTTGCCGAAAGATGTGTTGCCGAAAGATGATGACGAAGTTTTCACATGCTGCTAGACTATCGCCCGTCGAAAAACGAAACCTACGATAGGGCCATCCGTGATTACTCGGGAATGCGCCTTGTGCCTCGTCGGGGAGCTTCCCTTGCACAACCCAGCTGTTCGAAAACGCCGTTCTGTTCGATTCTTTTTTGGTATTTCTTTAATCGTTGTTTTTTTTATTTCGGTTTTCAATGTCCGAGGGGCTACCAATCGTTCTGCATATATACCGTATGACTATTCCTGGTATGCGGCGCCAGACTTCAAATACGTAGCCCTTGACCAGATCCATCAACAGATTTTCCTTGCCTGGAGGGCACTGGATCGCATCGACGTCCTCTCAACACTGGACTATCACACAATTCAGTCCATTGCGGTGCCGTCACCTTCTAGTTTGGATATTTCCCCTGACGGTACGACCTTGGCGGTTGGCACTTCGTCCGCGCACATCCTATTCTTTGATACCGGTACGTTCGTCAAAACCAATGACGTTGTTTTCCCTGATTCGGCGCTTGGGATTACAGCCTTCGTCTATGCAGGCAGCGGCAATGCTTTTGTCCGTGCAGCAGAAGGTCTTTCGACGGGAGGGGGAATAACCGCCTATTGGGACCATGTCACAAATTCCTTCAGCAACCAATCGAACGCGGAAGGTGCAATAGGGCCCTACCGAACCACCGGACCCCTTGCTCGAAGCGGGGACTATTCCAGGATCGTGCTCGGGGATGCCAGCAGCGGCGGTGGCGTCAAATCGTTGACGGAAATACAGGCCAGGTTCTTCAGCAATTGGGCTTTGGGGGCTACATTTTCGGTCTCGCTGCCAACAAAGATGCCAGCAGATATGCGATCTGCGTTGAACCCGCAGGATTCGGGGGCTTTTTAATCATTTTAGATTCGTCTTTCAACGAGATTTACCAAGATCAATCCGGCTGCATTGGGATCGCCTTCAGCACGGACGGAAACACGCTCTATCGCGATGTTGGTGGGAACACGCAAGCGATGGACATGACCACCTTTTCCATAAAAAACACGACGAATTACTTCAGCCAACAATCCAGTGGATACTCCACGCAATGGCAGGTCGCCGACGGCACCGGCATGGTTTATGGACTTAATCCGAATATTCCGAACGCCGCGATATTTATGGCTGTTGATACCACCGCTGCATCGACTCCCCCCGTCCCTTCTCTAACTGACCCTGTACGCATTCTCCGCGTAATCGACAATATCGGATCTCCGCAGGGAGGGGACATGATCCGAATCTTGTGCACCGGCGCTGACACGGTTAGCCAAAGCTCCGTTTCCGTCACAATTGGTGGAACCGCTGCCACTGGCGTTACCGTAAGCCAAGTAGGTGCGTTCCCGACCCTTCCAAATCTGCGATGGTCACGGTCAAAACGCCGCCAGGCACGTCAGGTCGAGCGGATGTGACCCTGACCGTGAGCGGAAAGTCTGACACGTTAAGCAAAGTTTTCCAGTATGCTCGTACCGTCAAGCGATTTCCGTTTTCTTCCAGCCCCAACTTCCTTCTCTTCGACTCGGGTCGTCAGAAGTTATATGCGGCTCACAAGGACCAAGTCGAGGTTATTGATCCGATTACCCAGCAAGTCCTGACTCCGATTGTCCCCGCATCTGGAAAGTTGGCGAATTCGCAGTTTGCCGGACTGTCCTTGTCTCCGGATGGAAACCGTCTATATATCGCGGATGCCGGGGCAAATCTCATACATGAACTCGACCTGACTCATCCGGGAACAGGAGCGAGCGTAAATCCAACTACCGCTGTTGGATCCACGGTCAGCGTTACTCCAGGCCGCGTCTTCGAGACTTCCACCGGCACGCTTGTTGGTTCGGACGTCGGTGGAAACTTGTTCACGTTGAATGGTGTGACGGGTAGCGGCAGCTGGCTGACCGATCAATTTGGACGCAGAGTAAATGGAAATCCTTGGAACTCCACGAACAAAGGAAAGTACATTTTTGTTGCGCGTGCCGGGAACGGCTTGATTTCAAGCAACATTGCTCTGTGGAATGCCAGTACATCTGATCTCTTACTCTCCACAAATGAAACTCAATGGGTAGTCGAGGCAAGTGCCGATGAAGATGGCACCGTGATTGTAGCGGGAGGGTCCACTCCAGGGATCAGCGACTCGACTGCGGAAGTCGCCGATTTCGACCTGAATTCCGTCGGTTTCATTATGCAGCATTTTGATGCGACGATGCCAACCGGCACGCCAAGCTTTTTTCTGCATCCCAGCGGGGCCCTGTTGTACAAGGCGGGGTCGAGTGCCGTTGGTGGTTCTGTCGAAATTGATGATGTCAATCTGGCACAATCTACGGCAAATATTACTTTCCCCGAGCCCTTTGTTACCTCCTATTCGCCATTCACCGACCATATGCTAACCACCGACGACACCGGCCGCTATCTATTCGGCGTCACCAATTCCGGAATTACGATGATGGTGTTGGACCCCTTCCTCTTTCGATCGGAAATGTTCAACCGCCATTCGTTCAATCGTCTGGAGGCCTGACGGTTACTGTGAGGGGAAGCGGCTTTACGTCCGGCGCGGTAGCCAGCTTCGGCGGCCTGCAGGCGGCCACGACATTCATAGATGAGAATACCCTGACGGCAGTGCTCCCGGCGCTTCCCCCGGGTTGGCAAGATGCGACGGTTTCAAACTCAAATGGAGACTCATATACGGCTCGAAGCCTTTTTCAGGTCTTGGGAGGACAGCCTACACCAGCGATTACGGGCTTCTCTCCGGCTTCCGGAACTGTGGGTATTAGCGAAAATCCCATAGAAATCACGATTCTTGGCTCCGGATTTGCCGACTACGACGCGGTCGAGATCAACGGGGAGCCGGTCGAGAGCGCCTTTGTCAACTCGACTAGCATTCAGGCGACGATCCCCTACTGGCTGACTGGAAAGACGGGATCCGTACCGTTCACAGTGGTTTCCCCTTATACAGGGTCCTCGAATACCCTCAGCATTCCGCTGATTAATCCTGTTCCCGCAATTGACTTCCTTTCTCCCACGACCCTAGTCACGGGCAGCTCATCTGGGCAATTCAATGTATATGGTAAGAACTTCGCCGCAGGGTCTGTTGTGCAGTGGAATGGGCAGAACCTACGTATGTGAATGGAGGCACAACAAATAGTGGAGATTCTCTGCTTGTCGCATCGGTACCCGGAGGTTTGCTTACAAACTCAGGCGTTGCAGCGATCACGGTGTTCAATCCCCTGCCCGGAGGGGGAGCTTCCAGCGCCTCCAGTATGGATGTATCTCCTGCTCATCCTCAGGTGTCCCATCCAGCCAAAATTGACTTTGGAACTATCTTGCTCGGTACTCCTCCGGCCACGCTAACGGTTCAGCTAGAGAATATCGGGTCCGCGAACTATGCGCTAAGCTCCCTGGCGATAGGCTCGTCGGTGTTTTCCATTCAAGGGAATAATTGCAACAACGTCGGATTCAGTTTCGCGCAGAACTTCTGCATGATTCAGATGAGCTTTTCGCCGACGGCGGCAGGTACAAGCAATACAACATTAACAGTCACAGATAACACGGTCGGTAGCCCCCATGCTATCCCGGTCACGGGAATTGCGACCCAGACTCTCGCCCCCACCGTGACTCTCTCCTCTATAGATTCCCTTGGCCAGACGGTGTCGGCGACTTTGAATGGAATGGCGACGGTGGGCGGACCCAATATTCCGGCTGTCGCATGGATTGAATATGGGACTGACCCGTTGTTAGCTACGTTTTCCAAATCCTCGCAGTGGTCCTTTACGGGTGACGCTCCTTCGTTGTCCGGGTCTGTAACCGGCCTTTCTCCCGCAACCAGATATGCTGCTCGCCTCGCCGTGCAGACTTCGGGAGGAATTGGAAAATCCAATATGCAGATCTTTGCAACCATGGCCGCTTGGCCCGAGGTGAATTTGACGCTTGCTTCAGGGGCTTCAAACATTGCAACGATCAGTGCTGGCCAAACGGCAACGTACCAGTTGGTCGCTTGGGATGGAGGAAACGGCTACACCGGTACGGCGTCAATTTCTTGTTCGGGTGCACCGCAGGGAAGCACGTGCGTGGTAACTCCGACGACGGTCAGTATTGGGCTGAATGGAGCGCCTTTAACTGTTACGGTCACTACAACCGGGAAATCCTCGGCCTTGCTGAGGATTGGGCTAAAAAGTCCAGTCTGGGCAACCGGGCTCCTGCACTTCGGCCTCACAATTGTGCCCAGAAAGAAGCTCCTCAGCTTGCGCGTGCTAGTTTGCTTAGGCTTGCTGAGTTTATCCATTTTCGGCTGCGGAGGCGGAGCTTCCGGCTCCGCACCGCCGCCACCACCACCGCCGCCCACTCCCTCAGGAGCGTATTACTTAACGCTTTCAGCAGTAGCGGGCGGCGCGCAGACATCTTACCTGTTGACGCTAAATGTAAACTGAATTCGCTTCAATCTAGCCGCGAGGGTGCCTGAAATTTTGGTTAATTCAAAGTTGGTGGAGCCGATGGGATCCGAATCTACCAGCTATATGGAAACAAAGGAGTTTTGCGGTGCAGCCTGGCCTTCTAGGGTATTGAAAGGAAAGGGAGGGAATTCTTAGTGCCCCCTTAATGCCCCCGAAAATTCCTGAGGCTAGCGCGGGGCGGTTGAGAGAGGCAGACCCGTCCGTCGAACCGTAAAGACCGCCGTTCTGGCATGCGTGTGCTGCGCAGCAATCCCGGCCTTGCAGGTGTCGGTGTTGACCTTGCGCTCGGCATCGGCGTCAACACCGCCATAATTCAGCCTCGTGGATGTCGCAAGTTCTCTTCCAAGCGTCGCCGGATGATGATTCCCACAGGATAAGTCAAACAAAAGGTACCAACTTATCGTGTCTGTGCCTAAAGCATACACAAAGCCAGCAATATTTCCTTCTGAATTCTGTTGACTGAGTTGATATCTCTGCGCACAATCACCTCCTCGTTGAACCCGCTGAGCACCCTGCGCTGGCTTTTTGGGCTGCTTTCTTCCCGTAAGCTAGCGTGTCCCGCCGTGCTAGCCGTTCCTTCTGGGTTGCCGGTGATATTTGCTGTGTGAGTGTGGACACGGATTGTTGATCGTGGCCGTGTGTCGACTTTCACTTCGAATCGGCTGCGCTCAACGTATGGAGGTGTTTGTGTTCTTGAAGCGCTGTCTCTTGGTGTTCGCTTTTGTTGGTACGCTCTGTGTTTTTAGTCCGGGTGCCGCGGCTCAATCAAATAACAGTTGTT
>Ga0209376_1002463_pt1 | contig 17508 bp, 18 predicted proteins | sample GraSoiAngelo_134_FD_185891 | JGI IMG/M metagenome (GOLD analysis project Ga0209376, IMG submission 185891) | Grasslands soil microbial communities from the Angelo Coastal Reserve, California, USA - 14_0929_05_30cm (SPAdes) (version 2) | ecosystem: Environmental > Terrestrial > Soil > Grasslands ... | reverse complement strand
GCGGATACCGCGATCTGGGTGCGCCGCGCACCGGCCGGAGGCGCGCCAGAGTTCCAGGTGTTCGCGGAGAACTGCACGCATCTCGGCTGTCCCGTCGACTGGCGCGCCGACTCGCGCCTGTTCATGTGCCCGTGCCACGGCGGCGTCTTTCACGAGGACGGCCGCGTCGCGTCTGGACCGCCGACGCAGCCGCTCTTCGAGAAGCAGTGGCGCGTCGAGGGCGAGCGTCTCCTCGTCCGCGGGCCGCTGCTCCCGACTCCGCGACTGCGGCAATGAGGACGGTGTGGCGGTGGCTCGAGCTCCGGCTCGAGCTAAAAGACACGCTTCGGCCGCTGCTCGCGCATCCGATCCCGCGCGCGCTCGACGGCCGCGTCGGATGGTTCTACGTCCTCGGGATCTCCGTCCTCACGGCATTCGTGATCCAGGTGGTGAGCGGCGTCGCGCTCGCGATCACGTACGTCCCGTCGAGCGAGAGCGCCTACGACTCATTGAAATTCATCACCGACAGTGCGGCACTCGGCCGCTTCATCCGCGGCGTGCACTGGTTCGGCGCGTGCGCGATGGTGCTGCTCATCGTCGCGCACGTCACGCGCGTCTTTCTCATGGGCGCGTACAAGTTCCCGCGCGAGATCAACTGGCTCTCGGGCTCGTTGCTGTTCCTGGCGACGCTGCTCATGGCCTTCACGGGACAGACACTGCGCTGGGATCAGGACGCGTTCTGGTCACTCGTGGTCGGCGCCGAGCAGGCGGCGCGGACGCCGCTCATCGGCGACCCGCTCACGCGGCTCATCGTGGGCGGCTACGCGGTCAGCGGCGCGACGGTGAGTCGCGTGTTCGCGACGCATGTCTTCGTCGTCCCCGGCGCGATCGCACTGCTCGTCCTCCTCCACGTGTACCTCGTCGTGAAGCGCGGCGTCTCCGAGCCGCCGCGCGCCGATGAGCCGGTCGACCGTGCGTACATGGAGCGCTACGAGGCGCTCGTCAAACGCGGACTGCCCTACTTCCCGTACGCGGCATGGCGCGACGCCGCCGCGGCGGCGATCGTCCTCGGCGTCGTCACCGTGCTGGCGCTCGTCGTCGGGCCACCGCAGCTCGGCGCGCCGCCGGACCCTTCGATCGTCGTCGCCGATCCTCGTCCGGACTGGTTCTTCATCGGCTACTTCACGATCCTCGCGCTCATGCCCAAGGGCGCCGAGGCGGTGCTCATCATCGGGATCCCCGCGATCATCATGGCCTTCCTCTTCCTGTTGCCGTTCGCCCGTCCATTCGGCCAGCGCCATCCGCTGCGGCGACCGCTCGCGCTCACGGCCGCCGTCGTGTTCATCGGCGGCTACACCGCGCTCACGTTCGCCGGCTATCAGGCGTACTGGGTGCCGCTCCGGCTCGAGGGCGCGTTGCTGCCCGCGTCGGTCACGGGTGGCCTCAGCGGAGCGCCTGCCGTGGGCGCGCGACTCTTCATCGATCGCAGCTGCTGGTCATGTCACATGATCGACGGCAGTGGTGGCCGCCGCGGTCCTGACCTCACGCACGTCGCGGCGCGGCTGAGTGAGGATCGGCTCATCACGCGCATCGCGAGCGGCGGCCCCGGGATGCCCGACTACGCGGCGATCCTGAGCAAGGACGAACTCGCGAATTTGGTGGCGTTCCTAGGAACGCGGCGCTAGCTCTGCGGGCCGAAGATGATGAGCGCGCGCAGCGCGAGCAGTCCGAGGAGCGACAACACCGGCGCGGCGACTGGCGGCCAGCGTCGCGCGGCGTCGCTGCGCGATACCGCGAACGGCGCGAGCAACCCGAGGATCACGAGGATCCAGAGGACGATCCAGATACCGAGCACCTTGCCGATCGTGCCCGCGATCCCGACCGAGACGACGAACAGCACGACCAGGATCGCCTCGAGGATCGCGAAGTTGCGGTCCGCCATCTCGAGGCGCACCGCGGTGCCGGCCTCGACCTCGCGCCAGCGAAGGAGCGCGAGCAGCAGCGCGGCCGATCCGGTGAGACCGGAGGCGAGGAACAGCCCGCCGAGGACCCAGCCGGCGTCGGACCAGACCGCCTGATTCGAGACGGCGAGCAGGACGCCGGTGTAGCTGGCGATGAAGAGGCCGAAGAACGTTCCGATCGCGCCCCAGATGCTCCCGAGCGTGCCGCGCACAAATCCGGCGAACGGTGAGAGAGCGCGCGTGCCGCCCTCGGCGAGCGCGCCGAGGAACGAGACGAAGGAGAACAGGCCGTAGATGACGAGAGCCCAGGCCCCGAGCGACATCGGCGACCAGTACTTGAAGGCGAGTGCGCCTTCGCTCGTGTCGACGAGCATGTGCCAGAAGCGCAGCGGCTGACCCAGGTCGAGGGTGAGGAAGATCGGACACGGGATGAGCGCGATGAAGCTCACGATGTACCCAAGGCGGGAGATGCGCTGATCGGCCGGCGCGCCGAAGATGCGGATGATCGTCGCGATCGCGTACGACCCACCGGAGATGCCGCCGAGCACGAAGTAGCCGAGGATCCACCATTCCCAGTTCGGCGGCGCGGCGAAGTGCTCGGAGGGTGGCATCAGCGTGGTGTGCGGTCCGCGCCGCTCATGCGCGCGGAGCGGAAGGCGAGGATGCCGCCGACAAGACCGGCGACCGCGGTCACCGCGCCACCGAGGTAGCCGGGCAGGTTGTTGCGGCTCGGCAGCTTCGCGTTCTCGGCGTTCGGGAGGTTGTAGACCTCGGGCTTGTCCATGAGGAGGAAGAACGCGTTGAGGCCGCCGTACACCGATGTGTCGCGACCGTAGAGGTTGGCTTTCGTGTAACCGCCCTTCTGCAGCGCCGCGAGCCGCTGGTCGGCGCCCTTCTGCAGGTCATCGAGGTAGCCGAACTTGATCGACTCGGTCGGGCACGCCTTCGCGCACGCGGGCTGCATGCCGTTCTGCAGGCGGTCGTAGCAGAGCGTGCACTTCTGCGCGGTGCCGGTCTTCTCGTTGAAGCCGATGACGCCGTACGGGCAGGCGGAGATGCAATCGCGGCAGCCGTTGCAGACGCTCTGCTGGATGAGCACCGTGTCGAACTCGGTGCGGACGATCGCGTTCGTCGGACACACCTCTAGACACGACGCCTGCTGGCAGTGCTTGCAGACGTCGGACATCATCAGCCACGCCTGACCACCGGCGATCGGCGTCGGGATCACCGCAGCACCACCGGCGCCCTTGCCGTTGCCGTTCGTCGATGCGGTGCCGTCCGCGTTCGGCAACATCTCGACGAACTGCACGTGCCGCCAGTTCTGCGCGTCGAGCTGGCCGGTGTTGTCGTACGAGTCGGCGGTGAACGAGGGCGGGTTGCCCTCGAGCTGATTCCACTCCTTGCATGCGACCTCGCAGGCCTTGCAGCCGATGCAGATCGACGTGTCAGTGAAGAACCCGACGGGGCGCGCCTCTATCGCCATCTCAGAACCCCGCCACGTTGCGCGTGATCTTCGTGTAGCCGCGCTCCGACGCGATGAGGTCGAGCGGCAGCGCGACGATCTCATCGACCATCGGCACCGCCTTCGGCTCCTTGCGTATGTCCACGGTCACGACGTACGCACGGCAGACATCGCACGCGTCGATCCGCAGGTGCGGAAGGCGCGACTCGTCCGCGAGGATCGGCTGGCGCGCGCCGCCCGTCTCGCGGCAGCTCACGCAGGTCATGCGCGGGTATGCCCAGCGCGTCGCGCAGCGCGAGCACTCGAGGAGCCGGCGGCCGGTGAGGAGCGCCTCACCGGTGTCGCTGTGGATCGCGACCTGAGGCAGGCCGCCGCATGAGGGACAGCGGCGCTCGTCGGACGCGTCGCCACGCAGACGCTCAGCGAGCGCCGGCACTGCCTCGAGCACCGGCGAGGTCGCGGCGCGCGCGAGGAACGTGTCCGTGTCGTCCTGCGTATCAGCCGCGAGCCAGCCGCGAACGATCGCCTCGAGGTCACCGTCGTGGAAGCGCACGAGGACGGCTTCGCGCAGGCTCTCCGTACCCGCGGCCATCGCCGCCTCCATCACGCCGGGCAGCGATGCGCGCACAACGAAGGCCGGCAACTCGTCGAAGGCCGGACGTTCCGCTCGCGCGCGCTCGTGCGCGTCTTCTTGCGCGTCCGCGAGCGCAGCGACGAGGCGGAGCGGTTCGGCCGCGTAGTCGAAACGGGAGGCGAGCTCGTTCGCGCGCGCCCTGCGCTCGGCGAAGACGGAGGTGCGCTCGGCGACCGTGCTCATAGCTTCTCGATGTTCACGAGGAACGCCTTGAACTCCGGCGTCCTCGCCCCGACGTCTCCGACGAACGGCGTGAGCGCGTTCGCGAGCCAGTACTGCGACAGCTTCGGATTCTGCTCTGCCGACACTCCGACGAAGCCCCAGTGGATCGGGATGCCGATCGTGTACGTCTTCTTGTTGCCCGCGAGCGTCACCGGTCCGAGACGCTTGGTGACGAGCGCGGCGACCTCGAGCTTGCCGCGCATGCTCGAGACGCGCACGCGGTCGCCGTTCTTGATCCCCTTCTCCGCGGCGAGCTCCTCCGGCACCTCGACGAACGCCTGCGGCTGCAAGCCGACGAGCAGCGGCACGTGCTGCGTGACGTAGTGCTCGTGCTCGGTGAGGCGGTAGCTCGTCGCGACGTACGGGAACTGATCGGCCTTGCCGAACCGGTTCGGTCTTCCCGCCGCCTGGTCGTAGAGGAACGCGACCGGGTCGGCCGAGTTGGCCGGATGGAGCGGGTTATCGATCGGCGACTCGACGGGCTCGTAGTGCTCCGGGAACGGACCATCGCCCATCGAGTTCGAGAAGAGCCGACCGACGCCTTCGCCGTTCATGATGAACGGCAGCCACGCCGCGGGATCCTTCGGGTCCATAGTCGCCGGGTAGTCGGGCACGTCGCCCTGCCAGCGCGAGCCGTCCCACTGGATGCCGGGACGCTTCGCGTCCCATGGCTTGCCGTTGAGGTCGGCCGACGCGCGGTTGTACATGACGCGGCGGTTGAGCGGCCAGCTCCAGGCCCACTGCGGATAGAAGCCCATGCCCGTCGGGTCGTTCTTCTGCGGGTCGGCGATGCCGTTCCGCCGCTTGCTGAGATTCCCATCCTCGGTGTAGCTGCCGGTGTAGATCCAGTCCCCGGCGGTCGTCGTGCCATCTGACTTGAGGTTCGCGAAGGTCGCCATCTGTTTCCCGGTCGTCAGGTCCTTCCCGTTGATCTCCTTCGCGATCTCGTCGAGCTCAGGCTTCTTCGGATCCTTGTAGTCGAGCGTGAGCGCCATCATCGGCTCGGGGAACTTTCCGCCTTGCTGCTTGTAGAGCGTCTTCACGCGGTCGTAGATGTCGGCGAGTGCCCAGTGGTCGTGGCGCGACTCGCCCTCCGGCGGTAGGACCTGCTCCTTCCACTGCATCCAGCGGCCGCTGTTCACGAACGAGCCGTCCTTCTCGATCCAGTGGGTCATCGGGAGGAGGAAGACCTCGGTGTTGATCTTCGCGGAGTCCATTCCCGGCGCGCGCCAGAACTCAGAGCTCGTCGTCGGGAGCGAGTCCATGATCACGAGCCACTTCAGGTTCGAGAGCGCCTGTAGCACCTGATTGCTGTCCGGACCGATCGAGGTCGCGGTCATACCGGAGAGGATGACCCCCTCCATTTTTCCCTTGAGCGCCTGGTCGTAGATCGACATCCACGACGAGTTCACCGCGGGCTTGGGGATGAAGTCGAACGCGTACTCGTTGCTCGCGGTCGCCGTGCTGCCGTACCAGCCCTTCAGCAGGCTCACCATGAAGTTCTTGTAGTTCGTGCCGAAGAAGTTCCACGAGTTCGGGTCGCTCTTCTTCGGCGCGCTCGCGGCGACGTACTCGTCGAGGTTCTTCTGACCCGGTGCGGGGATCCGCAGGTAGCCCGGGAGGATCTCCCACGAGATCGCGTGGTCAGTGTTGCCCTGGATGTTCGCGTGGCCGCGCTCGGCATTCATGCCGCCGCCGGGCCGACCCATGTTCCCAAGCAGGAGCTGGAGCAACGCGCCGGAGCGGATGAGCTGGCCGCCCGTCGTGTGATGGGTGAGGCCGACGGCATACACGATGGTCATGACCTTGTCCGGCCGCCCCATCTCGCCGACCATCTTCGCGACCTCGAGGAAATCCGCTTTCGGGATCCCGCTGATGCTCTCGACCATCTCCGGCGTGTAGCGGCTGTAGTGCTTCTTGAGCAGCTGGAAGACCGTTTGCGGGTCCTGCAGCGTCATGTCGCGCTTCGCCTTCGCCTGTGTCGTGCCAGTCGGTGCGCCGCCGAGCGGATCCCCCTCGGTCTGATACGCCCAGGTGTTGATCGCGTAGGTGCGCGCGTCCTTGTTGTACCCGCTGAACAGTCCGTCGGTGAACGTGAAGTCCTTGTTCACGATGAACGAGGCGTTCGTGTAGTTCTTCACGTACTCGTCGTGATACAGGTTGTTCTGCAGGACGTAGTTGATGAGGCCGCCGAAGTACGCGACATCGGTGCCCGTGCGGATGCGCAGGTACTTGTCGGCGAGCGCGGATGTCCGCGTGTAGCGCGGGTCGGCGTGGATGATCTTCGCGCCGCCGCCGCTGCCCGGACCCTTCGTCGGATCGAGCTTCGCCTTGACGAACCATTGGAATCCGACCGGGTGGGCCTCGGCGGGGTTCGCGCCGTTGATGAGGATCATGTCGGCGTGCTTGATGTCACGCCAGTGATTCGTCATTGCCCCTCGTCCGAATGTGGCGGCCAAACTGACCACCGTGGGACCGTGTCAGACCCGAGCTTGTTGCTCGATATGTACGACGCCCAAGGTCCGCATGACCTTGGTGGCGAAGTACCCCTCCTCGGACGAGAACGCCGCGCCGCCGGCGAAGGCAATGCCCTCCGTGCGGTTCACGGTGTTGCCGTTAGCGTCCTTCGCGACGAAGGTGTTGTCGCGTGACGCCTTGATGTTCTGAGCGATCTTGTCGAGCATGAAGTCCCAGCTCTTCTCTTCCCACTTCGTCGAGCCGGGGGCGCGATACATCGGCTTCCCGACTCGCCGCGCACTCGTCGCGAGCTGCATCGCCGTCGCGCCCTTCGGGCAGAGACGGCCCTCGTTCACCGGGCTGTCGGGGTCGCCCTCGATCTGGAGTAGCTGCGTCTTCCCGCCCGATTCCTTCGTGTAGGCGATGAGCGCGCAGCCGACCGCGCAATACGGGCAGAGGGAGTGGACTTCCTTCGCTCCAGCGATGCGGAAGTCCATCTGGATCTTCTTCGCCGCGCGGAGGTCGAAGCCAAGTGGGTTCTTGAACGGTACGAGAGCCAGGCCGGCAGACCCGGCACCCACCTTCAGAAGCTGACGTCGCGTCAGTTCCGTCATCGGCTGGCCTCCGTTCTACTCCCACTACGTCCGGCGTCAAGCCGCGGACGCGCTACCGTTCCGAACGGTGAACGAGTTCTTCGCGGCGCTCGGACGCCGCTGGACCGAGGGGGCGGCCAAGCGCGGCGCGACGATCGCCGTGCCGGACCTCGATCCGGCGGTCGCCGAGGAGATCCTTCAGCTCGCGCGGGTCGTCGCGCACAGCAGAGAGCGCAGTTTCGCGCCCCTCGCATCCTTCACGGCGGGTGTAGCGGCCGAGCGTTTGCGCGCAGCGAAAGGTGCGGATGCGTCGACCGTCGCCGCGTATGTGCGCGAGGTCCGCGAGGCGCTCGAGCGCGACGGGTCAGGAGACGCGCGTGCCTGAGACAGAGGCCGAGCTCCGGATCGGAGTGCGCTTCGCCTTGTCGGCCGATCCCGGCGAGCTTTTCGCCGACGCGCGCGCCGTCGAGGCCGCGGGCGCCGACGGCATTTGGGTCGACGCAAGCGACGGCGATCCGTACGTGCTGCTCGCCGCGTTCGCGGCGGTCACGTGGCGGGTGCGGCTCGTCGCGAAGGGCGCTCCATACGGATCTCCGTACGCGGTCGGACAGGAGACCTGTAGGCGTCTTGCGCGTGGTCGCTTCGTCGAAGCGGAAGAGCTGCAGGAGAACTGGATCCACGCGCAGTTCCCAAGTAGCCGCGACATCTGGCGCTCGATGCGCCGCGCCGCGCTCGACGCCGGCGCTACCGGCATCGTTCTTCCGAACGATCCTCGCCTCATCGATATTCTTCGCAACCCCGATGTGGACGATGACCGCTCGGACCTGAACATCGCGGTCGGCTAAGCGACGCGCATCACCGCGCGACGGGTCTGATCGCGCGCACCGCCGAGGCGCTTCTCGGCGGCCCTCCGCTCCTCGCTGTTGGCTACGCCGGCCGCGGCATCACCGCGCGAGGCGCTTCTCGGCGGCACTCCGCTCCTCGCTGTTGGCTACTGCGGCGTGGCCGAAGGCCACACGCCAAGCAGCCGGCGAAGGCGAAGCCGAGCCGTACGACGGCCGGCTGGGCGCAAACGCTCGTCGCGGACTGCCGCCTTGCGCGCCTCGCGCAGCGCCGCCGCAGAACGGCGCACCGACCACGACAGGTCTACGCCGCCAACTTTCCCGCGCGCAGTTGTTCGCGGACACGCGGCGATCCGGGGTAGGGCGCGAGGAAGAGCGTGAGCATCATTCCGTAGAACGGCAGATGGCCCAGGAGCTCGAGCCAGCCGAATAGCGGCAGCGTCATCGTGAAAAGCACCGCCCCTACGGCCATCGCGGGGCGCGTGAGCTGGCCGGACATGATGACCACCCCGATGACGAGCTCGACGAGCCCGGCGAGATAGACGAATTGCGGATCGCTGACCTCGACCTGACGGAGCACGTTCAACTCCGGCCGTTGCTGAAGCAACGCGACGGAGAGCGCTGGATCGAGCAGCTTCTCGGTCAGCGCGTTGTACGCGATGCCGAAGCCCATCGCGATGCGCAGCACCACGAGCGCGAGCTGCGGGCCACGGTCGTGCTCGAGCGCGCGGCGTTGCCCAAAGAGCGCATCGACCGCGATGGGCCCGCGCCCCACGACGAAGAGGCAGATCGCGGCGCCGAGCAGATGCACCTGCTCGAGGATCGACTCGAGAGAGAACGGGACCATCGCGATCGCACCGAGGAGCGCGAGCCCGACGGCCGCCGGCCGTGTGACCGCTCCGAGGGCGAGCGCGGCGCCGATCGCGAACTCCGCGAGCCGCAGCCCCGCGCCTTCCGCGTCCGCGGTCACGCGCAGCGAAGGGACGAACAGCAAACCCTCGAGCGCCGCGGCCATCAGCGCGACCCCGACGAACACCCCGAGCGCGAGCGGACCGAAGCCCGCGTAACGCTCGAGCTGTTTCGCCCAACGTGGCTCGGGCGCGCGATGTTGCACGACGTACGCGAGCGCCACGGCCGCGAGTGCGAACGCGAACCCCGCGATCACGGGCGGTGAGACGAGCAACGCGTAGTCGGTGGGATAGCGAGACGGATCGATGAACCACTTCACGTGGTCGAGCCTCAATCGAGCCTCGCGCCGCGCACGCGCTCCGGCGCGCTGTACACATTGAAGCGCTCACCGCGCATGAAACCCACGAGCGTGAGGCCGAAGCGCACGGCGGTCGCGACGGCGAGCGTCGACGGCGCGCCGACCGCAACGAGGATCGGGATGCCGGCCGCGATCGCCTTCTGCACGACCTCGTACCCGGCGCGGCCGCTCACCGCGAGGAGCGCACCCGAGATCGGCGCCGTTCCATCGAGCAGCGCGCGGCCGACCACCTTGTCGACAGCGTTGTGCCGGCCGATGTCCTCGCGGAGCGTTATGAGCTCCCCGCTCGCGCTGAAGAGACCGGCCGCGTGGAGGCCGCCGGTGCGCTCGAAGAGGCGCTGCTGCTCGCGCAGCCGATCGGCGAGCGGTGGCAGCGTCTTCGCGTCGACGATCGGGCCGGGTCGCAGCGGTGCGTGGTCGTGCGCGAGATCGTCCATCGTCGTCGCGCCGCAAACGCCGCAAGCAGAGCTCGAAAGGAACGACCGCCGCGGCCGGCGCGCTGCGGTCGTGCGCAGATGCACGTCGACGGCGTTCGACTCGAGCAAGTCATCGCGCACGGCGATCTTGTCCTCGGTCTCGTGCGCCTCGGCCGAGATGCGCAGCGACGCGACGTCGCGGAGCGAGATGATGACGCGCTCGGCATGAAGGAGCCCGAGTGCGAGCTCGATGTCGTTCCCCGGTGTGCGCATGATGACCGAGAGCGGCTCGCCATCGAGCAGCAGCTGCAATGGCTCCTCGGCAGCGACCTCATCGCCGGTCGCGTGCCATTCGCCTGCGTCGTATCGACCGATGCGAACCGGACGCGACGAAGCTCGGGTCATACGCCGATGTTAGGAGCGCATCTCCGCGAGGAACGCCTGGTAATCGGCTGGAGTGTCGAGATCCGCGAACTCTCGATGGTCGTAACCCTCCGCTCGCAGCTCGTCGTCGTCCACGTACCGCACGTCGAGTCGATCGAGGGCGAGCGTGAGGCGACGGCTGCCGGAGTCGAGAAACGCCGAGATCTTGGGCCGCGCCGAACGCCCATAGACCGCACAGGTCGGCTGGGCGATGCCACCAACGCGAGGGACGGCCGCCTCATGTCCGGTGCTGATGCGAATGAGAAGCGCGGCGAGGGTCGGACTGACGCGAGGCATGTCGCACGCGAGCACGAACGCGCGATCATCGGTGCGCAGTGCTTTGAGGCCCGCCTCGATGCCGGCCAGGGGCCCCGAGTTCGCGCGATCATCCGCGACGCTTCGCGCGTCGGCCGGTGCGGCTGCGCCGACGACGATGGTCTCTCCGAAGAAGCGCCGCAGCCTCGCGAGCTGCCACTCCAACAAGGTCTTGTCGCCCACTGGGAGCTCGTGCTTGGGCTGGCCCATGCGCGTGGAGTGGCCGCCGGCGAGCAGGATGAGCGCGGGGCCGATCACGCCGGCGCGGGCATACCGCTTCGCATCCGCTCGAGCCGGTCGACGAATTCCTTCGCGAGCGCGAGTGACGACGTCGCGGCCGGCGACGGAGCGTTTCGCACATTGAGCACGCGTTCCGCGGTGTCGAACGCGAAATCGTCGACCAGCCGCCCTTCACGATCGATCGCCTGCGCGCGCACACCGGATGGGCCGGGTAGCAGATCGTTCGCAGTCAGCTCGGGAACGTAGCGCCGAAGCGCATCGAGGAAGAGACGCTTGCTCAGGTCCCGCGCGAGCTCCGCGAGACCGGTGCGCCAGTACTTTGCGGCGAGCGCGCGGAAGCCGCCATAGCCCACGGCCTCGGCGAGATCGCCGAGGTCGACGTCGCGGCGCCGGTAGCCCTCGCGCGCGAAGGCGAGCACCGCGTTCGGTCCGCACCACACCGGTCCTTCGATGCGCCGCGTGAAGTGGATGCCGAGGAACGGGAACCGCGAGTCAGGCACGGGGTAGACGAGCCCGCGGATCAGGCCTCGCCGTTCCGGTTTGAGCACCCAATAGTCGCCGCGGAACGGGATGATGCGCGGCTCCGGTGCCGCACCGGTCATTCGCGCGATCCGATCGGAGTGGAGCCCGGCGCAGGCGATGACATTTTCCGCACGCGCGGTGCCGCCGGTCGTCTGGATCTCGACCTCGCCGCTCGTGACGCGCAGACCGGTGACGCGTGCGCCGAGTCCGAACGTCACACCGGGCGTGTCGCGCGCGATCGCGAGCGCGACATCGCGGTAGTTCACGATCCCCGCCTCGGGCACCCAGATCGCGCGCAGCCCGCGCACCGCCGGCTCGATCTCGCGGATCTCCTGCGCGTCGACGAGGCGGAGACCGCGCAGGCCATTGGCGATACCGCGTTCGTACAGCGTCTGCAGCTCGGCGAGCTCACTCTCCTCGACCGCCACGACGAGCTTGCCGCAGATGTCGTGGGCGATGTCCTGCTCGTTGCAGAACTCGAGCAGCAGGTGCCGGCCCGCGACGCACAGCCTCGCCTTCGCCGATCCCGGCGTGTAGTAGAGGCCGGAGTGGATGACGCCGCTGTTGTGGCCCGTCTGGTGCGTCGCCTGCGTGCGCTCCTTGTCGATGACGAGGATGCGCCGCTCGCCGCGACGCGCGAGCTCGCGCGCGGTCGCGAGCCCGAGGATGCCCGCGCCGATGACCGCGACGTCGTAGCGCGTCGCGGCGTCCGCGTCAGCGGTAGGCATCGGGAGCGTGGCGCCACGTCGCCCACGCGTCGGCATCGTGAGAGGTGAAGATCCGCGAGACGTCGCCGTTCGCGAGCGAGCGGATGAGCGCGAGCGACTCCTTCGCCGCGACCTGATCCATCGCCGGGATCTCGCCGCGCTCGAGATTCGCGCGCGTGAACGCCGCGTCGCCGGTCAGCACGACGCGACCGGTCTCCGCGAGATCGACGACGAGCGATTGATGTCCTGGCGCATGTCCCGGTGTCGGCACGACCTCGACGCCGCGTGCGACCTTCGAACGTCCCGCGACGGGAACGTACGTGAGCTCCGGGATATCCCAGTACACGCCCGGGAAGTTGGGTTTGCCCTTCGCGAAGGCGAGATGATCGGCCTGCGCGATGAACGTCGCCCTCGGGAACGCGCCGTTGTTGCCGGCATGATCGAAGTGGAGATGGCTGTTCACGACGATCGCGACGTCGTCGGGACGCACCCCGAGCGCGGCGAGGCGCGCGACGACCGCGTCCTCGTCCTTCATGACCACATTCAGGCCGCTCACGCTCGCTCCGCTCGCTGAACGGGGGCCCCTGCCCCCGGGTCCGAACGTCGCGTCCGGGCGTACCACGTGCACCGGATGTAGACCTGTGTCGAAGAGGATGTTTCCGTCCGGCGTGCGGAGCAGCGCGGACCATACCGGGGCCAGCACGCGCTCCTCGCGAGCCGCGCCGTCGAGCCAGGGGGCGAACGCGGAGCGCGCGATGTCGACGGCGCCCGTGCGGAACAGGAGAAGCTCGATCACGGTTCGGGCTAATGATGACCGTCCGAGAGGAGAGGCAATGACTGAGCTAGCGCACGTGCACCTGCCGCGCGACGACGAGGAGGTCCGCCGCCCGGAGCTCGTCGAACACCGCGAGCTCTCGACCGAGCAGTGGGCGAATTTCGAGAACTACATGCGCGAGATCTTCACGGCGTTCGGCATGCGCACCGACACGCCGGGGACGCGCGACACGCCGAAGCGCTTCGTGCGCGCGCTCTACGACGCGACCGAGGGCTACGAGGGCGACCCCAAGCTGCTCACCGCGTTCCCGACCGAGTGCAAGGGCGGAGCGAGTTGCGAGATCAACCAGATCGTCGAAGGGCCGATCCCGTTCTTCGCGCTGTGCGAGCACCACGCGTTCCCGTTCTTCGGCAACGCGTACGTCGGCTACATCGCGCACGAGGAGATCATCGGCATCAGCAAGCTCACGCGGCTCGTTCGCGTATGGGCGAAGCGCTTCACCGTGCAGGAGCGGATGGGCGACGAGATCGCCGACACGCTGCAGTCGCTCATCAAGGCGCATGGCGTGGCCGTGCATCTCGAGGCGCACCATCTCTGCACCCAAATGCGCGGGGTTCGCGAGCTCCATCCGCGGACCCGTACCGCGGTGTGGCGCGGCGAGTACACAAAGAACGCGCACCTGCGTGACGAGTTCTTCCACCTGTCCGGCTCCCGCGCGACGTAGGTGCTCGCGACGCTGCTCGAGCGCGACACCGGTGTCGCGCTCCCGATGTCACGCGCGCTCGTCGAACGGTACGGCGGAGAGCTGCGCTTTCCGAAGCGCTCGCCGTGCGTGTTCGCGAACTTCGTGAGCAGCGTCGACGGCATCGTCTCGTACGACGAGCCGGGGATCGAGCGCGCGCGCGAGGTGAGCGCGGGGCACGCCGCGGACCGCTTCATGCTCGCCTTGCTCCGCGCGGCGGCGGACGCGGTGATCGTCGGCGCGGGCACGCTGCGCAAGGAGCCCGGCGTCTGGACCGCGGCGAGCGTCGCGCCCGATCTCGCCGACGACTTCGCGGACCTCCGTGCGCGGCTCCACCTGCGGCCGCATCCGACGACGATCCTCGTGACCTCGTCGGGCGAAGCCGACGCGTCGCTCCCGGTGTTTCGCGGGGAGGCGCCGGTGGTCATCGCGACGACGCGCGAGGGCGCGCGCCGCGCCGGCTCGCTGCCGAACGCGCGTGCGGAGATCGTTGGCGACAGCGGGCCGCTCCGTCCGCGCGCGCTCATCGACCTCGCCGTGCGCGAGAGCGCCGGCGGACGGATCCTCACCGAGGGCGGGCCGACGCTCTTCGGTCAGTTCCTCCAGGACGGTGTGATCGACGAGCTCTTCCTCACGATCGCGCCGCGTCTGGCTGGCCGATCACGCGACAAACGCCGGCTCGCGCTCGTCGAAGGCACCGCGTTCACGCCGAGCGGATCGCCGCGCGGAAAGCTCCTGTCGCTGAAGCTCGCGGACGAGTACCTCTTCGCGCGCTACGCGCTGCGCGACGGAGGCGCCCGCGGCGAGGGCTAGTCCTTCGCGCGGATCTCCACGAAGCCGCTCTCGGTCACGCGCGTCTCGAAGCGCGGCTCGGGGAACGTCGCAGGTCCGGCGCGCACGCCGCCGTCCTTCACGCAGAACCGCGACCCGTGCCACGGACACTGGATCTCGCAGCGGTCGTTCCCCACCCACTTGCCCTCGTTGAGCGGACCGCCGGCGTGCGTGCACTTGTTGGCGATCGCGTAGATCGCGCCGTCGAGCTTCACGACGAAGACGGCCAAGTCCTTCGCCTTGCCGACGACGGGTTTGCGGTCGTCGAGGCCGCGAGCCGCGACGTCGAGCTTCGTCCACTTCCCCGGGTGCTCATTCCAGGCCTGACGGTTGACCTCGGTGCCGTACCCGTAGGGCAGCTCGCCGCCGAAGAACGCGCCGACGAGCATGATCGCCCAGCCGATCCCTGACAGCCACATCGCAACGCCGCGCGCATCCGGGGCCGTGCCGCGCATGATGATCGACACGAGGAACAGGACGGACACGCTGAGCATGATCAGCGAGTGCAGCATCCCGGTCCGCTTCTCCTCGCCGAAGGTGTGCTGCCAGTCGGTGAAGCCGGACAGGATCGCGAGCAGCGATGAGATGAAGGCGACGACGAGGACGAAGTCCGCCGCACGGGTGAGGGTGAGGTCGCCCGTCACGGCGACGGCGACGTCGAGCGCGACCGCGGCCGTGTACGCGCCGATCGTGATGTCCGTGATCGCCGGATGGAGCGGATGCCCGAGCGGCCACGTGCCGTGCAGGAGCGTCTTGATCCAGCCGGTGCCGGGGATCTTGTAGAAACCGCCGACGATCGCCTCGAAGAACTTGGCGAATCCGTCGAGCCATTTCGCGTTCTTCGTCCAGATGTGGCCGGCGGTGTTCTTCGGGCTGCTCACAGGGTCGCATTTCAGCACGATGCGCGCCTGCGCGCGTGAAAGCCGTGCCGCTCGCCCAGCGGTCAGGCGCCGTGGCTCAGTCTTCTAGCAGCTCGTCCACCGCCGCGTACGGATCGAGCGCGCGATCGGCGACGCGGGCGACGGCGCGCTCGACGCGATCCTCGCCAACGCGGTCGCGCAGGCGGCGGACGAGCCCATCGCGGAGCAAGCTCTCGACCTCGCTGCGGGCGGCGTCGCGGCGACGCCGATCGCGCTCGCCGCTCTCGCCGGCCCATATCGCGTGACGCGCGATCGCGGAGACAAGATCGGGGACGCCTTCGCCCGCCGCGGCGACGGTCCGCAGGATGGGCGGCTTCCATTCGGTGCGCAGCTTGCCCAGGGTGAGCATCTGCGCGAGGTCACGGGCGGTCTCGTCCGCGCCCGGTCGGTCCGCCTTGTTCACGACAAGGATGTCGGCGATCTCAAGGACACCGGCCTTGATCGCCTGGATGTCGTCGCCGAGGCCCGGCACCGTGACGAGGCAGACCGTGTCGACGACGCGCACGACATCGACCTCCTCCTGTCCCACCCCGACCGTCTCGACGAGGACGACGCTGTACCCGATCGCGTCGAGCACGTTCACGACGCGCGCAGTCGTGCGCGCGAGTCCCCCGGCGTGACCGCGGCTCGCCATGCTGCGTATGAACAGGCCTTCGTCGAGCGCGCGTTCCTGCATGCGGATCCGGTCGCCAAGAAGCGCGCCGCCGCTGAACGGTGATGAGGGATCGACCGCCACGATGGCGACGCGTTCGCCTTGCTCGCGGTAGGCGCCGGCGAGTCGGTTGACGAGAGTGCTCTTCCCGCCGCCCGGCGGACCGGTGACGCCGACGATGCGCGCGCGACCGGTCTTCGGGTAGAGCTCGCGAAGGATGTCGGCGGCCCGCGGCTCGTCGTTCTCGACGGCGGACAGAACCCGCGCCAGGGCACGTTTGTCGCCCTCGCGCGCGCGCGCGAGGAGGTCGCCGGTCACGACCGTGCTCAAGCGGTCTGCGCCGCGAGATCGCGGGCGATGATGATCCGCTGCACCTCGCTTGTGCCCTCGCCGATCTCCATGAGGCGCGCGTCGCGCAGGTGCCGCTCCACCGGGTAGTCACGCAGGTAGCCGTAGCCGCCGAGCACCTGGAGGCTCTCGTTCGCGGCGCGGCTCGCGGCTTCGGAGGCGAACAGCTTCGCCTTCGACGCCGCGATGCTGAATGACTCGGCGCGGTCAGCGAGCCATGCGGCGCGGTGCACGAGCAGACGCGCCGCGTCAAGCTCGGTGCGCGCGAGCGCGAGCTTCCACTGGATCATCTCGAACTCGGCGATCGGCCGGCCGAACTGCTTGCGCTCCCTCGCGTATGCGGTCGCGGTCTCGAGCGATGCGCGGCCGAGCCCGACGGCGAGCGCGCCGATGCCGATCCGGCCGCGATCAAGGACCTTCTTCACGTCGTTGAACGCCTCGCCCTCCCCGCCGATGAGGTCCGGGGCGCCGACGCGCACGTCTTCCATCACGAGCTGCGAGGTGTCCGATGCGTGCAGGCCCATCTTTCGCTCGGTCTTGCCCGGGCGGAATCCGGCAGTGCCGCGCTGGACGCCGAACGCCGAGAGCTTGCGCGGCGCGCTCGCGACGTTCACGACGACGAAGCCCGCGAGCGCCGCGTTGGTGATGAACTGCTTCGTTCCGTTCAGCACGTAGCCCTCGCCGACGTTCTGCGCGCGGCTCTGCACGGCGATCGCATCGGTGCCGGAACCCGGCTCTGTGAGCGCCCACGCGCCGAGGTGCTCTCCTCTGGCAAGCGGCGGCAGCCAGCGGCGCTTCTGCGCCTCGTTCGCCGCGACGAGCAGGTGGCCAATGCACAGACTGTTGTGCGCGGCGAGCGTCAGCGCGATCGAGCCGTCGCCTGCGCCGAGCTCCTCCATGACGAGCGCGACGGTGACCATGTCCAGGCCCGCGCCGCCGTACTGCGCGGGGACGGCGAGCCCGGTGAGGCCGAGCGACGCGAGCTCGGGCAGCAGCTCGAGCGGGAAGGTACCGGCCTCGTTCCACCGGTCAGCGTTGGGGACGATGCGCGTGCGGACGAAATCGCGGACGGTGTCTCGGACGAGCAGCTGGTCGTCGCGGTACCGGAACTCCACTAAGGGCGCTGCGCCGGGTACGCCGAGCGCACGCTGGCGTCGAGCTGGGGCATCAGCTCATCAACGAGCTTCTGGTCCGCCTCGA
>Ga0209376_1002461_pt1 | contig 17510 bp, 12 predicted proteins | sample GraSoiAngelo_134_FD_185891 | JGI IMG/M metagenome (GOLD analysis project Ga0209376, IMG submission 185891) | Grasslands soil microbial communities from the Angelo Coastal Reserve, California, USA - 14_0929_05_30cm (SPAdes) (version 2) | ecosystem: Environmental > Terrestrial > Soil > Grasslands ... | reverse complement strand
GGGCGCGGCGCATTGATGAAGACGATTCTGGTAGTAGCTCAACACCCGGAACTGGGTGAGGCGATCAGTGCCGCTTTGAACGCGGAGCAGTATCGAATCATCAACCGCCTCAGCGTTGAGGAGGCCGACCCCCTGCTGCACCACAGCTTGCTGGATGCCTGCGTCATCGACGCCGATCTGACGAACGTCCAGGCCGTCTGGATGATCGAAAAAATCCGCCGCCGCCTGCCCCAGTGCCCCCTGGTCGTTTATACCAGCGCCAAACCGTGGGCATGGGAGGAGGAAGCCTATCTTCACGGCGTCAAACATGTGTTGACCAAGCCGGTTCGGGCCCGAATGTTCAACGCGCTGTTGGAGGGTTTATGGACAGCTTCCCGTCCGGTGGCGCCCCCGAATAGCACGAGCAATACGAGTATGCGCTTTCGGATTCCGCGCTCAGCGGAGCAAGCCCCGGCTTCTGAAAGCAGCCAGACCACTTTTGAGACCTTGCACGTGCTGCGGGATTTTTCCACTGTCCTGACCCATTCACTCAATGCCGAGGGGTTGCTCAAGCAGTTCCTGCTGCTGCTGCGCAAAATCATCGGCGTAAACCGTTCGGTCGTGTTTATGCGCCAGCCCGCGCCGAGTTTCGGTGAAAGCGCTCCCGGACAGGAGGATGAGCGGCGGCTTCGCTCCGTTTGCGCCATGGGCCTCTCTCCAAGCCTGTTGGAGCATTTTGAATTGAGCTTTGAAGCGGGCATTGGCGGACACCTCTTCCGCCAAGGGCGCATCCTGCGACGGGATGGCGAGGAAGTGCAGAGCAACCTGGAAATTCAAAAGGAATTTGAATTGCTGGGCGTCCAGGTGGCCATTCCCATCCTCGACCGCGAGACACTGATGGGCGTCGCGGCGTTTGATGGACGTGTCACCGGCGATCCGCTCTCCAACACCGAACTGGAGCTGGTCTTCCACCTGCTCGAAGCGCTGGGACTAGCCATTCGGAACATCTGGCTCCATGACCAGTTGGCGGCCAACCACGGGATGATGGTCAACATCCTGCATGAACTGAGCAGCGGCTGCGTCGTCGTCAGCCGCGAGTTGGCCATTCTTCACGCCAACAAGACCGCGCGCAGGTACTTCGCGCGGTCCGGGCGACGTGGCAGCGAACTCGAGTTCAGCGACCTGCCTCAGGTTCTCGGCGGCAAAGTTTATCAGGTTCTCAAGACAGGCACGGCGGTCGCCCCCTTCAAATATTCGCCGCCGGATTCCCCCAGTACAGTTTACCAGGTTTCGGTCATCCCTTTCCAAAGCCAGAACTCGGTGGTTCCCAACTCGGCGCTCCTGGTCGTGGAGGACCATTCGCAGTCCGAACAACTGCACGGGCTGGAGATGGAAGCCGCCAATCTGCGCCTGGTCAAACATATGGCGGACCGGCTGGCCCACGAGGTCGGCAACGCCCTCGTGCCGATTTCGACCCACCAGCAACTGCTGGCCAAGAAATACAACGACGCCGAATTCCGCGCGTCGCTCGACACCGCGCTGGCCGACGGCGTCCGGCGCGTCACGCGCTTAATCGACCAGATGCGATTCTTGGCGCGGGATTCCATCCCCAGCAGGGAAGCCGTGCCGTTGCCGCAATTGATTGAGGAAGCCTATCAGGAAGCCCAGAAATACCAGCCGGTCCAATCGGCGCAACTCAGGTACAACGTGGGCGACCAGCCGATCGTTGTCGCCGGCGACCGTGCCTCGCTCAAGCACGCGCTGGCCGAAGTGATGTTGAATGCCCTCCAGGCGAATCCAAACAATCCGAGAATTGCCGTGCAAATGCAGTCGGAAATAGACAGCAACGGCGCCGCCTGGGTGCACATCGAATTCCAGGACAACGGCGCCGGCTTCACTCCCGATGCGGCCAAAAAAGTGCCGGAGCCGTTTTACACTACGCGCAACGTCGGTTTGGGTTTGGGCCTGATGGTCAGCCATAAGATCCTGGAGCGGCACCATGGCAAACTGGAGGTCGTCACTCCCAAAGCCGGCCGGGCGGGCATCGTTCGGCTCACGTTGCCGCTGGAACTCCCGGCGACAGTCGCCAACCAATGACTCGAATCGCGACGTACGCCGGCTTTGGGTTGGGGGGTTAATCACCCCGCCGCGGCCGGCTTGAAGTCTGCTTTGATTTTGGTCCGACAACCTACGGCTGAAGCCGCGGGCTGATTCGTTGCCGGACGAGCCGCCAGTAATTTTTGCTCTTGTGATAGCAGGCCGTTCTTATAGAATGCGCAGGCCTTTGTGTTGACCAGACTGACCAACAGAGTTTTCCCGTTCGCGAAGCCAAAAGGCACGCTGCTGATCGTGGACGACGAAGAGGGCCCGCGGCAATCGCTCCGCATCGTCTTCAAGGACGATTACAACATCCTGCTGGCTGACAACGGCAACAAAGCCATCGAATTGATGAAGCAACATTCCGTGGACGCGGCGGTGCTGGACATCCGCATGTCCGGGATGTCGGGAGTCGAATTGCTGGGCAAGCTCAAGGGAATAAATCCTGCCGTCGAGGTCATCATGCTGACGGCCTACGAGACGATTGAAACGGCGCGGCAGGCGCTGCGGCTGGGAGCGTGCGATTATCTGACCAAGCCGTTCGACATCTCCACCATGCGCGCCGCGATTGCCAACGCGATGGAACGCCACCTGGTTTCCGAGGAGATCAACACCAACAACCAGAAACTGCACGAACTCCAGGAGGAGCTGCACAACCAGAAGCTGCAGGAGGAAATCGTCCGGACCAAGGGTGAAATCTACGCCAGCGTCATCCACGACATCAACGGGCCGCTGACCATCATCTCGGGCTTCATCGAAATCATCAATCAGCACATCAGCAGCGCCACCACCCTCGAAGGAGGCGGTCTGGAGCTGGTCAAGGACCGGCTGGCCCGCATCACCAGGCAGGTCAACAATTGCATCGAAATCTCCCAGCGCTACCTCAGTTTCCTGCGCAATCGCTCCACCGAAAGGGCCCCCATCGGCACCAATCAGATCCTGTCCGACCTCGGCGAACTGCTGAAGGTCCATCCCAGCGCGCATAAGAACGAACTGATCATCCATTCCCTCAAGGAAGACCTGTTCGCCGAAATCAACGGTACGGACCTCATTCAGATTCTCCTCAACCTCACGATCAACGCGCTGCAATGCAGTCCAGACCCGCATCGCGTGGAAATCTACGGCCTGCGCCTGACGCAGCCGCTCGTCCTGCCGCAGTTTCACGACGGTCCGGAAAGCCAGTTCGTTAATCGCGAGGGTCTTCACAACGTCGCGCCGCTCCTGGCCGTTTCCGTCCAGGACAACGGTCCCGGCATTTCGCCGGATGTCGTCCCAAAAATATTTCAGCCTTTTTTTACAACCAAGACGGCCAACAAAGGCACCGGTTTGGGGCTAGCCATCGTCCATCGGTTCGTCAAGGAAGGCAAAGGCGCCATCCACCTCCAGACCAAAGTTGGAAAGGGAACGACTTTCACGGTTTACCTGCCCGCGCACGATTTTTCGGTGAAGAAATAATCCCGCCGGTTGCACGGTGTCGGCGATGGGTGCGCGCTCCGGAACCGGCCTTGCGCGTCAATGCACGTGAGCGCACCTTCAAGCATGAAAACCGTCGCCGTCATCGGCGCTTCCAACGACCGCGCCAAATTCGGCAACAAGGCCGTGCGCGCGTTTCGCCAGCAGGGCTACACCGTCTATCCAGTCAATCCGAAGGAAAAGGAAATCGAAGGCCTGCTGGCGTACCAGAGCATTCTCGATGTGCCGGTCCGGCCGCAAATGGTGAGCGTTTATGTGCCACCGCCAGTGCTGGTGAAAATCCTGCCCGACATCGCCGCCAAAGGATGCGACGAACTCTGGCTGAATCCAGGTGCCGAATCGGAGGAAGTGCTGGACGGGGCGGAGCGGCTTGGCCTGAAAGTCGTTCAGGCCTGCAGCATTATGGGCGTTGGCATGTCGCCTGCCGCGCTGTGATGGCCCCTTGGGCTTGCGGTGAATAACTTTTTGCTTTTGGGCCGTTGAAAGCCTCGCGCCACGACTTATGTTAATCCGTAACCGGATGAGAGTGCCATGAAATCGAAAACGCACAAAGCAGTCGAACAGCCCGAGCCGTTCACCCCAGGCATCACCAAGGGAATGGTTCGGCAGCATGCGCTTGAACTCTATTGCGACAGGCTGCCCGACAATCCGCTGACGCTGGACGCCTGGGTGCTCGCGGAAAAAGACCTGGTCAATTCGCTGGAAACCGACGGCTTGCTGAAGCGATGAGCCGTCGCGTCCGATGCAAACTGCGCTGGTGCGGATGAAACGCCCGTAAAATGGCTGAGTCTGTGCCGGCGCAGTTTGTTCTTTCGTCGGAGAAGATTTCTTTTCCTCAACGTGCGGTTTCCTGATTCAATCCCGCCGCCATGAACCTTCTGGTCATCGGTTCCGGCGGGCGCGAGCACGCGTTGGTCTGGAAACTGGCGCAGTCGCCGCACGTTACCCGGATGTGGTGCGGGCCGGGCAACGCGGGGATTCAACAGGAGCAAACAGAGAAAACGAAGAGGCCTGTCGAGTGTGTGAATATCGGCGCGGAGGATTTGCCGAAGCTGCTCGCCTTCGCGCAGGAAAAGAAGCCGGACCTCACCGTGGTCGGTCCGGACAATCCGCTTGCGCTGGGCATCGTGGATTTGTTTCAGAAAAACGGGCTGCGCATCTGGGGACCCAACCGGAAGGCGGTGCAGTTCGAGTCGTCCAAAGCTTTTTCCCAGCGATTCATGGAGAAATACGGCATCCCGACCGCGGCTGCCGGAACTTTCTCCGACGCGAATGAGGCGAAGAAGTTTGGCGCGAAGTTCGGAGGCAAATGTGCCGTGAAGGTTGATGGTCTGGCGCTCGGGAAAGGCGTGTTAATCTGCTCCAGCGAAGGCGAGGTGAACAAAGCGATCGATGACATTCTCGTCAACAAAGCTTTCGGTGAAGCGGGTTCGCGCGTGGTCATTCAGGAATTCCTGGAAGGCATCGAGATTTCGCTGCACGCGCTGTGCGACGGCAAAACGGCGAAACTTTTTCCCACTTCACAAGATCACAAGCGCGCGCTTAACGGCGACGAGGGATTGAACACGGGCGGCATGGGCGCGTATTCGCCTGCGCCGTTTCTGAGTGAGGCAAAACTCGCCGACGCGAGTCGCGCGATTCTCGACCCGTGGCGGCGCGGCTGCGCGGCGGAGGGGATTGATTTCCGCGGCATCATTTATCCTGGAGTGATGCTGACGAAGACAGGGCCGAGGGTGCTGGAGTTCAACGCGCGTTTTGGCGACCCGGAAACGCAGGTCTATCTCACACGGCTGGAAAATGATCTCGTCGAACTGCTCGACGCGAGCGCCAACGGCACGCTCGACAAATTTGAATTGAGGTGGAGTCCGCTGGCGTCGGTCTGCGTGGTAATGGCCAGCGGCGGTTATCCGCGCAGCTACGCCAAAGGGAAACCGATCCGCGGCCTGCCTGAAGCAGCGCGGCTGTCGAACGTGAAAGTGTTCCACGCAGGCAGCGTGCGGGCGGGTGAGCAAATCGTGACGAGCGGGGGTCGCGTGCTCGGAGTAACGGCGTGGGGGAAGGATCTGCGCGGCGCGCGCGACGCGGCCTACGCCGCCGCGGAGAAACTTCATTTCGACGGCGCGCATTTCCGCCGCGATATCGCGGCGAAGGCGGTGGGTTAAGCCCTGGGTTCGGGAAGATTCCCTTCCGTTCGAATCATTTCTGGCCGTACTTGTTCACCACCCAGCGAATGGCCGCTTCCTCGCCGAAGACGCGCCAGCGGTCCTTGTAACTTATCCAATCCTGGTCCGACAAATTCGGCAGCAAGGGTTCAAGCTGCGCGTTGAGTTCCTTCAACTCCGCTTTTTTCTGGTTGAGTTGATTGAGCCGGTCCTGAACGGTCTGGCCGTCAATGCCGTAGGGGCTGTTGGGATCCATTGCGTTGAGGGCGATTCCTTCTACGGCCATGCCGACCAGCCAGCTGATTTCAGTCTCGCCTGGCGTGTCTTTGTAACGTTGACCGAGGTTTGCGGCCATCTGTAAGGCGACCTGCGCAGAGGCTTCGTCTCCCGACTGCTGGTAGGACTTGGCCAGATCTGCCAAGGTCAGTCCCAGGCTTTTCAACTGTTGCAATTGCGGCAGCAGCAACTGTGATGAAGGGATGGTCTTGGCTTCCGCAGCGGAATAACCGGCGGCGAGATACGCCTCTTCATCGTCCTGCACTCGATCCAGCGTGTAATCATGAAACTGTTTTTTGCCGGACGCGGAAATGAGTTCCCGCACGGCCTGGTCCGTGTGCCCGGCTTTGAAATAATCCAGCGCGGAAAGATAATCCGGCAGGGAATTCGCCGGATCAGTTTTCTTCAACGCATGCAGCCACTGAAGCCGCTCTTCCGGAGAACCGTCTTTTTTGAACGCCGCCTCGAAAGCGACTTGCGGATCGTTGGGAAATTTTTGCATCGCTTCCGCCAGCAGCGCAGGATCGCCGGTGGTGCGATAGGCAGCCAACAAGCTGGCCGCGCTTCGACCGTTGACCTTTAGATAAGGCTCGATCTGTTGCGCGGTCAATTTTATGTTCTGGTCTTTCAGGCGGGTATAAAGGCTGGTAGTGGGCAAATCCTCGGCTGACGGTGTGGCCGCCTGGACTGGCGGCGGCGGCAGGCGGAGCGTGGCCAACTTCGTCTTCAGGGCGGCATTATTGGCAAGATCGGCGTTATCGGATTTGAGTGCCGCGATCTGCCGCTGCAACGATTTATTTTCCGTGCGCAAGGCTTCTTGCTGTTGGAGCATTACGAGGGGAGTTACCAGGGCGGCGATCACGATGCCCCCAACAACGGTCTTCTGGAGTGTGGTCATAGCAATGGCTTTGGTGGTGGCGATGGCCGTTGAAGTTTGAACGGCACTTCCGGCCAGAGCGGCGGCGCTGGAAATCGTGACGGCCAATCCAACCGGCGCGGCCTGAACAGCGTTGGCGGAGATGACGACGACGAGTCCGCTGGCGCCGACGGTGACGCCGCGTTTGGCAAAGAACTCGCGCAGCCGTTCGACAGCCCGGCTGACGCGCTTTTGCGCCGCGTCGTCGCTCAAACCAAGCGCGAGGCCGACGTCGCGAAAATCGTGGTTTTTGAAATAGCGCAGCAGCAGGGCATCACGGTCTTCGTCGCTCAAGTTGTCCATCGCTTCGTCAAGAACGGGGCGGATGCGGTCCCAGTCGGGCGCGGTTTCGGAATTGGAGAGGAGTAGTTCCATGGCCTGCCTTTCGTGCGCGAGGCGGCGGTGGTCGTTGCGCAATTGGTTGAGGGCCGCAAAGCGCGTGCTGCGGTAAAGCCAGCCAACGAGGGATGCGTCATCCGCCAGTTTCTCCGCCACTGGGCGGGCCTTGCTCGAGAGATCGGTGAAGACGCTTTGGGCGATGTCGCAAGCGAGGTCGGGCGAATTCACGCACCGCACCGCCACCGAATACACGAGGTCTGTATGCCGCATGACGATCTCGCGGAACGCGGCTTCGTCACCGTGTTGGGCGTATCCGCGCAACAATTGGGCGTCCGACTGCTCGTGCATCTCATCCATTAAACAACCGTAGCCTGCGAAATCCGACAAAGTTTTTTAAGGCTGGCTGTGCGTGACGGCGTTGGGCAAGGATTTGAAAAACACGCCAAGCGCCGTTTACGCTGTCGTGGGAAATCCATCTCGAAGCGTGCGCAATTCGCCGCGACATCGCAGCGAAGGCCTTGTAGCGTCAGGCATCCTGCCTGACGTAGAAGGCGGCATCTTGCCGCCCGGATTGAGTGTGCGAATTCTAGAAGCGCCTTTGCACGGACGCGCGTTCTGTCCGCCGGGCGGGACGCCCGACTCTACGGCAGGCAGGATGCCTGCCGCTACGCGGCTGTGCGCCGTTCCACCGCGACATCGGTGCCAAAGCGCTGGGCTGAGTCATTGGCCCGCGGCTGGAGGACTCGTATGCTGCTTTTCCCAGGCGTCGAAATTTCCATCTTCTGATGTTGCCTCGACGATGCGTCCATCCCCATACGCATAAAGCCGCGCCCACTTACCGTCCGGCTTGCGGTGCTCCTCCGGGTCGCGCAAGAGCAAGGCATTGGCCGGAACAACGATTTCCGGCCTATCGGAGACAAGCTGAAAGAGACGCAGCCCGGGCATGGATTCTCCCGCAGAGGTAGAGAAATAGTTTCTTAGTTGAAGCAAGTCGGTGGGGGTTTGATTGGTGTGATCGCTTGCGAACCTTTGCAATGCCTGCGGCAATTGAAGGCAAATGTTTCTCATGGCTTCCCGTTTCTCCGTCAGGAGCCCCTGCTGGAGCTCTCCCGGTGACATCGGGGTTGGCTGGTTTTGCGCGTTGTTCAACCTGGCCTCAAGCCGGCGATTTTCCTCCCGCAACAGTTGAGTCGCGTTTGTTTGCCGGCGAAGCATCCCCACTTCCCCCCGCAGTCTCATCAATTCCCTGAACTGTTCGTCGGAGAACGCTGGTTTCGCCTGGGCGACAAGGTTCGACAGGCGCCGGTTCTCCGCCGTTGACTCTGCCAGTCGGTCGGTTTGCTGCCGTAGAGCCGCGTGCTTTTCGCGCAATCCGGCCCTGGCATCGCGTTGGACCACCACCGGCGTCGCGAGGCTGGCCAAAATCATCGCGCCGGCGATGCCGAGTTTAACCGGTATCATGTTCATTGGTTTGCCGGCGTGGAAGTATGCTCTTTCTCCCACGCGTCGAAGTTTCCATCCGCTGAACTGTGGGTCTGAGAAGCGCCATCGGCAAAACCATAGACCCTTGACCAGGTGCCGTCAGGCCATTGGTGGGCCTGCTTTTCCCGCAGCACGATGACGTTTCCCGCATTCGTAAGCGCATTTCGCGATCCTCGATAAACGATTTCGAACTGGTTGGTCACTTGAGTAAACTGAGCCAAATCGTCCAAAACAGGGTCAGCGCTAAACGCGTCCGCGAAATAGCGGGCCGCCTGATCAAAACTCGCGGGAAACTGATCCTGGTTGTCAAGAGAATAGAGGACAAACGCGAAAAGAAAATCCTTGGCGACACGCGCTCTAGCGACGACTTCCTCTTTTAACTGTAAAGGTGTTTTCGCTTGATCCGACGGCTGCGCATTCTGCTCCCGCAGCCGGCGATTTTCTTCCTGCAACGCAGCCAGATCATTTGTCTGTGGCCGCAGCATCGCCGCTTCGTCGCGAAGTCTCATCAGTTCGCTTGAGCGATCGTCCGCGCCTGAGGCCTGCGCCAGCAGATCGGACAGCCGCTCGCGCTCGCTCTGCAATCGAGCCAGTTCATCCGCCTGCTGCCGGGAGGATGCGTCCGCTGCGCGCATTCTGGCCTGGGCTTGATGTTGAATCATCAACGTCGTCGCCACGCTGGCGGCGGCGATGGCGCCGATAATGCCGGTTTTGAGTTTGGTCGCGGTCATAAATTTCAAGAGGGTGAGTGTCGTTCCGCTGGCAGCGGCGGCGCTGGCGATTGATCCGCCGGTGAGTGTCGCGACAAAGGCGGTCGGAGCGGCAGTAGCGGCATTGCCCGTGAGAGCCAGAGCCAGGGCTGCCGCTGTCGAGGTCACGCCTTTGCGCGCGAGTTGGGCGCGCAGTTTTTCCAGCGCGCGCTCCACGCGCATTCGCGCCGCGTTCTCGCTCAGTCCCAACCTTGCGCCCACCTCCTTAAGGCTTTGGTTCTGGAAATAGCGGAGCAGCACAGCGACGCGGTCCTTTTCGCCAAGTCTGTGCATGGCTTCATCCAGCACGGGAAGGAGGTCGTCCCAGGCCGGCTCGGATGCGGGATTGCGGAGGAGTTCATTCATGGAATTGGCCTCCTGTTCGCGCGCCTTCCGCCGTTGTTCCGTGCGATTGGCGCGCAGCGCTACCAGGCGCGTCGTCGTGTAGAGCCAGCCGGCCAGCGCGGGATGCTTCCTGAGGCGCCGCGCCTGCCGGGCGAGTTCAGTGAAGACTTGTTGCGTCACGTCCTGGGCGCGATGGATGTCGCCGCCGGCCAGTCGCAGCGCGGCGGAATAGACGAGATCCACGTGCCGCCGAATCAGTTCGGTGAAGGCGGATTCCGAGCGTTCGGAGGCGTACCGGCCCAACAATTCAGCGTCTTCACTCATCGCGTCTCAATAGTTAATGCCCGCGGGAGGTGAAAATCGCACTGGAAAATTTTTGCTGTTTACCGCGCGGAATGGCACGACGCGGGGGCGAAGGGATTTTCGGAGCGCGCGCGATACGGGCAGCCATCGGAAAAATTCATTTCCGCCGACGCGCACTTCCGCGCCACAATGCGCCGAAGGATGCGACGGCTTATTGCCGGGCGGGTGTCGAAATGATGTGTTCTGCCTCCCAGGCCTTAAAGTCGTCGTCCGACTCAATAATCTGCGAGCTTCCGTCTGCCATGCAGTACACGCGCGCCTGCTTTCCACTGGGCGCAATAAAGGTTTGCCGGTCGCGAATTACGGCCACTGCGCCTCGTGGAATGCCTTTCAGTTCGTTGAGCGATCCACGATAGACGATGTCAAATTGGTTTGTGCCGCTCAGCGGATAGTCGCGCAGATACTTGGCGACCTGATCCAGGCTTGAGGGGAAACGGTCTTGATGGTCCAAGGCATACATGCCGAATGCGAGGCCGAGATTCCGGGCATCGATGGGCTTGGCCGCTGCCGTGCGAAGGAGTTGGTCGTAGTATTCGGGCGGATGAGCCTCGGGTTTTGGAGCGGGTCGGGAAGCGCGCGCCTGGCGATTGCTTTTAAGTTGGGCTGCCAGTTCGTTGGTTTGTTTTTGCAGCACCTCCGCCCGACTGCGCAGTTTGGCCAGTTCGTTCCACTGGCTGTTCGTTGAACTCTTCGCCTCAGCGATCCGATTGGAAAGCTGTTCTCCTTCTGCGATCAGCTCGGTCAGTTGCTTGTCTTGCCGGCGCAACACCGCATCGTTTTCGCGCATCTTCGCCTGGGAGTTGAGGTGGAGGATCAAGGTTATTGCCAGACCGATGGCGATAGTGGCGATGATCAAAGTGATTTTGAGTTTTTTCATAATTCGATTCCAATGAGACGTGAAGGTTCGACTTTCCCCGTCAGCGAGTTTTTACCCACCGATTGGTCACCCTGCTATCAGCCATGCCCCCGTACGTCATGCCGATCGTGAAACGCAAATCCCACGTTTCATCCACTGGTGCTTTTTGCGTAATCACCCACTCGTCCCCTTGCTGCAATTTGCTGACCAGACTGTCTGCCCGCACAATCTCGTAACGTTCCAGAATGGCGTCATCTACGGGCGATCTAAAATAGGGTGACAGTTCTGAAAGTGCGCTCGGGAACTGGCCATTGTTGGCTTTGCTGTAATTGCGTAACGCGCCGGCCAGGATGTCGAGGACGCGCTGTTCTGCATTCGCCCTGATGATACTCATAGCGCGGCGACATTCCTCGTCGCTGCTGAGGATGTTCGGATAAATTGAGTCGATCCAATCCTGGTCGCCGAGAAACTGAAGTTCTGGAATTTTCCCGGCGGGATTTGCTTCCAGCCATTGCTTAAGATGATTTGCGCGCTCCGACCAGACTTCTTCTGCCGTTGCCAGCGCATTGCTTCCAGTCGCCGGATCTGAGGCCATCAGTCGCGTCAATTCCTGAACATCCCGGTTCAAACGACCGACTTGGCCCCGGAGTCGCAGCAGTTCGTTGAACTGGCCGCTGGGAAGTGATCTTGAATCGTTTGCCTCCGCGAGCAGGTTTGCGAGGCGCTCATTTTCCTTTTGAAGTTCAGCCAACCGGCCTGCTTGTCGTCGCAGCGCGCGGTCTTGTTCGGCCAGCTTCGTTTGAGCGTGGTGGTGAACCAGCGCCGGCGTTAGCACGCTTGCCACGACGATCGCGGCGATCAGAAGTTTTTGTGTGGCAGTCATGGCGATGGTTTTGACGGCGGTTGCAGTTGCAGCGGCGGCAATGGTTGTTCCGGCAAGCGCGGCGGCGGTCGAAATGGTGACGGCCAAACCCACAGGCGCAGCCTGGACGGCGTTGGCCGAAAGCAGCACCCCGAGGCTCGTAGCGGTCGTCGTCACGCCTCGGTGTTTGAGGAAACCCTCCAATTTCTCCAAGGCGCGCGTCACGCGCATGCGCGCGGCGTCTTCGTTGCTGCCCAGGGCCTGGCCGACCGAGCGGAAATCATTCTGTTCAAAAAAGCGAAGGAGGATGGCGGTACGATCCGCCTCGTCCAGTTGGTTGATGGCTTCATCCAGCACCGGCGCGACGAGTGAGTAGTCCGCGTCGGAGTTGTTTTGCAGCGCATTCATTTCAGCAGCCTGCCTTTCTCGGGATTGGCGGCGCCGTTCGCCGCGCATCAGCGTGGAGGCTGTGAAACAGGTGTCCCGATGCAGCCAGCCGCCCAGTTTCACATCCTCGGGTAACGTCCGCGCGACTCGGGCCAGGTTCACAAAGACCGTCTGCGCCACATCTTCCGCTCGATGCGTGTCGCCGCCGACCAATCGGAGTGCGGTGGAATAAACCAAATCCACGTAACGGGTCACGAGCTCGCGAAAGGCAGCGTCCGATCCGGTCTGGACGTATTCGGCGAGCCAGTTGTGATTGTCCGTCATATTCAATCACCAGTAAAAAGCCGCCGAGTAATCAAACCGAACAAAAAAGTTCAACTTTCCTGAACTCGACCGGACAGGGATGTAGCGTTGGGCATCTTGCCAGACGTGGAGGGCGGGCGTCCCGCCGCCAGGAATAGGTGTGCGAGTTTTTGAGGACACACGAAAGAATCAAGCGCGCTGGGATTGCGTTAGGTTTTTCCGCCGGGCGGGACGCCCCGGCTCTACGACAGGCAGAGATGCCTGCCGCTACGGACGCGCAACGCCGGTTCGGAACGGTGTTCCGCATAGGCGCGGAGCAGTTGTGAGTCGGTCTGGTCGTTCACTCACCCAATAGTAGCCGCCGCCGCCCAAATCGGACAGAGGACAGAAAGAGGGTTTTAATGCAAAGACGCCAAGGAGCGAAGCCGCAAAGAACAATCCAAAGGGATTGAATCAATAAGCCCAGGGTTGGAGCGGGCCAGCGGGACTACGCTGGGTCAATGATCGAATTCGTTTGCAATTCCGTGTTGGGGAGGGCGCATGCGCCGGCGCGCAATTCCGCCGGGACATCGCGGCGAAGGCGATGCTGTAACTCACGTTGCGGATGGCCGAAATGGCGCATACAAGTAAACCAGATCTGTACCTTCAGTCGCATACAGTGTGCTATTTTTTTTGCTCCCATTTCATCATCTTTTGGTATGCGGCTTGTCGCTCGGGTGTTGTGAGGTAAGGGAGGATCAAATTTCGATCAGTCGGTTCCTGTCCGTTGTGCGCAGCTTTATAGGCCTCCCCGGCTTCCTTGGCGGCCATTTGCAGAACATACTCTGGCGGAACCACGCCCCATGCGTTATGGCCAGCGGTGTCCACGCCACCGCTGGCAAAACCATGCAGTCCGACGGCATAGCGGCAATCCCAATCCTCATCAACGGCTGCTTTTTGGGTAATGATCGGGTCGCCGAAGTTAGCAGTTCTCACCGTCTTCGCCGGCGCGATCTCCCAGCGGTCCAGGATGGCGTCCTCCACGGGCGACGGGAAGTAAGGTTGCAATTGGGAGAGGTCAGTGGGGAATTGCCCATTGTTGGCTTGCGCATACTGGGTCAACGCCGGATTTAAGAAAGTGGTAATAAACTTGAATTCTGCCGCGCTTCGTAAATTAGCGAAGGCCTGGAGATAATCACCTTCTGTCTCTAGAAGGCCTCTGGTTGGGGCCATATAGTCCGCATCCAGTAATCGCATTTCAGGAATTCTGGCCCCGGGCGTTTCCGCCAAGCGTTGCTTAAGCTTGCTGGCTCGTACCAGCCATGATTTCAATTCGGCTTCGATGGCATCACGGCTTGGCGGCGTCGCGCTTCCTCGCAATCGCGCCACTTCGCCGCGCAGTTTGGCAAGCTCCGCCGTGTCGCGGCGCAATTGTTCGTTCTGCTGTTGCAAGGCGGCCAAGCGGTTCGCTACGTCGGCGCGTTCGCGTTGCAACTGCTGGATTTGTTCGGCCAGCGGCGCTTGCTGTTGCTGAAGCGCTCGAACCTCGCTTTTCAAGTTGGAAGCCTGGTGCCCTTCATAGATTCCCGTTCCGACGGCGGCCACCAGCGTCGCTCCGATCACTGCTTTTTGCATCGTAGTCATAGCAATAGTTTTGGTTGCGGCAATGGCCGTTGAAGTTTGAATGGCGGTTCCGGCCAGTCCGGCCGTGGCCGAAATGGCGACAGCCAATCCGACAGGCGCGGCTTGCACGGCGTTGGCGGAAATGACGACCACGAGTCCGCTTGCGCCGACCGTCACACCGCGTTTGGCGAAGAAGTCGCGCAGCCGTTCCACGGCGCGGCTGACTCGCTTCTGCGCGGCGTCTTCGGACGTGCCGAGGATTTCCGCAATCTCGTGGGCGGACTTGCGCTCGAAGTAACGCAGCAACAGCGCGTCGCGATCTGGTTCGCTCAACTCGCCGAGCGCGGCGTCGAGATGCGGGGCGATGTTTTCCCAGACGACGTCAGGTTCGGCGGAAAGCAAATCATTCATGACGGCGGCCTCCTGTTCGCGAGCGCGGCGCCGCACGTCGGTGCGGACGGTCTGCGCGGCGATGTTTTGCGCGGTGCGATGCAGCCAACCGGACAGCACCGGACGATCCGCGAGTTGGGCGAAGTTTTTCGCGAGCGCGACGAACACGCCTTGAGTTACATCTTCCGCGAGGTGCGAATCACAAACCATCCGCAGCGCGGCGGAATAGACGAAATCCACATGGCGGCGCACCAACTCGGCGAACGCTGGTTCGGAGCGGTGTTCCGCGTAGGCGCGCAGCAGTTGTGAGTCGGTCTGGTCGTTCACTCACCCAATAGTAGCCGCCGCCGCCCAAATCGGACAGGGAATGTAGCTTTGATGGCAAGAGCATGAATCGGAACTGGGCTAAGGGACGGTATCCCACCGCCCGCCCTCCAGGCTTAAGGGGATAAGCCCGCGGAGACTTACGGCCGAGCGATGATCCAGCTCCCGATTCACTGGCGCTTTCTGAGTGATTACCCAATCTTCCGGGGCCTCCACATCGGCTTCGATGTTCAGGTTTTTCGCTGGGACGATTTCATAGCGTTCCAGTAATGCATCATCCATGGGGGAGGCGAAATAGGGTTTCAACTGCGAGAGAACGGCGGGAAATTGGCCATGATTGGCCTGGGCGTATTGCTGGAGCGCCTGGAATGCTGCTTTTGAAAACGCGAGTTCCCCCCGGGAGCGAAGGTGGCTCATCGTCTGACGGTATTCGTCGTCCGTGACGGAGAGATTTTCGACGGCCTCGATCCAATTGGAGTCGGAAAGGAATTGCAGCTCCGGGATCTTTTCCGACGGCATGTCCTCCAGCCACTGCTTGAGCTGCGCGACGCGCGCCCGCCTCATATCCATTTCGTCTGCCAACAGAGCGGTGAGGTTGATGCCGGCGGCCCACGCTTCCATTTGCTGAAGCCCCTCGCGGATGCGGCGGACTTGGCGCCGGAGCGGTTCCATTTCCTGGACGGCCTTACGCAGTTGACCGACCTCAGCTCGCAATTTCATCAATTCACTGAGTTCTGTGTGGTCGAGCGAATGGGAACTCTTCACCTGGGCGACGTTATTCGACAGGAGTTCGTTCTCTGACGACAATTGTTCCAACAGAACACCCTGGTGCTGCAACGTCGATCTCTTCGAAACCAAAAGGACTTCCGCCCGCTTTTGAATCAGCCACGGAGACACCAAGACCGCGGTCAGAATCGCGCCAAGGATGCCAAGTCTCAGCTTTTTCATTATTTCGATGCCTCAGGTGGGACGATCCGCCGTTTTTCCCAGGCGTCAAAATTGCCATCGGCCGCGCTATGATAGTTGCCGACGCCGCCAAGCATGGTGTATACCTTCACCGACTTGCCGTCGGTGTTTTTCCACGGATGCTTTTGCCTGATCAGGATGATGTCGTTCGGATGAGCATACTTGTCGGGAGCGGGCCGCGGCCCCTGGAAAACGATTTCAAATTGGTCGGGAGAAAAATTGGCAAAATTGGTTCGGTTCCCGTACTCGGTGGACATGATGCCGGCCACCTGCGCGAGGTTGGTGGGAAACTGGCCGTGTTGACTGGCGTACCCGCGCGTCACACCACCGAGTCTCATGCAATAATCCGTTCTGGCGTTGAGCTCGGGGCTGTCCACGAGCTGCTGTTCCTTGGGGCCGTGCAGGTCTTCTCGGAACCTGGTTCGCGCCAGGTTCAGTGCCGCACGGAGTTGCCTGTCTTCTTCCTGTAACGCGGCCAGCTCGTTCTTTTGATTTCGGAGCGCTGCCACTTCATGGCGCAATCTTTGCAACTCATCCCCCGTATTTACTGACGGACGGCTCAGCGCTGCAGCGAGACTCGAAAGCCGTTCGTGCTCCGCTTGCAGTGGCGCCAATGCAGCCACTTGTTGGCGCACCGCCCCGTCCGCCTCCCGGATTTTGGCTTGGGAGTTGTGTTGAATTACCAAAGAGGTCACGGCACTGGCGGCAACGACGCCAGTGATAATTCCAGCTTTGAGTTTTGTGGTAGCCATAAGTTTCAAAAGAGTGAGCGTGGTTCCCGTCCCCGCAGCGGCGCTCGCAAGGGACGCAGCGGAAAGCGTTGCCGCCAATCCGACCGGCGCGGCCTGGATGGCATTGGCCGCAAGCACCACGGAGAGCGCGGCAGCTGAAGTCGTGATTCCCCGTTGGGACAGCAAATCGCGCAGTTTGTCGAGCGCGCGCGACACGCGCTTTTGCGCGGCGTCGTCGCTCACACCGAGCCCCACACCCACGGATCGCAAATCCTGGTTTTTGAAGAAGCGCAGCACCAGCGCGTCGTAGTCCGGTTCGCTCAATTCTGCCATGGCTTCGTCCAGCACAGGACGCAGGCGTTCCCAGTCCGGTGCGGTGTCGGGCGGCGAGTCGAGGTTTTCCATAGCCTGCCTTTCGCGGGAATTCCGGCGGAATTCATCGCGCCGGAGATTGAGCGAGATGTTGCGCGCGCCGCGGCATAGCCAGCCCGCCAGCGAAGCGTTCCCGGCGAGCTTTGGGGACAAGGACCGCGCGTCGCGCGCCAGACCGACGAAGACACTTTGGGCGACCTCGGCGGCAATGTCCGGTGAATCCACCTGTCGCAAAGCGGCGGAATACACCAGATTCGTGTGCCGGGCGACGATTTCCGCGAAGGCGGTTTCCGCACCGTGTTCGGCGTATTCGCGGAGGAGTTGGGCGTCGGACTTTGGTTGCATCTCACTTATTTAATAACCGTCCGCTGCAAAATCCGACAAAGTTTTTGTAGGGTCAGGCATCCTGCCTGACGTAGAGGGCGGCATATTGCCGCCAGGACAGAACGGGTGGAGGTTGAAGCGACTCAGGAAATTTCCAACGCGCATCGGTTTGCGTGAAATTATCCGCCGGGCTGGAAGCCACGGCTCTACGG
>Ga0209376_1002457_pt1 | contig 17524 bp, 17 predicted proteins | sample GraSoiAngelo_134_FD_185891 | JGI IMG/M metagenome (GOLD analysis project Ga0209376, IMG submission 185891) | Grasslands soil microbial communities from the Angelo Coastal Reserve, California, USA - 14_0929_05_30cm (SPAdes) (version 2) | ecosystem: Environmental > Terrestrial > Soil > Grasslands ... | reverse complement strand
AACTTCACTGGCAGGAGGCAGGGCTAGGTATGCGTCACCGATTCGCAACGAGGCAGTTCGTGAGGCTCTTCAGGCCCTTCACATGTTACCGGACTCCCTTTGGTCGAGAAACCGCTTCATCAGAAGAGAAAAATGCTGCCGTGGAATACCACTCTCTTCGGCAGCCTTGGTGATATGGCCGTCATGCATCGCCAGCTTGACCCTCAAGTAGGCGCTTGTGAAATCTGCCAGAGCCTTCCTCTTCGCTTCCATGTACGGCAAACCTGTATAGGAGGTATCGTCTGCCAATCCGGTTTTCTTCGCTGATGGAAGCAACTCTGTGATTTCCGAGCCGGTTATGGCGTCTCTCGTCGAGAGCATGACCGCCCGTTCCACCACGTTCCGAAGTTCCCGCACATTGCCTGGCCATACATAGGACGTCAGTTCCGAGATCGCCGACGAATCGAGGTAGCATCCGGGCTTCCCCATCTCCCTTCCGAGCTGACCCACAAAATGGCGGGCGATGATCGAAACATCTTCAACGTGGTCCCTCAAGGGCGGTACGCGAATGACAATGACGGCGAGCCGGTAGTAGAGGTCCTTTCGAAACGCTCCGGTGCGGACTTTTTCCTCAAGATCCTGGTTTGTCGCCGTAATGAACCGCATATCCACTCGTTTCACGCGGGTTCCCCCGACCGGACGGAGCTCGCTGTCCTCCAGCACCCTGAGCAGCTTGGACTGCAGGGGTAGGGGCAACTCCCCGATCTCATCCAGAAAGACGCTTCCACCGTCGGCCAGCTCGATGAGACCTGGCTTGTTGGAGACCGCCCCGGTGAAGGCGCCGCGCACGTGACCGAACAGCTCACTCTCCACCATGCCCTCCGGCACCGTGGTGCAATCGATCGGCTGGTACGGCTTGTCTCGTTCGCGGCTCTGCTCGTGGATCGCCCGGGCGATCAGCCCCTTGCCCGTCCCGGTCTCACCCATAATGAGCACCGTGGATCGCACCAGTGCCGCCTCACGGACCTTCCGCATCACTTCCTGGAACGCACTGCTTGACCCAACTAAACTGCCGGCCTGACTGTCTTGTCTGATACTTCGCTCGAAGGCGGAGTTGCGCCGGAAGATTTCGGAGAGACGGATCGCCCGGTGAAGGCGCATCCCCAGATCCTGCGGATTCACCGGCTTCAGAATATAGTCGTAGGCGCCGCGTCGCATCGCCTCCACGGCCGTGGGAACCCCGCTCATGCGCGTGACGACCAGGACCGGCAGATTCCGGTCCAGTTCCTGGATGTGGCTGACCAGGTCCAGGCCATCCATGCCAGGCAGGACCATGTCGGTGAGGACCAGATCGATCGGTCGCTCACTCAGCAAGCCAATCCCTCCTTCGGCAGTGGCCCGCACCTGAATTTCAAGCTCTCCCTGCAGTGCCTTGAGGTCCGCCTGCTCGATGGCATGGAGCATCAATTCGGTATCGGAGGGGTCGTCCTCAATCACGAGGATAGTAAAGGGTGCCGGTGCCCTCCGCAGGGCAGACAGGGATTCAGCGGCTGGATTGGTCATGACGCTCCTCCCCTTTCGGCAAGGAAACCGCCTCGTTCGTTTCATCCGACAACTCAGCCGTGCGAGCTGTCATCGGCTTCCCCTTATAATTAGACCGACCGATCCTGGAGAGGTCACCGAGGGCCGGAAGCGTGAAGATCACCGCGGAGCCCGGCCCGTCCGGCGATTCAATCCATACCTGCCCGCCGTACAGCTCGATGATGCGCTTCACAATGGCCAGCCCGATTCCGCTTCCCTTGACCGACCCCGAATTCAGCCGGATGAACGGCTCGAAGACCCGCTCACGCAGTTGCGGAGGGATGCCTATTCCGTTGTCTACCACTGAGCACTGCACCTGGCTGTCCACCCGCGTCACTGTAATACGGATGAGGGGATCGGGTCGATCACCGGAAAATTTGATGGCGTTCGAGATGAGATTGTCGAACACCTGCCGAAGGTAAGCCCGATGACAGGCCACCATCCGGAAGGCGGTCTCAACGGAGACCTTCACGCGGCGGCTTTCAAGCTCACCAGCTCTCGCCTTGAGCACGTCCTGCAGCACTAGCGCCGGGTCCACCGCCTCGACTGCTTCCCGCTGCACGCCCACCCGCGCCACTTCCAGGATGTCGTGGACGCGCTTAATCAAGTCTTTTCCATTCTCCTCGATCAACTGCAGCCATCGAGTCGCCCGTTCATCGAGTTTGCCACCATACTCCTGCCGCAGCATCGACGCCAGCCCCTCCATTCGTTCTCCTGGAGCCTTCAGATCATGAGCCAGGGATTCGGCCAGATGCTCGAGCTGGCGGAGGCGTAGCTCAAGGCCTTTCTCTTTCTGGTGCGCTGCTTCATAGAGACGGGCGTTCGCGATCACGATGGCAGCATCACCGGCGAAGCCCTTTGCCAAGCGGACATTCCAGCTCTCTCGGGAAACTTTGCGGTTCTGCAGGAACGCCAGGACACCGAACGGCACGCCCTGGGACAAGAGTGGGACTGCCAGCATGCTCTCGCCGACGAGGTTTGGCCTCACCACCTGTGGCCTGAGGTCTTTCCGGAGATCCTCTCCGAGAACGGGCTCTCTGGTTTCGAACGCCCTCACTGACGCCGGAAACTCATCCCAGAGCATGACCGTCTTTTGTAACTGATCATTCCATTCCCCTGAGGCAGCCTCGACGACCCAGCACCCCATCCGTTCATTCCGCAGCATGACGAGACAAACGTCAACCTGCAGGAGCTCAGCCGCACGCTCGGTAATCCGACGGAGCACCCCATCCAACCCGTCCGGTCCGATCGTGCTGATCTCATGACCAATCGCGTTGATCGCCTCTAGTTCCCGAATATGTCCTCTGATGCGCCGGGCCATCTCTTCGAAGGACCGGGCCAGTTTCCCAATTTCATCGGACGAATGGACAGCGATGGAACCAGGATGACGATCCAGTTCGGCTGCGCGCTCGCCCAATGTGGTGGCCGACGCTTGGAGGACCGCCAACGGCCCGGTAATGGACCTGGTCAAGAGTCGGGCGCCGACCAGGCTGAGCGCTAGCCCCCCGACCACCGCCAACAGTAAGCCCCAGAAAGCCCGTTGCGCGAGACCGCTCTGATCCGCCTCGAAGATCCGAAGCCTCTGGTCCAGGCGATCTTCAATAAGCCGGAACTCGTCTCGCAATTCATCTGAGAGGGCGAGACCTTTCCCCGACCGGACATAATCCAATACCTCCTTCTCATGGCCAGCTTGAAACTGCCGAATGAGCGCCTTCTTGGACTCCAGCAACTCTTTCAGTCGTTCACTGACGTTCTGAACGTCTGCCGCAAGGTCCGGGGTAGGTTCAGCGACCGCCATCGCACGGGCCACGGTGGGGTTGAGTTTGGTCTCCGCCTCTTCCAGAGGCCTCAAAAACCAGTCCTGCCGCGCCAGCAGATACCCCCGGAAGGCGTCCTCGATATCCACGGCGAGGCGGCGAAGCACGAGAATTTCATGGCGGGCCGACACGATTTGGCGATGCTGCTGCTGGATGCTCAGGAGGTGGTTAATGAGCATCACATGAACGCACAGCGTCGCGACCAACGGTATGAACAGAGCCAGGAGAATGGTCCAGACCTTCTGTTGAACCAGGAGCCGGCTCCACCATTCGCGCAACAAGATGCCCATGCCTCTCCTTAACAGAGCCGCGCCAACCCCTCGAGGGCCGGCTGCAGCAGCAGACCCGAGCTGAGTACGCAACGTCCTATGATCCTAATTGTCGCGCTAGAACCTGTCAAGAAGCTACGCCGCTCCTGGAACCCAATTGACTCGCGGAACCTCTGCCTCCTCACACAGGCCATGGCAGAGCACTGCTTTCTGGTCGGACCTGGATTATGAGATAATAGGACCATGCTTCTGAAGCGTCTGCTGGTCGGTCTCCCCCTCAAGACGACTCAAGCAATCCACGAGCGGTTGTCCAAGCGTCTCGCCCTGGCGGCATTTGCCTCCGACCCGCTTTCCTCGGTGGCCTACGCCACCGAAGAAATCCTGCTGGTCCTGGTGCTGGCTGGCACCGCAACGGTGGTCTGGTCTATCCCCATCAGCCTCACGATCGTCCTACTTCTCTCCATTCTCACCATGTCGTACCGGCAGATCATCTTTGAGTATCCCGAAGGGGGTGGCGCCTATACCGTGGCCAAGTCCAATCTCGGCGAGTTGCCAGGCTTAACGGCCGCCGCCGCGCTGATGATTGATTATGTCCTCACGGTTTCTGTGAGCGTGGCGGCTGGGGTGGCAGCAGTCACCTCCGCGGTACCATCCTTGTTTCCCCACCGCGAGCTGATGGGGCTCCTAGCGATCCTTCTCGTCATGATCGTGAATCTCCGGGGCCTCCGCGAGTCAGGCCGGATCTTTGCCGTGCCCACCTATCTGTTCATCGGCGCCATCCTCGTGATGCTGGCCGTCGGGCTCGCACAATTCCTGTTTGGGCGGTCAGGACAGATGGCGGCGGGGCAAGGCGGCAATCCTGTGCCGGCCGTTGAAGGCCTGACGCTCTTCTTGCTCCTCCGCGCCTTCTCCTCCGGCTGTACCGCGCTCACCGGGATGGAGACGATTTCAAACGGTGTGTCGGCCTTCAAACGGCCTGAATCCAAGAATGCGGCCCTGACCATGGTCGGCATGGCGACGATCCTGGGGACCATGTTCCTTGGCATCAGCGCCCTGGCCTACCACTTTGGAATACTTCCGAAGGAAGACGAGACGGTTGTCTCCCAGATCGCCCGAGCGACCTTTGGGCAAGGGCCACTGTATTACCTGGTTCAGGCCTCGACGATGATGATCCTCATCCTGGCGGCCAACAGCGCCTTCAACGGGTTCCCTCGTCTGGCCTCTATCCTGGCCCGGGACAGCTACATGCCACATCAAATGGCTCTCATGGGCGACCGGCTGGTCTTTTCGAACGGTATCATGATCCTTGGCGTTTTCTCCGGCCTCCTGATCATCCTGTTCCAGGGTGATACGCATGCGCTCATCCCGCTCTACGCCGTTGGGGTCTTTCTGTCCTTCACGCTCGCGCAGGCCGGCATGGTCCGCCGCTGGGTGGTCAAGCGAGGGCGGCACTGGCGCAAAAAGCTGATCATCAACGGTGTGGGAGCCGTGGCGACCGGCGTCGCCACCGGGATCATCGCCAGCACCAAATTCCTGCATGGGGCTTGGATCGTCGTAGCCCTGATTCCGCTGATCATTATGTGGTTCCGTACCGTGCATGGCCACTATCGGGCCGTAGCGGAGCAGATCGTCTTGGAACGGGACCACCGTCCTCCTGTCCCGAGACAAAACATAGTCCTCATTCCAATCAGCGGCGTCAATCGCGCTGTGATCAGGGCGGTGGACTACGCGCGAAGCCGACCGGGAGACATCCGCGCGGTCCTGGTTGACGTGGATAAGGAGGACACCGCTCGGACTGAAATGCAGTGGGCCCAATGGGGATGCGGCGTCCCTCTGGTCGTCCTGCCGTCCCCCTACCGTTCCGTGCTCCGCTCACTCCTGGACTACATTGAAGAGGTGCTCGAGAAGGACCCGCAAACCTGGGTAACCGTCGTCCTGCCTGAAATCCTGCCGGCTCGATGGTGGCAAAACATTCTGCACAACCAGCGAGCGCTAATGCTCAAGGCGGCGTTGCTCTTCAAGGAACGCGTCGTCCTCACCGATGTCCCGTTTCACCTGGAGCGATAAGAGACTGTGGAGGTTCCTATGAACGCGATGGATCGAGCCCTGGTCAGACGGACGATCCGGATCGCCCTGATGAGCGTGGTCCTTGTCTCTGCAATACCGGCAATGGCGTTCAAAATCGTGGAGCCGGCTGAGAACAGCGTCTTAAAATCGGGAAAGGCAGTCACAGTCAAGGTGGACTTGGGTCAGAACCCGGGGGTCATCAAGGTCCGCTATTACTGGTATCCCGAACTTGGCGACACGCTCGTGGAACAGGACGAGGACGAGAAGTCGGCAGGGCCAACCCAGAATAAGATCGCGATTGACAAGTTTTTGACGAAAGACAGTGCAACCGGAGGTTCGATCGTGGTGACGCCCCTCCTGGTTGCCACCGCAGAAGCCGATCCACCGTTCGGCGGGAAACTCCCGGTGCCACCCGAAGCGATCGGTGTCGTGAGGCTGCTGGCGGTCGGCGATATCTCCCGAGGGCGCCTTGGGACCAGATCCGTGTTCGATGAGATTCTGGTGCGGGTTGAGCCGGAGGCCGAACTCACCTCCATCGAGTTCGAAACGGACAAGCCGCTGCGCCTTGGGCGGGCAGGTCAGGTAGCGACCTACGGCCAGGTGGATACCCTCGGCAAGATCATCGAGCTGCCGGTGGTCGGCCAATTTTCGGACGGGGTGGTCCGGCCTATTGGGTCACCAACCACTGGAACCTCTTACCGGTCCTCCAATGAGAAGGTCATCAAGGTTCATCCGCAGTTCGGACTCTTGCAATTGGTGGGCAACGGCCGAACCACCCTGACCGTTACTAATCGAGGCAAGAAGGAGGATCTCGAGGTCATCGTTGAGGTGGGTGACGAACCAAACGAATCGCCGATCGCCGATGCCGGTCCAAACCGGACCGTGAAGGCCGGCGCGAAAGTCGAACTGAACGGGCTGAAGAGCCGAGATCCCGAGGGAGAAGCGCTGTTCTACGCCTGGAGCCAGGTGCGGGGAAGCAAGGTCCCGCTGCTGGACGTCAACATGCCACGGGCCTCGTTCGTGGCTCCCCAGGTATCCGAAAAGCGGCTCTTCCGGTTCAAGCTTCGCGTCTCCGACAAGAAGGGGGCGGATTCTCTGCCGGCCTTCGTGGACGTCGTGGTGGAACCCTAATTACCGTGACGCGTGATTCGTGAAGCGTGATGGGTTGGACAAAGCAGTCAATAGTTCCCTCCTGCTTATCATGATTTGCCCTCTTAAGGTTATTTTAAATATACTGAGGGTAATTCTGAATCCCCCAAAAACATGTGAGGAGACCGCAAGCCATGGCGACTGTGAAGGTGTCCTTGTCAGATGAAGAAATGCGGCGTCTGGAAGAGCTGAGCAAACGCGAGGGCCTCACCGTGGAGCAGATGGTGCAGCTCGGCATTCACGACTTCATCAGCCAGCCAGACGAGGCGTTTCGCACCTCTGCCAAGCGGGTCATGGAGAAGAACGCTGAGCTCTATCGTCGCCTCGCGTGACTCGCCATCTTACCCTTGCCGAAGTGTTGGAGCTTCACCGGACCGTGTTGGAACGGTGGGGCGGAGCCGGTGGGATTCGAGACATCAACGCTTTAGAGTCAGCTCTGGCTCAACCCCGCCAGAGCTTTGGCGGGCAAGACCTCTATCCTGATCTGGCAACAAAAGCCGCGGCTTTATGTTTCTCGCTCGTTCTTAATCATCCCTTCGTCGACGGCAACAAACGAGTTGGGCACGCGGCCATGGAGGTGTTCCTGCTGCTGAACGGGCACGAACTCCGCGCAACCGTGGACGAGCAGGAACAGCTTATGCTTCGACTGGCAGCGGGTCAACTCAAGCGTGACGCCCTGGCCGAGTGGGTCAAACAGCATATAGCTCAAGTGAAGCCGTAGTCACTGTGCTTCATGCGGCCGCGTTGGTTGACCTTCTTGAGCATCCTGACACAGAAACTAGTTCTCATCACTCTTTCTTCTTTGGCCGAAACAACCAGTAAAGTAGGAAAACTCTTGTGCCAAAGGCCTTGCCCGCGCGGATTGTGCCATGTGCAGGACATTGCCAGTTCCTCATTTCTTTTTTTATTCGCTCTTCCCCCACCCCTTTGATCTGTGTTGACGTCTTATGTTTTTCGAAAGACTTCTCCCATCCATCATAGTACTTCACCACTCCCTTATAACGCTTGTCAGGTAGCGACTCGATATGAGTAGCAAGCATCAAAGAGTACACTCTCGAGCGCCAATTGTGCAGCTTTTGACATTTCTTAACGTCTGCGAATAGGGCCTTAAAATGGGCAGTGGTTCGCTTGGCGCTGGTGAAAGTGAAGAGGGACCAGGTCTTCAATTGTATGAGGACCTTATGCTTATTAGCGCGTAGAACTGCTATGTCTATTCTTTTCCTCTTGTTCGTCTTGTTACTCCACTCGCGAGCCACGATATACTCTGGAGAAAGTTGCATATGTAGCTCAAAGGCAAGACGGTCCCTGACCGCAAACTCCGGCTTAGACGTCAGCGCCAGATACGCTAGTTCGCCCTCCTTTTCGCAGAAACTTTTAGAAAGACCTTCCAGAGTGTTCACTATTGCTGATATGATCTTGTCGGCACTCATTGTTTCTGCCCTCCTTCCGTCTGAAGATACCCGCACCTTCACTATTCTTCGAGTTCCTCGTCGTCAAAGTCCTCCGATAAGAGCTTGGACAGTTTGCTGGGTGGCGCGCAAAACCCCAGGCTCTCGCGGTCCGCGATCGCCTCATCGATCTTCGATGCCGCCTTGCGCTGTGCTTTCAGAGTCTTGAGGCTTCGAAAGAGATGCCGGTCGGTTGGCTCAATGCCCGCGTGGGCACATTCCAGCAGCGCGTTGACGATGATCTCCTGCACGTAGGCCATTGAAAAGCCCTTGCAGCCTTCGGCGACCCGGCGCAACGCTTCTTGCGAGAAATATAGCTGACCTTTCCTAGACAACAAAGCAAATCGCTGTTTCTCGTCGGGCAACGGAAACCTCCAGACTCGATCAAATCGACTAGGACGGTGCAAGAGCGCAGGATCAAGGTCGCCTGGATTATTTGACGTGGCGATGACCAGGAGACCGTTCATCTCTTTCAGGCCGTCGAGTGTGTTCAGAAAATACGAGAGCGATAGCCTCGGTGATTGTACGAGCCTATCCAAATCTTCAAAAATGATGATGGAGGGAGTGTGCTTGGTAGCCATATGGAACGCATGATGGACGTCATCCTCATCGACATCAATTCGAGTCAGCACGGTAAATACGGTTGAGTCGATCGAGTTGGCAAGCGCTTTTAACGTCAGGGTCTTGCCACAACCTGGAGGCCCCGTAAACAAAAACCCCAGACGATATGGAATTCCCATCTCTCGATATCGTTCACGCGCCTGAAAAAAGCCCTTGACATTGGCCAGGATGTCTTCCGCCATGCCGGGAGGCAATATGACCTCCTCCCAGGAGACGTGGGGAACAAGGATATTAGAGCCGTTGACGACATGAATTTCTCGATGATCCTTCTTGTTGCGGGCTTGACCATATGCTTCGAGAACACTGTTGAAGTCACGCAACGATGCATTGGACTTCGTGGCTACAAGAATGATGCGATCCCTTCGCCACTTGTCTTGGAGGAGCGCGTAAAAGTGTATAGGCTTCCCTTTCCACTCAATCTCTATCAAACCTGTCCAATCCTCAGCATCAAGTTCCTTTTCTAAATCCCATTCAACCCCCGGCTCGATCGCATGGGATTCCTTGGAAGTGCCCAAGAAATCCTTCTCGCTGACTTCATTTACCGCGAACCGGTATTTCAACGCTTCAGGATGCAAGTCCCGCAGACAGTCCAGCATGTAGGACAGATTGAACTGACAGCCCAACCTGTCACTGATCCTGTAGATTTTCCATCCATCACGACTTGGGTGTGCTGTCAGAAATGGGTCAAGATGCTCGCTGATACGAACTGATTCCGTCATAGATCGCCCTTCCCTCTCCGGTGGACTATTTAGTTTAACAATGCGACTCCACAGGCGTGCCGCATGAACACTCTTTATCACGTCTGTGTGACAGAATAGGTCACACAAAAGGCTGAGGGCATGAAGATAAGGATCAACGAGTCGTTGAGGTGTATTGGTGGTTAGCGGAAGAAAGCGTGGTTTTCACCAGTTCGACCAACTCTGGAGGTTCCAGCACTCTGGCATCGCTGCCCCAGGAGAGAATCCATCGCAGGATCTCCTTCGAGCCACCCGCCTGCATGGTGAGAAGGGCATCACCGTTGGCAAGCGACATGACTCTCTGAGTCGGATGCCACACCCGTTCTTTGAGTAGATGCGCCACAACCCGATTGAATCTGACTCGAATATTCATCGCGGGCCCCTCAATGATGCCGAAGGGGCGCTGCGATATCGCCTCGTGCAGCAAGTCCGACCGCATCTCGAACAGTTCGTCGGTCAACTCTACCTGCTTGACGCGCTCAACCGCATAGTTGCGGAGAGCCTTGGCGCGATGAGAGTAGCCGACCAGATACAGACCGCTCTCGTAAAGAAGCAGGGAGTAGGGATCAACCCGCTGAGTCTCTGATCCTTCTCGACCGGCCTTCTGGTAATGGAGATGCACTGTTCTTTGAAGCAAGAGCGCCTGGCGGAGCAGCGTCAATGTGTCTTTCTGTGTTGCATAGGAACGCATCATCCTCGGACGTGGAATGAAGACCTGGAGAATACGATCAAGATGATTGATCGTTTTTCGAGGAAGGCCAGCCTTGATTTTCTCAATCACCCGGTCCAAATCCTCCGAGAATGGCGTGCCAGCAAGATAGGCCAGATGGCTCTTTGCCAGATACAGCGACATGAGTTCATTGGGCGAGATGGAAATTTTCGGGAGACCTTTGTAACCCAGAGGAAGTTGCCACAGCCGGTCCCGCCCTTCTCCGTCATGCGTTAGCGGGTGACCTTCTTCTCCTATTCGGTCGAGACTTGTCTTCGGGTGATGCCAAACTCATCAGCCAATTCGTTGACCGTAACGGCCCGTGATGTCAAAACTCTCACAATATGCGCCAAGCGTTCAGCTTGGCTGTAGCTCTTGGATTGCCTCCCCATAGCTCTCCCTTTCACTTCCTTTTCGGTCGAACAGGCCCGGGCGTGGCGGCGGCAAGCTCCTGCCGATGCCGTCGGAGCTCCGGTCCGTAGCTCGAACGTAGCACAACCTTCTCAAACGGTGCGATCCGCTTTCTTACCCGTTCGATTTCTCGTCTGAGTGAATCGACCAGTCCCCACCCTGAGGCAGTCAGCCAGCCGAGTTTGCGGGCATGCTCCAGATCCTTAATCGAATAGCGAACGGACTCGACCTCCTCTAGGCAGCGGAAGCGGGCGCGGAGGAGTTCCGCGGCCGTGAGCGTCGATTGGCCTGATGTAGCCGAGGAGGACAGCCGCTCAAAAAGGATCGCGCCCATGGTGAAGGTGAAAGTGGCGTGGAGAATACCGCGTAGGGGCCGCAGGCTGCGCCGCCACGGGGAATAAAAAATCTCCTGATTCCGGTCATGGCGCTGCATGACGTACTTCCGCAGGAGCAGATTCAAATGATGATGGCTGTTCTCATGCACCAGATCGTCGATCAGATCGAGTCCATCTCGCTCGAAGCAATTGATGAACGAGAGCCCCGGCCGATGACGATAGCTGAAACTCACCACGCCGTGGGCCTTGAGCGGGACGATCCGTTGAGTTAGCAGCGCCAGATTCCTTGCGCCGTCCGGCCAGGCCGCTTCGATCACGGCAAGGGCCTTCCGGATACGCTCGACAAGCCCGCCGCTGGTAGGCGCCACGCTGATGGGGACTCGGTCCTTCCTGGAATAGACGAGCGTCGGGCCGAATGTCAGGCCAGCGGGCCACACAGAGTCCGGTGCCTTGAGAAACACCGGCCAGACGTGACGCCATCCCCACCGAAGCTGCTTTCCTGCGTTGAGCACGGTGGTCCTCAATCGCCCGACGTGGAGCCGGATGTTTTTCTGATGGATCATTAGAGTGGCGTTGAATTTCCGCCTGGCAAGTTCGTGCTGCACAGGCGCGGGCGGCTCGAGATAGGCGCCGGCCACTCCCAAGGAGACACAACCCGCAAGCTCCACGCGCTCAAAATTCTGGCTCAGATCACAGCGCACGGACCATTGCCGGCTCCCCGTCTGATCCAGCCAGTCACAGGGAAGGCCCGGCACGAGAAACAGCGACTCCTGAATCACCTGTTGCGCCAAGCGCACACAGAGGCCGGACAGACGCGGCACCAGCCCGGCCGACTCAGGTTCGCCTCGGGGGAACAGCTCGTCGAGATAACTGTTTTCGTAGAACTGCTCTTCGCACTCGGCAAAGAGTCCTGCCGCAAACTGCGAAGGATTCCGTTCGCAGCGGAGCTGCTCGCGCAGGTCGATGAAATACACCAGATCGTTCAACTCCTCGATCCACCCGACTACTTTCCAGCTGGAATAGTCTTCCTGCCTGAGGGATTGACCCACCAAGCGGAAATAGACCACCGGCAACCGCATGACTGCGGTCGGGCCAGGATAATGTTTTTCGAGATCGTTACAGAGTTCGTCGAGGAGACTCCGCATGGATTTGCTGAACTCATGGATCAGCGATGACAGGAACGTGGGCTCAAAAAGTTTCACGCGGAGCATCTTACCAGTCTGCTCTCCCTTTGATCTTGCTTTTCGCCCTGATTCCGATCAGACTTTCCACCAACAGGAGTGAGCCTCACGAACGATATCCGATCGGCTTTCTTCAACTCAGGTCGAACGCAGCAGAAAATCAATGCCGAGTCAATGAGAGAAAGGAGGTACCCCATGCCTCACGCGCGAACCCTCGCATTGGCCATAGTGTGCGCAATCTTCATGATGGTCCTGCCGGTTGTGGCGGCAGACCAGCAGGTCACGCTCGCACTGGGGGGAAAATTCTGCGAGTTTTACGGGGGAGACGTCCAAACGGCCTTGATGAAAGTGACGGGAGTCAAAGCGGTTGATCTCAACAGCAAGAAAGGCCATGCCGTCGTGACGGTGGACAACACCAAGGCAAAGCCGACGCAGTTGACGGACGCCGTCAACGCCGTCAAAGGCGATGGCTGGCACTGCAAGGCAGAGGTCGTCAAGTAACGATCATCCTGCCTCGCGAGCCGTTTCGACCAGGTCAATGGTGTAGCGACCGAGACCGCTGGTGGATGCCTCAGCATGGTGAACCTTGGCCGGCGGAATATCCAATTGGAGTCGTTTGACCATCCGCTCGATCGACATGGTTGCCTCGATTTCACAGACCCAGACATGCACGCCCGTCTCCAGTTCCTGAAAACGCCGGGCGACGCGAAACCGGGGGTCCTCCATGTAATACGCGGACAGGAATCCGGTAATGGCGTTGATCACCCAGCCATGTGCTTGGGCATAGCGATGGCTCACCCCAACCTCGACCAGTTGTTTGATGTCTGACCTGTCCATGAACGATAACAGTCGGAAGGTACTCTACGCGAGGGCGAGGGATTCTGTCCACGCAGGACGCTGGTCACAGGTGCCGAAGAGATTCAGCGAAAACTAGCCAGCGTGGCTATCAGGGGAACCAGCTGAGGAGCGGAGAAGAACTGGCAGTTCACTTCACAAGAAGGCGGTCAGGGCCCATGACGATCACGCGCTCAGTCTTTCCAGATCGAATGTTTTTCTGGCTTTCCTCGTCAAAGACCGAGCCATCCGGGCGAGACGTGCACGCTGGATTCGGCGATGTTGCATGATCTCTGGGTCCACGACATCCCCGCAGCTCACACATCTCCAACCGCATAACCAGAGATGTCCGCTGTTCGCAATGTCAATGAAGTAATCCACCACCATCAATCCATGACATCGGTGACATTTCATGAGCAGGGCCTCCTTCATCTGCGCACCGGCCGACCGTGCGCGCCACCCACGAGGGCTGCTGGTCAACAGCAGGTGACTCTTCACGAGGCGTCTGTTCTAATCTCTAGACAGTGGAGGTGCAATGTCGGTGCCCACCAAAAGGCCATGTTTTTTAAAGGTGTTTTTCATACCTTCCAACATCTTCTGGCAAATGTGAGACAGATGTGTCACCCAACGGCTGACAATTTGCCGCACTGCGGAAAGGACCATCTTGCCATCCGGCCATCACCTTGAATTTAGACTCCCATTACCATCAGACTAGGCTCGTTCATTCATGACATCGTGAGGGCAGTGCGTGTCCCAATCTGCGCAGGAGATCGCAGCAGTTGTGGCGGAGATTGCACCAGTCCTGACCGACGGGTGGGTGCAGAAGATTTTTCAACCCACGCCGAATGAGATCACGTTGGAGGTCCGAGCATCAGGACACAGGCTGTCGCTCCTGCTTTCGGCTGATCCTGAAATGGCTCGGCTCCATCTCCTCAGCCAGCGCCTTCCCAATCCCGCTTCGCCGCCGCCGTTCTGCCAGTACTTACGCGCGCACATCCAGGGCGGACACATCGACGGCATCGAGCAGGTTCTTGGTGACCGCATCGTTCGCATGAGGATCGCAACACGACAAGGGCTTCGCTCGCTGATTGCAGAGTTGACCGGCAGAACTGCGGATCTGCTTGTGCTGGATGCCGAGGACACAATCCTCGTGGCCTTAAAGAATGAGCGTGAGAAAGCAGGGCAGCCCTATCGCCCCCCTCGCGCGCGGAGAGAGGTACGGATCGGGACCGACGGCGATAGGGGTTCAGGTGCACCGCTCCAGCTCGATGAGAAGATGCCCTTTCCCGTCTCTGCCGCTCTTGAGCGCCGATTCCAGCATCGCGAAGAGGAGCTGGCGCGCACAAGGATGCAACAAGCACGGCTGGCTGAAGTTCGCAAGAGCATCAAGAAGACCAGTCGTCGCATTGCGGCGCTCCGGGAGGATCTCGTCAAGCTAGACCGCTACCGGGGCTATGATCGCTACGGGGAGCTCCTGAAGGCCAACCTTGGCCGGATCGCAAAGGGGCAAGATCGGCTGACCGTGGTGGATTACTTCGATCCGGCCATGCCGGAGTTGGTGATTCCGCTGGATCCTGCCAAAGGACCGCAGGGCAACATGGATGACTATTTCAAAAAGCATCGCAAGTTTCTCGCGGCTGACCGCGAGATCCGGCCGCGGCTGGAGACCGCCGAACGGGAGCTGGACATCCTGCGAACGGAACTCACCACTATCCAGGACGGGAGCTGGCAGCCTGTATATCCTGAACCGGCCCCGCTGCGCCGAGTCCCGCCTCGCCATCAACCATCAGCCATTCGCCGTTCGCCATCAAGACGCTCCGGCCCGTTCCGCCGATTCACCTCCGCCGATGGGCTGCCGATCTACGTAGGCCGCAACGCGCGAGAAAACGAGGAGTTGACATTCGGGCTGGCGAAGAGCGACGACCTCTGGCTCCATGCCCACGGAACGCCAGGATCGCACGTCGTGGTGCGGCTGGAGAAAGGAACCGATCCGCCGGCTGAAACGATCCGTGATGCCGCCGTGCTCGCCCTGCTTTACAGTGACCTAAAGAAGAGCGGCAAGGGCGAGGTGATCTACACGAGGAGGAAGTACGTCCGGAAGGTGAAAGGCCAACAACCCGGCACGGTCACCGTCACGCAGGAGAAGGCAGTCTGGGTGACATTGGACAGGATTCGCTTGGAAGCTCTGAAGGAACGTTCCGGGTAAGGCTTAGTTCGCCGAAGACCAGAGCTTACGCACGAATCGGGCGGCGCCGCTAGATACGGTCCGCCCTCCCCTGCACCGACTCTTTCAGCGGTCACTCAATGAAGAAACCTCAAGTGGTCATTATCGGTGGCGGGTTTGGCGGGTTGACGGTCGTCCAATCCCTGCGACGGGCGAACGTCGAGCTGGTCCTCATTGACAGGACCAATCATCATCTCTTTCAGCCTTTGCTCTACCAGGTGGCGACCGCCGCGCTCTCACCGGCTGACATCGCGTCCCCCCTTCGCAGCGTGCTTCGGTCTCAGCGCAATGTGCAAGTGATCATGGACGAAGTACTCGCGATCGACAAAGAGCGCCGGCTGGTGGTTCTCGCGGAGGGAGAGGCGATTCCTTTCGAGTATTTGATCGTGGCGCCAGGGTCTCTGCACTGGTACTTTGGCAAAGATGGGTGGGAACAGTTCGCACCAGGCTTGAAAACCTTGTCCGACGCGCTGGACATTCGTGAGCGCCTGATCCTTTCGTTTGAACGGGCGGAGCGGGTTTTGGGCAGGCCAGAGGCGCGGAAATTCCTCACGTTCGCGATCGTCGGAGGGGGACCGACGGGAGTAGAACTGGCCGGCGCGCTCGCCGAAATCGCCAGGGAGGCCGTGGTTCGAGACTTTTCCGGGCTCCGCGCAGAAGATTTCACCATCATATTACTGGAAGGTAGCGGGTCCATTTTGTCAGCCTATCCTTCGCTCCTGCGCGACAAAGCGAACCGGTTCTTAGAAGAGTTGGGAGTGGTCGTCAGGTTGAACACCAAAGTCACGGAGGTCACTGAGAAAGGCGTCTATACGGAGAAGGGGTTCATCGAAACCGTGAACGTCATCTGGGGGGCTGGGACCAGGGCTTCTTCCCTGCTGGAATCCCTCAGGGTGCCGTTGGATCATCAAGGACGAGTTATCGTTCGCCACGATTTAACCATTCCGGGCGATCCTGGCATTTTCGTCATCGGTGATGCGGGCTGCTGCGACGATGGGCTTGGCAAGGCGCTTCCTCCCCTGGCTCCCGTCGCTATGCAGCAGGCGCGCTATGTGGCGAGTGTGATACAGGACAACATGAGGGAAGGGACACGCCCGCCATTCATCTATCGCGATCGAGGCATGATGACCACGATCGGACGAGCGAAGGCCGTGGCCGAGATCGGATCGCTACGTCTGTCCGGATTGATTGCGTGGCTGCTCTGGTCGTTCGTCCATATCTTCTTTCTGATCGGGTTTCGCAATCGCTTTCGCGTCATGTCGGAATGGATTTGGTACTACTTCACCTACAAGCCCGGCGCCCAGCTCATCTATTGGAAGCCCCAGAGGAGAGAGAAGGACTCGGGACTAGGTTAAGGCGCTTCGCGCTTCACTCCGGCAGGGGTACAATGTGGTTGAACAGCAAGACACACTCGGCCGGCAGTCGAGACTGGCGACTCCACCAGGCTTCATGCACGAGGGCGTCCCCGAATTCGAGTAATCCGACGATCTGGCACGTTCGGCGATGAAGTTGAGCCGCGAGTTCCAGCACGAAACTGTCCAATGCCGCCGGTCCAACTAAAAGGATCTTCTTAAAATCACCGTCGCCCGATGACGACACGACCCCTTTCATATACAGATGACAGTGAGCCTCCAGCGCCTCAGACGAAGAGTCAGTGGCCCAATTCCGGTAGGTCTCCGGTAAATAGCCGGCTTGGGCAATGGCTTTCACGATTTCACCTCGAACCCGTTCGCGGAACTCGGCCATGTTTTCATGCGGGACCCGGCCCGTCTGGACAATACGGGTGGGAAGGAGGAGCGTGTGCCACAGCGCATAATAGAACAGGCACACTTGACGGAACAGCGCAGCCTTTTGGTCTGCACTCAACCGAACGCCCGTTTTCTCCGCGGCTTTTTCCAAAGCGTTGAGGTGCCCCGTGACCACGACCAAGAACAAGGACGCCAGCAATGATGGTCCCATTTGAACAGGCTTGGTGCGCCAGTCTGCTCCTGTGGGAGCAACCGTGCGTTTGACTCGAGGAAACTTAAACCAATAAAGCCACCCCATGCAGATCTCCTGCCCGCCTCAATCGTCTGGCAACCGTCCAGTTGACAGAGGAATCTCGCGAACACTGGAGTTTTGTGCTTCGCGCCGCCGACAGTAAATTCCTCTTTGGTGGGGGG